>OODR01000807.1_pt1 | contig 12134 bp, 7 predicted proteins | sample 1671741 | NCBI WGS metagenome assembly OODR01 (sample SAMN06348187, study PRJEB24527) | human gut metagenome | biome: human gut; feature: ankylosing spondylitis patient; material: feces | host: Homo sapiens | place: China | collected 2015-10 | reverse complement strand
TGAGGGCATCGGGCCCTACAAAATTAAGGCACAAGTTCACCGTCCGCAGAAAACGAACCGGCCCGACCATCGCCCCCTCATCCGCCTGGCCTAACGGCCAGCCACCTTCCCCCCAGGGGGAAGGCTATAGAAGATCAGGGGGCGAACTATCCCTTTTAGGAAATCTTCGTCATATGCGCCGCCGCCGACTTCATCATCAGCCGCTTGGTGCCCACGTTGTCAAAGGCGATCTCCACCAGGGCGTCGCCCCCCATCTTCTGGATGGACAGGATCATCCCCTTGCCGAAGGCCTTGTGCTGGACCATATCCCCCTTGCGGAAGTCCGCCGGGGCCGCGCTGGGCGCCGCGGAGACGCCGGAGGCCTTGGGCCGGGCCTTTCCGCCGCCGGACATGGCCCTGGTAAATCCGCCGTAGTCCCCGCCGGACGGGCGGCTCTCGTACCGGGGCCGCTGATCAAAGGGGTTCCCCCCTCCCCCGGCGTAGGTCCCCCGCTGCCCATAGCCTCCGTAGCCGGAGGTGCGGCTGGGGATTCCCCCCCAGTCGGAGGTCTGGTCCAGGAAATTCCGGCCGGACCGCTCCAGGTGCTCCGGGGGGATCTCCTCCAAAAAGCGGGAGGGCCGGTTGGAGCTGGTGCGGCCAAAGAGCATGCGCTGGTTGGCGCAGGTGAGGTAGAGCTTCTCCTTGGCCCGGGTCATGGCCACGTAGCAGAGCCGCCGCTCCTCCTCCAGCTCCTCCTGGTCGTACTGGGCGGAGGCGCCGGGGAAGATCCCCTCCTCCATCCCCACCACGTACACCACCGGGAACTCCAGCCCCTTGGCGGAGTGAATGGTCATCATGGTGACGCAGTCGTCGCTGGCCTCCACGCTGTCCAGATCTGTGTACAGGGCAATCTCGTTCAGGAAGCCGGAGAGGGTGGCGTCCTCCGGCTGCTGCTCCAGGAAGCCCAGGATGTTGGATTTCAGCTCCTGAACGTTCTCGATGCGGCCCCGGCTCTCCATGTCGTTCTTCTCCTCCAGGGCCTTTACATAGCCGGTCTGGTCGCAGACGGCGTCATAGAACTCCGGCAGGGCCAGCTCCGTGCCCGCCCGCCGCAGGCCGTCGATCAGGTCCGCGAACTTCAGCAGCTTGGCGGAAGACGCTTTCAGCTCCGGGAACAGGTCCGCGTTGCGGATGATCTCATACAGCGACGCCCCCTGGCTCTCCGCCAAGGCGCCCACCTTGTCCAATGTAGTGGCGCCGATGCCCCGGGGCGGGTTGTTGATGATCCGCCGCAGCCGCAGGTCGTCCAGGGGGTTGTTCAGCACGCACAGATAGGCCAGCATGTCCTTGACCTCCGCCCGGTCGAAGAACTTCATGCCCCCCACTACTTTATAGGGGATGCCGTTGCGCTTCATGGCGTATTCCAGGGCGTTGGACTGGGCGTTCATCCGGTAGAGGACCGCCGTGTCCCGGAAGTTCCTGCCCCGGTTCACCCCCATCAGGATGTCCCCGGCCACGTAGTTGGCCTCGTCGCTCTCGTTGAAGGTGGTCTTGACCGTCACCACATCGCCCCCGCCGTTGTCGGTCCAGAGGGTCTTGCCCTTGCGGCCCTGGTTGTTCTGGATGACGGCGTTGGCCGCATCCAGAATGTTCTGGGTAGAGCGGTAGTTCTGCTCCAGGCGAATGGTCCGGGCGGTGGGGTACTGCTCCTCGAAGTTCAGGATGTTTTCGATGTTGGCCCCCCGGAAGCGGTAGATAGACTGGTCGTCATCGCCCACCACACAGAGGTTTTTGTACCCCCCCGCCAGGAGGCTTGTCAGCAGATACTGTAAGTGGTTGGTGTCCTGGTACTCGTCCACCAGCACGTAGCGGAACTTGCGCTGGTAGTAGTCCAGCACCGACCGCTCCTGCTGCAGCAGCGTTACCGTGTGAAAGATGATGTCGTCAAAGTCCAGGGCATTGGCGGTGCGGAGCTTCTTCGCATAGGCGGCATAGATCTTGGCGATGCGGGTCATCTTCCAGTCCCCCGCCGCCTCGTACCGCTTGGCAAAGTCCTCCGGCGTCTCATACTGGTCCTTGGAGTGGCTGATGGCGGCCAGGACGCTCCGGGGCGGGAAGGTCTTCTCCTCCAGGTTCAGCTCCTTCAGAATGTCCTTGATGACCCGCTTGGAGTCGTCGGTGTCGTAGATGGTGAAGTCCTTGTCGAATCCCAGCCGGTCGATGTCCCGCCGCAGGATGCGCACACAGGCGGAGTGGAAGGTGGAGGCCCAGATGTCGTTGGCCTCCGGCCCCAGCCGGGCGGCCAGCCGGTCCTTCAGCTCCCCTGCCGCCTTGTTGGTGAAGGTGATGGCGATGATCTCCCAGGGCTTGGGCGCGTCCAGGGCGCAGAGCCGCCGGGCCCGGCGGACGTCCTCCTCCGTGGGCCGGGCGGGGAAGCTCTCCAGAAATTGAAGATCCTCTTCCGTGGCCCAGGCCGGCACCTCTTCCGAATCGCTTCCCCGGCCGTAGGTCAGCAGGTTGTACACCCGCTGGATCAGCACCGTGGTCTTGCCGCTGCCGGCGCCCGCCAGCAGCAGCAGCGGACCCTCCGTGGTCATGGCAGCCTGGCGCTGCATGGGGTTCAGCCTGGATAAGTCCTGGGCGATGACCGCCCGGCGGGCGGCAATGTAGCGTTGTTTGAAGTCTTCCATAAGTCCACCGTTCTCCATCCGTCTCAAAAGTCTCGGCCCCTATTTTACGGCAAAATCCCCTTCCGGTCAAGGCGGGAAACGGCTGTTGCCGGTTTGCCGCTTTTGTTACCAATTTGAGGTTGACAAATGTCTACCTATTTGATATGGTCCAATCAGAAGACCAGGTAGACACTCGTATACCATGGAGGTGAGACTATGCAGGTGAACCTGTCCGACAGCGAGTGGAAGCTGATGAACCGGCTGTGGGAGCAGTCCCCCCGGACCATCATGGATCTGACGGCCTCCCTGAAGGAGGACACAGGCTGGAGCAAGAACACGGTGATCACCATGCTCGCCCGGCTGGAAGCCAAGGGGGCCGTCCGGCACGAGGAGGGCGGCCGGGCCAAGCGGTACTTCCCCGCGGTGGACCGCGAGGACGCCGCGGCGGCGGAGACGGAGAGCTTCCTCTCCCGGGTCTACGGCGGCAGCCTGGGCCTGATGATGAGCGCCATGGTGGAGAGCCGCCAGCTGACGGAGGCGGACATCGCGGAGCTGTCCGCTATTTTGGAACGAGCGGGAGGCGAGGAACATGCGTGAGATCCTGTTGACATCTTCCGTGCTGATCCTGGCGGTCCTGCTGTTGCGGCGGGCCTTCCGGGACCGGATTTCCCGCCGGGCCCCGTATGTCCTGTGGGCGCTGGTGCTGGTGCGGCTGCTGGTGCCGGTGAGCCTGCCGGGAGCGGACTTCTCCGTCCTGTCGGCGGCGGAGCCGGTGGGCCGGACAGTGACGGAACGGCTGGAACAGCGGGAAATTTACAGAGTGCCGCTGGCCCCCTCTCCCATGGGGACAGCGCCCCAGGTCACATCCCCCGCACCTCAGATAGAGGGAGGCGGCTCCCCCTCGGGGGAGGCGGCCGCGCCCTCCGGCGGGGAGGAAGCCTTTTCTTACCCGGTCATCCGGGAGCGGGTGGTGACGGCGGCGGACCTGCTGACGGTCCTCTGGCTGATCGGCATCGCCGCCATGGCGGTGTGGTTTCTGGTGACCAACCTGCGCTTCTGGCAAAAGCTCCGGAGGACGAGGGCGCCCTATGCCGCGGAGAACTGCAGGTATCCCGTCTATCTGGTGGAGGCAGGTCTCCCCTCCCCCTGCCTGTTCGGGCTGTTCCGGCCCGCCATTTATCTTACCCCCGCCGTTGTCACCTCTCCGGAGCGGCTGCGGCATGTGCTGGCCCATGAGACCGCCCACGCCCGCCATCTGGACCCGTTGTGGTCGCTGCTGCGGAGCGTGTGCCTCGCGGTGTACTGGTTCGACCCTCTGGTGTGGATCGCCGCCGCCGTCTCCAAGGCCGACGGGGAGCTGGCCTGCGACGAGGCCGCCATCCAGGCCCTGGGAGAGGGCGAACGCATCCCCTACGGCAAAACGCTGCTGTCCCTGATTCCGGTGCGGACGGGTCCCGGCTCTCCCCTGCTGTCCGCCACCACCATGACGGCAGATAAGCGGCAGCTGAAGGACCGGATCACCCGCATCGCCCAGGGACAACAGACCCGGGCAGCGGCTTTGTTTCTGGTTCTGGCGCTGGCAGCGGGCGTCTGCGCCGTCACCTTCACCGGGGCCAAGGCGGATGGGGAAACCGGCGGTGTCCGCTCCCTCACCGGCGACGAGCTGGCGTATTTTAATGAGGAGTTCTTCAATCAGGAGGGTACTTACAGCATCCGCAACCAATTTTTGAACTCCCTGTACGAGAAGCCGGAGGACATCGACCTCTTTGAGCTGTTCTATTGCGGCACGGGGATCGACGCGCCTATGACCGATGAGGAGCTGCGGCAGGTGGGCAGCTTTGACACCGCAGGGGAGCTGATCTGCCCTGTGGACAAGATGTCCGTGGAGGCCATCAACCAGGTGCTGCTGGAGAACACCGGCCTCACGCTGGAGGAGACGGGGCGGATCGGGATGGACTACTTCCAGTACCTCCCGGAGTATGATGCCTACTATCACAGCCACGGGGATACCAACTACTTCTCGGGCGTCAACATCACTGCCGGGGAGCGGGTGGGCGATACCATCCGGCTCTACTACGACGACACGTTCCATGTTGACGGCTGGAAGTGCGTGACACTGGAAGAACAGGCCGACGGCTCCTACTGGTTTGTCTCCAACCAGCCCAGTGAGCGGCCCGCCATCCCTACCGTGTACCCGGAGGGGGAGCCGGTGCTGACCATTCCGCTGACAGACCTCACACCCTATGAGCCGGAGACCATGGAGGCCATTCGGCACCGGAATGACTGCGCCGAGCGTGGCACTGGCTATATCATGCACACCGAGGACGGCGATGAACTCTCTGTCCGCACCTATCTCTCCACCGACGGCAATCTCTACGCCGCCGTGATTTATGACGAGGCGGCGGGCCGGGACGGGATGCGCACATGGGATGTGGGCTGCTTCTTCACCTTCCCGGAGCATAACACGCTGAGTTACAGCGATTCCGGCGGCTACGCCGTCTCCATGGACTCCTTCTCCGATCTGTTCGGCCATGATGGGCTGGTCATCCGTTACTCCGGCGAGCTGGACGAACATACAGGTGCCACCTTCCACGACTATTACTATTTCGACACCGAGGGAAATCCCGTCCTCCTGGCCCGGGTCTACGGTGACACCGCCCAGTTCGACCTGGATGGCAACGGCGCAGACGAGTTGTGTGCCTCTTCGGCAAACACCGCCCAGATCTTTTTCCAGCGGGATGGGCGGATCTATGAGGCGGACATCGACGAGGATTTGAAACAGGCTTGGCCGGACGCGGAGTACTTGAGCTTCAACCGTTGGGACGTGAGCCGCCGGAATCTGGCCCTGTGGGCATTCGTCCCCATTCCCGACAGTCCCCAGGACGGCACCGCCGACCGGTGGCTGTACTTTGATGGAGAAAACCTGCTGGTGTACCGGGACGGCCGTGCCACGGCGGACCACTTGATGGAGGGCGCGGAAGCGCCGGAGGACGTAATGGCGGTCCTGCGGGACTACGTGCAGGAGCAGTACACCGGCGACCATGAGGGGTTGCTGTTCGTGGAGGGCGGCGACTTTGTCCCCGCCCCGCTGGAATATGACGACTGGCGGATTGAGTCCATCGAGGGCCCCTCCTATGTATCCGTGGGCGGCCTGGATTTTGCCATCTGGAGCATGAACTATGAACTGCACACCACCACGCCGGAGAGCGTCATTTTGGCCGGCGGAACGTACATGACCGAGGACTGCTGGGTCAGCCCCGGTTACCCCGGGTGTGACTACTTCTACTTCCAACTGGACGAGGGCGGAACCCGCACCTATCTGTATCACCGCATGGAGAACGACTGCGTCCCCGGAACAGAGCTGTTTTTCTCAGGCATGGCCTACCAGCTCCGGGAGATGGGGCTGCTGTCCTTCTATGACCTGACGGGGCGGGAGCTGCTGGATATCAGCTGCAGTCAGCCAGTCCACTTCTTCAACACGCTGTCGGAGACGAACCTCTCGGAGCAGTCCCAGGCCCTTGCCGCCATGGCGGCCTGTGTCGCCGCCGGAGACGATCCCGGCACTCAGGAGATCTATGACAGCATTGCCCATTATATGGAAATCTTCTCCGATGATCTGACAGACGGCGTCGGGCCGCGTGGCAGGCGCTCCAGTCTGCCCTGTCCATCTGGACAGCGGCGGGAGATGGCACGGTCTATGAGAGCGGTGGCCTCTCCCTGTGGGTACCGGAGGGCTGGGCGGATATGGCGGTGGTCACCGCTGAGGACGGGCATCGGCCCGTGAATTCGGATCAAAAAAGAGAGCGGCCGGAGTTTCGGCCGCTCTTTTCTGCGCTCACTGGGCCAGGAACACCAGGTTCCGGTCCGTGATGAAGTTGGGGATACTGTACACGACGCAGATGGCGTCGATGCCGTTCTCCGCCGCGTACTGGGCGGGGGGCATCCGGTAATACCGCGGGTCCAGCAGGTGGACCTCGGCAAAGCTCTGGGCCAGGAAGGGTGCCAGGGCGTCGGAGTAGGAATCCCGGATCAGCAGGAGCTTGCCGCCGTCTCGGGCGTTCTCATTCCAGATGACGCACAGGGGTTGGTTGCCGCCCAGGAAGGAGGCGTATTTGTCCTTCTCGGTCAAATAGCTCCGGTCGTACAGTATGCCGGGTTCCGGAGAGCCGGTGCGCCAGGAGGTGACAGTGAGTCCGTCCTCTTTGACCCAGAATTCCATGGTGTCCGGCGTCAGCCAGTGGATGCCGGACTGGGAGTACAGCGTGCCATTGAAGCTGGTACTGGCAATCTCTGGTGTAAAGCTTTCCTGCTTTAATGATTCTCTTCCCAGGACTTCCAGCAGAGCATTGGCCCCATAGAAGGCCCCGAGGGACGTCCAGTGGTGGTCTGTGCGGTAGAAGATGGGCTCGTCGGCGTGAGCGGTCAGGGCGGCGGAGAAGTCGATCATGGGCAGCCCCAGGCCCGCCGCCTGGGAGAGGTAAGCGTTCTGGTCCCAGGACTCCGCGCCCTCCGGCAGTTTGTCCCGCCACACCTCCGCCGCGGAGGGGATCAGCCCCAGATACATGGGGATGTCCGACTTCTCCGCCAGCTGGGAGACGTAATTCAGGTTCGCCTTCTCCAGGCCGTCCGCAGGGGCGTCCACCTTGGAGATCAATGTTTCGCCTTCACAGAGATAGATGTTGTTGAACAGCCGTTTGCCGATCAGCTGCTCCGTCCGGGCCTTCAGGCCCGTCCACTGGTCCCGCAGGGGAAACTGGTCCTGGACGTAGGCCTCCACGTCCTCCATATAGCTGCCGTCCAGCACGCTGGACAGAGTCAGTGCCGGCCGCTGCTGGAGGGTGCGGTTCTCCACGTCGGACCGCTCCCGGTCCGGCAGGAGCATCTGCCACACCATCAGCCCCCCCAGAAAGAGGCAGAACACCGCTGTGAGAAATCTTGCGTATCGTTTGGACAAGGTCTCTGCCTCCTCTCAGAACCGGAAATACAGGAAGGGGTTGTAGCTGCCGTCCACCAGATAGGCCGTGCAGACCACCAGGGAAAGGCCCATGAGCACCGGGGTGGCCAGCTGTTCTGCCTGCCGGGGCAGCTTCGCCCACAGCCGCTGGCCCAGAGCGGTGGAAGCCAGCACCAGTACCGCCAGTGTCACGGCGTAGCTCCGCAGCCGGAACAGGTCCGCCCCGCTCCAGAGCGGCGCACCGCCGAAACAGGCGGCAAGGTAGTCCCCGCACACGCCCAGGTCCACCATGGCAAAGAGGCCCCAGCCCACGAACACCACGATGAGGGTGTAGAGGTGCTTGAGGATCGCCGGGGTCTTCTCCAGTACGCCCCGAAGGACGTACCGCTCCAAGATCAGCCAGGCGGCGAAGTACAGTCCCCACAGGATGAAATTCCAGCTGGCCCCGTGCCAGAAGCCCGTGCAGAACCAGACGATCAGGAGGTTCCGGATGGTCCTGGCGGTGCCGCCCCGGTTGCCTCCCAGGGGGATATACAAATAGTCCCGGAACCAGGAGGTCAGGGACATGTGCCACCGCCGCCAGAAGGTGCCCACGGAGTCGGCGCAGTAGGGGTGGTCAAAGTTCTCGTTGAACCGGAAGCCGAAGATCCGCCCCAGGCCGATGGCCATGTCGGAGTAGCCGGAGAAATCGAAGTAGATCTGGAAGCCATAGGCGGCGAGGCCCAGCCAGCCCCCCAGCACCGTCAGCGTCCCGGCCCCCTGAGCGGCGAGGCAGTCCTCCCACAGGGCGCCGATGGAGTTGGCCAGCAGCACCTTCTTGGCAAGTCCCACGCAGAACCGCCGGGCCCCTAGAGCGAAGTTCTCCGACGTGTGGAGCCGGTGCCGCAGGTCCGCTGCCACCGTTTTGTACTGGACGATGGGTCCGGCGATCAACTGGGGGAACATGGTGACGAAGGCGCCGAAGTCCACCATGTTGCGCTGGACCGGTGCGTCCTTCCGGTACACGTCGATGGTATAGCTCATGGTCTGGAAGGTATAGAAAGAGATGCCGATGGGCAGCGGGATGCCCAGCTGGGGCAGATCAATGCCCGGGATCAGGGACAGATTGGCTGCGATGAAGTCCCAGTACTTGAAAAAGCCCAGAAGAGCCAGGTTGAAGATCACCGACTGGGCCACGAACCACCGGGCCTTTTTGTCGTCGCTGCGGAACTTCTCCACCAGCAGACCGTGGGTGTAGTCGATGATGATGGAGAGGAACATGATGACAATGTACACCGGTTCTCCCCAGCCGTAGAAGAGCAGACTCACCACCAGCAGCACGAAGTTCCGCCACCTCAGCGGCGAGAGAAAGTACACCAGCAGCGTCAGCGGCAGGTAGAGAAATAAAAATGTCAGGCTGCTGAAGACCACCGGCGCCCCTCCCCTCTTCTCCGTTTCACACAGCCAGCCGCGGCACCGCCGCGGCTGGCTGCCTCCTTACGCAAAGAGCGCATTGAACTGCTCCGCGATCTCCTCCTGATGGTCTGCCGTGGCAATCATGGCCACATAGGTTCCATTCTGGACTACCTGTGCGTTGGACCAGGTCTCCATGGACTCCGGATACCAGGCGCCGCCCTCTGCCTGGGCGTCCACCCGGTCCTGCAGGATGGAGGCGGCGGTGGCAGCGTCCTCCTCCGTCCCGCACTCCGCCAGCACGATCTCATTCACCACGGCGCTGATCATGGGGGCTTTGGCGATCAGCTGCTTGGTGGCCACATCGGCCAGGCCGGGATAGGAGCCCTCCAGCATGTCGCCCTCCAAGTTCATCATCATGATGTCCTCTTCGCCGCTGGAGGCGGCGTCCTCCGCCCAGCCGTACTCCTCCGCCAGGGTGTTGTAAAAGGCCGTCAGATCCACAGTCTTGTCCGTAGTCTTGCCGCCGCAGGCGGTCAGCAGGCCCATCGTCAGCAGCGCCGACAGCGCCAGGGTCAAAAATTTCTTCATGGTGTATTGATTTCCTTTCTGAATGTTCTCGGGGAATACAGACGGACCTCTCCGCTGAAAAGTTCCCTCTCACCGCCAGTATTTCCAATTTTTTTTCTTTTACCATCCCATCCGCCCTGCCCTTGCAATTCTCCGCCGGAGGCGGTATCATGGCTCTATCACAAGGAAAAAGGCGGGAGATCACAATGTACAGTTTCCGAAACGATTACAGCGAGGGCGCCCATCCCAAGGTCCTCCAGGCCCTGGCGGACACCAACCTCCGGCAGACCGTGGGCTACGGCATGGATCCCTGCTGCCAAGCCGCGGCGGATACCATCCGCCGCCTCTGCGCCGCGCCGGATGCGGCGGTTCACTTCCTGGTGGGCGGGACGCAGGTGAACCTCGTCACCATCGACGCGTTTCTGCAGTCCTATGAGGCGGTGGTCGCCGCCCAGACCGGCCACGTCAGCACCCATGAGACCGGCGCCATCGAGGCCACCGGACACAAGGTCTGCACCGTGGAGAGCCCTGACGGCAAGCTGACCCCGGCCCTGGTCGAGTCCGTTCTGGCGGGCCACAACGGCACGGAGCACATGGTGCTGCCCCGAATGGTGTACATCTCCGACACCACGGAGATCGGCACGGTCTACACCCGGGCGGAGCTGGCCGCCCTGCGGCAGTGCTGCGATGTTCACGGCCTGTTCCTCTATCTGGACGGCGCCCGGCTGGGCTCCGCCCTCACCTCCCCCGACAACGACCTGACATTGCCGGACTTGGCCGCCCTCACCCACGCCTTCACCATCGGCGGCACGAAAAACGGCGCCCTCTTCGGGGAGGCGCTGGTGCTCACCCGTCCCATGCCTCACTTCCGCTGGCACATGAAGCAGCGGGGCGCCGTGCTGGCCAAGGGCCGGCTGCTGGGACTCCAGTTCCAGGCCCTGCTGGAGGACGGGCTCTACTTCGACCTGGCCCGCCGCGCCAACGAGCTGGCCTTCCGGCTCCGGGACGGTGTCGCGGCCCTGGGATATCCCTTCCCGGTGGCCTCCCCCTCCAATCAGCAGTTCCCGGTACTGCCCAATGAGACGGTGGCAAAGCTCCAGGAGATGGGCTATGAATTTGAGACCGACCACCCGGTGGATGCGAACCACACCTGCATCCGTCTGGTGACCAGCTGGGCCACGCCGGAGACGGCGGTGGAGGACTTCCTCAGGGACCTGGCCGGGTGCTGAACATCCAAGGGACCGCCAAACAGGCGGTCCCTTTTTGTGTGGTGCTTCCCGCTCTGCTGGCCCATGGGAGCTGTCAAACTCTCTCGTGCTTTTGTTCGATTTCTGCTTGACAGAAACGTTTGTTCGAGTTACAATGCAATTAGAACAAAAGTTCGATCAAGGAGGTTTTTTCCATGAGCGGCTGGACTTTCTTTTTTATTCTGGTAGGCGTGGTCTTTCTGACCTCTCAGCTCTTCCGGGTCATCGACGCCATCGAGCGTCCCAACCGGCGGCATGACCGGCGGCGGACAGCCCTGCGGTGAGATGGACGTTCTGGAAAAGCTCACCATCCTGACGGACGCGGCCAAATACGATGCGGCCTGCACCTCCAGCGGTGGGAACCGGAGGGCCAAGGCGGGGTATATCGGCAATACCACCTCCTCTATCGCCGGGTGCTGCCACTCCTTCTCCGCCGACGGGCGATGCGTGACCCTTTTGAAGGTGCTGATGACCAACCGGTGCGTGTATGACTGCAAATACTGCGTCAACCGCCGCAGCAATGAGGCGAAGCGGGCCATGTTCACCCCGGAGGAGCTGGCGGACCTCACCATCCAGTTCTACCGCCGGAACTACATCGAGGGGCTGTTCCTCTCCTCCGGCGTGTACCGCTCCCCGGATTATACCACGGAACTGATGATCCGGGCGCTGCGGATCTTGCGGGAAGAGTACCGCTTCAACGGCTACATCCACGCCAAGGCCATCCCCGGCACGGCGCCGGAGCTGGTGGAACAGATGGGGTTCCTGGCGGACCGGCTCAGCGTCAATATCGAGCTGCCGTCAGAGGCGGGACTTCGGACCCTGGCCCCGGACAAGACGAAGCAGGCCATCCTGGCTCCTATGGGGCAGATTCGGGTGCGGGGACAGCAGAGCCGGGAGGAGCTGGTGAAGTACCGCCACGCCCCCAGGTTCGCCCCTGCCGGGCAGAGCACCCAGTTGATTGTGGGGGCCACGGCGGACACGGACTTCCACATCCTGCGGCTGACCCAGGGGCTGTATGACCGCTACCAACTCAAACGAGTGTTCTACTCCGCCTACGTGCCGGTGGTGGAGCACGCCCTGTTGCCCGCCAAGGACACGAAGCCGCCCCTGCTGCGGGAGCACCGGCTGTATCAGGCGGACTGGCTGCTGCGGTTTTACGGCTTCCGGGCGGAGGAGCTGCTGGATGCAAGCCATCCGGACTTCAACCCCCAGGTGGATCCCAAGTGCAGTTGGGCCCTCCGGCACCTGGACTTCTTCCCGGTGGAGGTGAACCGGGCGGACTACGAGGCCCTGCTGCGGATCCCCGGCGTGGGCGTGGTCTCC
>OODR01000803.1_pt1 | contig 12195 bp, 10 predicted proteins | sample 1671741 | NCBI WGS metagenome assembly OODR01 (sample SAMN06348187, study PRJEB24527) | human gut metagenome | biome: human gut; feature: ankylosing spondylitis patient; material: feces | host: Homo sapiens | place: China | collected 2015-10 | reverse complement strand
CGCGCCGCTGTTTTGTCTATCGAGTGTGTTTATCGAGACATCCGCTCCAGCTTGTCCAGCACCCCCTGGAACCAGTCGGGCAGAGGGCACTCCAGCTCCACCCGCTCCCCGGTCCTCGGATGCCGGAAAATCAGTTTTCGGGCGTGTAAACACTGGCCGGCCAGGCCGGGGTAGGGCTTTTTGCTGCCGTACACCGTGTCCCCCAGGAGGGGGTGGCCGATGGAGGCCAGGTGGACCCGGATCTGGTGGGTGCGGCCGGTCTCCAGGCGGCACTCCACGTGGGTATGGCCGGGATAGCGGGCCAGTACCCTCCAGTGGGTCACCGCCGGCCGCCCGTTTCGGGGCTCGATGGCCATCTTCTTCCGGTCCACCGGATGGCGGCCGATGGGGGCGTCCACCGTGCCCGAGTCCCCCCGGAAGCTGCCCACCGCCACCGCCTCGTACACCCGGGCCAGGGAGTGGTCCTGGAGCTGCTCCGCCAGGGCCAGGTGGGCCTTGTCATTTTTCGCCGCGATGATGAGGCCGGAGGTGTCCCGGTCGATGCGGTGGACGATGCCCGGCCGCAGCTCCCCATTGATTCCGGAGAGTGTATTGCCGCAGTGATATAACAGAGCGTTGACCAAAGTCCCGTCTGGATGGCCGGGGGCGGGGTGGACCACCATGCCCACCGGCTTGTTCACCACGATCACGTCGCTGTCCTCATACACCACATCCAGGGGGATGTTCTGGGGGAGGACGTCCACCGGCTCCGGCTCCGGGAGGACCAACTCAATGACCTGCCCGGGGGCGGTCTTTTCGCTCTTTTTCAGGGGGCGGCCTCCGCTGGTCACCGTCCCCTCCTCCAGCAGCCGCTGGGCGGCGGAGCGGGTGAGCCCCTCTACGCTGCGGGCCAGAAAGGCGTCCAGCCGCTCGCCCCCCGCCTCCGGGGTGAGGATGAGGGGGGTCACGCCCGCTCCTCCTTGGGGGCGCCGGTGTCCTTGGACTTGCCCTCCAGCTTCTCATAGAAGAACAGGTAGTAGACCACCGCGGCGAAGCCCCCCACCACCACGCAGATGTCGGCCACGTTGAACACGGCGAACTCCATGAACAGCACGTGGAACATGTCCACCACATAGCCCTGGAGGGCCCGGTCGATGAGGTTGCCCACCGCCCCCGCCAGCAGCAGAGCCAGGGCCGTCCGGCCGAAGGGGTGGCGGAACAGGGGCTTCCACACCGCGATGGCCAGCAGCACCGACATCACCAGGGAGATGAGGGCGAGAATCCAGGTGTGGTCGGAGAACAGGGAGAAGGCGGCCCCCGTGTTCTCCACATAGGTCAGGTCCAGGAGATAGGGGAGGAAGGGCACATGCTCCCCCAGGGGGATATTCTGGACCACCAGATACTTCACCAGCTGGTCCAGGGCCACCAGAACGGCCGCAAGAATGGCATATAACATGGAACGGTCTCCTTTGTATCCGTGGAAAAATGTACACGTTATTTTACCATGTCCCGCCGCCGGGAACAACGGGGAATTTTCATGGAATTTTCCCCCTGGGACCGCCCCCCGTTGACAGCCGCCCGGCCCGACTCTACAATGGGAGGAGAAAACGCGCTGTGGGAGGAGACGGACATGGATATTCAGGGACTGCAGAAGATGACCCTGCTGGACTATCCCGGCAGGGTGGCGTGTACCGTGTTTCTGGGGGGGTGCGACCTGCGCTGCCCCTTCTGCCACAACGGGGGACTGGTGCTGGGCCCCATGCCGGCCGAGCTGGACAGTGAGGAGCTGCTGGCCTTTCTGCGCAAGCGCCGGGGTCTGCTGGACGGGGTGTGCGTCACGGGAGGGGAACCCCTGCTCCGCCCGGACCTGCCGGAGCTGCTCTCTCAAATCAAGGAGCTGGGCTATCCGGTGAAGCTGGACACCAACGGCGGCCGCCCCGCTCAGCTGCGGGCCCTGGCGGAGGCGGGTCTGGTGGACTACGTGGCCATGGACGTGAAAAACAGTCCCGGGCGGTACGGGGAGACGGCGGGGGTGCCCGGCCTGGACCTGGCCCCCTTCCGGGAGAGCGTCTCCTTCCTGCTCCAGGGGACGGTGGACTACGAGTTCCGCACCACGGTGGTACGGGAGTTCCACGACGCGGACAGCTTCAAGGCCATCGGCCCCTGGATCGCCGGTGCGAAGCGGTACTTCCTCCAGAGCTTTGTGGACCGGGACACGGTGCTCCGGGAGGGGCTCCACCCCTGGGACGGGGAGACGCTGGGAAGTTTCTCGGACCTGGTCCGGCCCTATGTGGAGCAGGTGGAGCTGCGGGGGGTGTAGCTCACAGAAACAGGGAGACGGCGCAGTACACCAGCAGCAGGGCCATAATCGTATTGACCACCCGGGCGTGCCGGGAGAACAGGAGGCGGAATACCGACCCGAAGGCCGCCCAGGCCATGGTGAACGCAAACCCGATGAAGGCCAGCAGCAGGGCAAAGGGGAACAGAATCACCGGCTGTCCGCCGTAGTAGGGGAGGATGTAGGCCTCCATGGACATGATGCAGTAGAGATATATTTTCGGGTTGATGAACTGGAGGAGCAGGCCGGACAGGAAGCCCTCCCGGGAGTGGTCCTCCTGGATCACGTCGGAGCTGCGGAAGGTGCCCCAGGCCAGATAGAGCATATAGGCCGCCCCCAGCACCAGCATGGGCAGCCGGATGGCGGGAATCAGGGCGGACAGGGCGGTGCAGAACAGGGTGCACAGCACCATCACAATGGTGAAGCCCACCCAGATGCCCAGATTGAAGGGCAGGGCCCGCCGGAAGCCCAGCCGTCCGGCGTTGGACATGGACATGATGTTGTTGGGGCCCGGGGTGGCGGCGGTGATCACCGCGTAGGTGAGGAAGGCGTGCCAGGGAAACATGGCGCTTGACCTCCTGTTCCAGGGATGATACAATATCCAGGATGAAAAATCCAATATCCCGGATTTCTCTTATATTGTACTATTGTGATATTATATTGTCAACAGGGGGACTGCATCTTTGAATGTCAACGACGTCATCGCCCGAAATGTCCGGGCCGCCCGGGAGCGGAAGAAGCTGACCCTGGACGGGGCGGCGGAGCTCACCGGGGTGTCCCGGAGCATGCTGGCCCAGATTGAGAAGGGGGAGGTCAACCCCACCATCTCGGTGGTGTGGAAGATCGCCAACGGATTCAAGGTCTCCTTCACCTCCCTGGTGGAGCCCCAGAGCGAGGGGGTGTCCGTCCTCCGGTGCGGCGCGCCTCTGGAGGAGGACGGGGGGCGCTACCGCAACTACCCCGCCTTTCCCTTTGACGAGCGGCGGCTGTTTGAGACCTACCGCATCGTCATCGAGCCCCAGGGGCATCTGGAGGCCCAGCCCCATATGCGGGGGACGGAGGAGTATATCACCGTCTTTCAGGGGACGGCGGAGATCGGCGTGGGGGAGGAGGTCCACCGCCTGAGTACCGGGGACTCCATCCGCTTTCCGGCGGACCAGCCCCACCACTACGCCAACATCGGGGATGAGCCGGTCCAGCTGAGCATGCTCATCTACTACGATCCCGTATAACAAAACGGGGACAGGTCCATGACCTGTCCCCGTTTCAGTTTGTCGAAAACCCGCGCAGCATTAAATCCGCCTGCGTCAGGGCGGGGGAGCTCGAGGGGGCAGCAGCCCGCCTCGAGTGGGATCAAATGCCCCGGAAGCCTTGCTGTGCAAGGCTTCCGGCAAGCGAAGCGAGGACTTTTGCGCCGAATAGCGGCGCAAAAGTAACGGCATTTTTGCAGGCTGTCGGAAAAGTTCTTGGACTTTTCCGACAGCCTGCGGGGACAGGTCATGGACCTGTCCCCGCTTTTTTCTTTCTGAGGCCGTATCCCACCGGGCGCTACGCCGCCCGGGGCAGCCGGACGGTAAAGGTACTCCCCTGGTCCTCCACGCTGTCCACCTGGATCTGGCCGCCGCACAGCTCCACGATCCGCTGGACGATGGACAGGCCCAGCCCCAGGCCCCGCCCGCTGCCGTTGGGGTTCCCCTGGTAGTATTTATCAAAGATATGGGCCCGGACCTCCTCCGACATGCCGATGCCGGTGTCGGCCACCGAGACCGTCAGCTCCTCCGACCGGGCCTGGAGGGTGACGGTGATCTCGCCCCCCTCGGGGGTGTATTTCACCGCGTTGTTCAGCAGGTTGATCCACACATGGCGCATCAGCTCCTCATTGCCCGCGTACTCCGCCGGCTCCAGATTGGCGGTGAAGGAGATCCGCTTTTTCTCCCAGGCGGGGGAGAGGAGGATGGCGCACCGCTTGATCTGCTCGTCCAGGGAGTAGGGCCGCTTCTCCGCGATGCACTGCTGGGACTCCAGCTTGGTGAGCAGCAGGGTGCTGTTGGCCAGGTCGGCCAGGCGGGAGGACTCGTCCAGAATGATCTGGAGATGCTGGTCCCGCTCCTCCGGGGTGGTGTCCGGCTCCCGGAGGAGCTCGGCAAAGCCCTTGATGGCGGTGATGGGGGTCTTGAACTCGTGGGAGAAGTGGTTGATGAAGTCGGCGCGCAGGGTCTGGATGCTCTGGAGCTCCATGGACATCTTGTTAAAATCCTCATAGGCGGGCTGAAGGGGGCCGCCCTCCTCCGGCTCCAGCCGCTGGGAGAAGTCCCCGTCGGCCACCGCCCGCAGCCCCCGGGTCAGGCCGGAGACCATCCGGTTGAACCGGCGGCTGAACAGGGTGGCGGTGACCCCCACCACGCTGCCCATGATCACCAGCATGCCCAAGGCCAGCACCGTGGAGGCCCTGAGCCAGTAAAAGCGGTTCACCAGGTGGAGCAGGGCGAAGGGGGCCACGGCGGCCAGGGTCACCACGATGGACTCCAGCGCCAGCCAGAATCCCAGCGTGCGGTTATGTCCCCGCTTTCTCTTGTTCATGCGCCTTCCTCCTTGGTAATCTCCGCCTTATAGCCCAGGCCCTTGATGGTGACGATGCGGAACTCCGGGATGTCCCGCAGCTTGTTGCGCAGGCGGCTGATGTGGGTCTTCACCGTGTCCTCCCCGCTCTCCGAGTCATAGCCCCAGACACCGTCCAGCAGCTGGTTGCGGGTGAAGATCTGTCCGGGGTAGGACAGGAGCTTATAGAGCAGCTCAAACTCCTTCCTGGGCAGCTCCAGGGTCTCCCCCTCCCGCTGCACCGTGTAGGTTCCGGAGTCCAGCACCACCCGCCCCACCACAATTTTCTGCTCGCTGGCGATGCGGGAGCGACGCAGCAGGGCGTTGAGCCGCCAGGTGAGCTCCTCATAGTTCACCGGCTTGGTCATATAGTCGTCAATGCCGGAGGAAAACCCCTCCCGCTTGTCCTCAAAGGACTGCTTGGCGGTGAGCAGCAGCACGGGGATGGAGTCCCCCCGCTCCCGCAGGGTCTTCACCAGGGTGTACCCGTCCATCCGGGGCATCATCACGTCGGCGATGATCAGATCCACCGCCCGGCGCTCCAGCACCTCCAGCGCCTCCACGCCGTCCCCGGCGCACACTATGTTGAACTGGTGCTTCAGTTTGGCGGTGGTGAGCAGGCGCATGGAGTCGTCGTCCTCCACCAGCAAAATGGTCGCCATGCCGCTCCTCCTCTCCCTCCGGGGCGGCGCTCCACCCAAAAAATCCTTCTGGACATTCTCCCCCGCCGGAGTTATTCTATATTTAAGAGTAGTATCAACGGTATTATACCGCCGCGGACAGGCCCCGTCAAAGGGCCGGACCGTCTCTTTCCTCAGGATAGCCGCTCCGGGTAAACCCAGTGTAAACTTCCAACCCCTTCCGGTCTGTGCGCTTCGACAAAATCAAGGGCGGGATGCCGAAAAAATCCGGTATTCTCTCCTAGCCGGGCCTTGGGGCAGTTTACGCTCAGTTTACCTTCCCGCGCTATGATGACTACGATGACCAATCTGCATGCAGAAGCATGAATCCAACGGAGGAACCTTCCATGAAACGAAGCATCTCTATGCTGCTGGCCATTCTGACCCTGGCCGGCACACTGACCCTCCCCTCCATGGCCGCCGAGCCGGACGAGGAGAAGGGAACCGCCCAGGAGGCGGTCCAGGAGGAGGAGTCCGCCCAGACGGACGGAACCGAAGCGGGGGAGGCCGAGCCTGAGCCGGAGCCCGACCCGGAGGGGACGGTGACCTGGGGGAATCTGGACGACCGCATCCGGGCGGAGAGCCTCAACGCCCGAATTCTCATTGAGAACATCACCGGAATCGAGGATATCGACTACGACCAGATGTACGAGGACCTGCGCCGGCAGCTCAACGACATCGCCCAGGCCCAGTGGATGATGATTCTTATGGGGGCCGGCCAGGCCGCCGACGCCCTGGACCAGAGCTACGACTCCCTGCGGGACGTATTTGACTCCATCAAGGACGGGGAGCTCCAGGCGGACAACGCCGACGTGGTCTGGCAGCTGGAGGACACTGTCAACCAGGTGGTGTCCGGGGGCGAGAACCTCTACATCACCCTGGTGGGCCTGGAGCAGCAGGCCGCCGACGGCCAGCGGGGGCTGGACACCATCGACCGCAACCTGGAGCAGCTGCGCCTGCGAGAGCAGCTGGGCCAGGTGTCCCAGCAGACGGTGACCGAGCTGGAGCAGACCCGGGCCCAGACCGTCAGCCAGCTGGCCACCCTGGACTCCAACATCCGCCAGCTGAAGATCCAGCTTCAGAACCTGATCGGGGAGGCCCCCACCGGGGAGCTGGTTCTGGGGCCCCTGCCCACCCAGGAGGAGGCCGTCTGGGAGGAGCCCGACTACGAGGCCGATCTGGAGGCCGCCAAGGCGGCCAGCTGGACCCTGCGGGACGCCCAGCTCACCCTGGACGACGCAAAGGAGCAGTGGAACGACGACCAGTCCAGCTACCGGGGCGCCAGCAAGCAGTATCTGTACCAGCAGGCGGAGCACACCTGGAACGCCGCCCAGCTCACCTACCAGTCCACCGTCCAGAACTTTGAGACCAGCTTCAAGAACCTGTACGACTCTCTTGCCAACTATGAGCAGGTGCTGGAAAACGCCCAGTCCGCCCTGGCCTGGCAGCAGACCCTGCTGGAGACCGCCCAGACCCGCTACGACCTGGGGCTGATCTCCTACTCCGAGGTGCTCACCGCTCAGGACAATGTGGCCTCCGCCCAGTCCACGGTGGACGGCGCCTGGTGGGATCTGTTCACCGCCCGGAACAGCTACCGCTGGGCGGTGGAGACCGGCCAGCTCTCCCAGAGCTGACCGCCACCGGACTTCCCTCCGCTGGCCCTTCGCACCCTGGCCCGATGATACTGAAACACAGCGCGGGGGCGGCCTATGGCCGCCCCCGCGCAGGATGTGAATTCCCTGAACAGGAGAAAGGATGGAGTACACGTCTATGAATCGAACACGATCCGCCCTGCTCTGCTGCGCCCTGGTCCTGGCCCTGAGCGGCTGTCAGGAGCAGGTGGAGGAACCTGTGCTGGACCCCACGGTCACGGTGGAGACCACCGCCGTCCAGACCGGCGATCTGAGCACCCAGAGCACCTACATCGGCACCATCTCCGCCGAGGGCACCGCCAGCGTGGTGGCCATGGTGTCCGGCAACGTGGAGCAGGTGGCCGTCTCGGTGGGCGACACCGTCACCGCCGGAGATTTCCTGTGCCGCTTTGACGACGAGAGCGCCCGCCTCAGCCTTCAGAACGCCCAGGCCGCGGTGAGCAGCGCCCAGGAGAGCTACAACAGCGCCGTGGCCAACTACGGCGGGGCCGACCTGCCCCTCCTCCAGGAGCAGCTGCGTCTGGCCCAGGACAACTACGACGACACTCTGGCCCTGCTGGAGATCGGAGCCGCCTCCCAGGCGGAGGTGGACCAGGCCCATCAGACCCTTCTGTCCGCCCAGGCCGGGGTGGAGGCCGCCCGGGCCTCGCTGAACTCCGCCCAGGCGGGCATCCGGTCCGCCCAGGTGGGGGTGGAGTCGGCCCAGTACCAGCTCTCCCTCTACAACCTCACCGCCCCCATCTCCGGGGTGGTGGAGGCGGTAAACGTGACGGAGAACAACTTCGCCGCCTCGGGCACCGCCGCCTTTGTCATCTCCAACGGCAGCAACAAGACGGTCACCTTCTATGTCACCGACTCGGTGCGCCAGACCCTCACCCCCGGCCAGGCGGTGACCGTCAACTACAACGGCCAGACCTATGAGGGGGCTGTCACCGAGATCGGCGGCGTGGTCAACGCCCAGGTGGGGCAGTTCCAGGTGAAGGCCGTCATCGACGGGGCTCAGGACCTGCCCGACGGCCTGTCGGTGGAGCTGACCACCACCGCCCACCGGGCCGCCGGCGCAGTGCTGGTCCCCAGCGACGCCATGTTCTTTGAGGACGGCGTGGCCTATGTGTATCTGCTCCAGGACGGGAAGGCTGTCCGCAGCGACGTGACCATCGGCCTGTACACCGCCGACGAGATCGCAGTCACCGACGGCCTGACCCCGGGGGACCAGGTCATTACCACCTGGTCGGCCAGCCTGCGGGACGGCGCCGATGTGCGCCTGGCCGGCGCGGAGACGGATGCTCCCGCGGATTCCTCCGCGCCCGCCGGCTCCTCGGCACCGGCGGACTCCCCGGCCGCCTCGTCCCAGAGCAGCAGCGCCGCCTCCGGTGAGACGGCCGGCGGAGAGGCGGAGGGATAACGGACCATGAAGTTTGTTCAATTAGTCCTGCGCCGCCCCATGTCCGTGATCATGCTGATCCTGGGTATCGTGGTGTTCGGCTCCGCCTCTCTGAGCCAGATGCCCCTGGAGTACATGCCGGATATGGAGATGCCTATGGAGTTGGTGATGGTCACCTGGCCCGGAGCGGACGCCGACAGCGTGGACCGGCTGCTCACCCAGCCCCTGGAGGAGGAGTGCGAATCCCTGTCCGGCCTGGACAGCATCAACTCCTACTCCTCGGAAAACTACACCATGCTGCAGCTGACCTACAACTACGGCACGGATATGAACGACGCCTACTCCGATCTGAAAAGCGCCATCGACAACCTGATGCCCTCCCTGCCGGACGACTGCCAGGACCCCATGATCATGGAGATCAGCGCCGATGCCCTGGGCACCATGATCATCTCCGCCACCGCCCCCGAGGGGATCGACGTGACCGACTATCTGGAGGACGACGTGGTCCCCGCCCTGGAGAACATCGGCGGCGTGGCCCGGGTGGAGCTGTCCGGCGCCCGGGACGAGTATCTGCGCATCGTGCTGGATGAGGCGGCCATGCGCCAGTATGGCCTGTCCATCTCCACCGTAGGCTCCGCCATCGCGGCGGCCGACTTTGACATGCCTGTGGGCAGCGTGTCTCTGGGCTCCCAGGACATCGCCCTTGGTGTGTACGGCAATGTGGAGGTCAATCCCAGCTTCCGGGACCTGCCCATCCAGACCCCCTCCGGCCAGACGGTCATGCTGGAGGACATCTGCACCTTCTTCAACCTCTACAAGGCAGAGGCCGATTCGGTCAGCCGCTATAACGGCGAGGAGAGCGTCATGCTCACCGTCACCAAGCAGGACTCCGCCTCCACCATGGAGGTGTGCAGCGCCGTTCAGGACGTACTGGACCAGTACAGCGTGGACGGCGTGGGCTTCCAGGTCACTTACAGCGAGGGCGACAGCATTCTGGAGACCCTGGGTGAGATCCTCAACACCCTCATCACCGGCGTCATCCTCACCATGCTCGTCCTGTTTGTCTTCTTCGGCGACCTGAAAGCCAGCCTGATCGTGGGCGTCAGCATGCCCCTGTCCATTCTGCTGGCGGTGATTCTGCTGAACTTCGCCGGCTTCAACATTGATCTGATGACCGGATCGGCCCTCATCATCGCCATCGGCATGATCGTGGACAACTCCATCGTCATCCTGGAGAGCTGCATGCGCGCCAAGGAGGACGGCCTGGAGGCCAGAGAGGCCGCCGCCGTGGGCACCAGCACCATGCTTATGTCCATTCTGGCGGGCACCCTCACCACCGTGGTGGTGTACATCCCCATGGCCATGGCCGAGGGCCTGGTGGGCATGATGACCGCCCCTCTGAGCTGGACCATCCTGCTGACTCTGACCTGTTCCTTCCTGTCCGCCGTGGTGGTGGTCCCCCTGGCCTTTATCTGGCTCAAGCCCCGCACCCGGGACGAGCTCATCACCAACCGGATTCTGGGCCGTTTCAAGGCCTTCTACCGCCGCACCCTGCCCCGGCTGCTGCGCCACCCGGGCCGGGTGGTGTCGGTGGGCGCGGCCTGCTTCGTGGCCGCCATCCTGCTGATGAGCCAGATGGAATTTGTGCTCATGCCCAGCAACTTTGACGGCAGCATCACCATCAGCGCCGCCTTCCGCTCCGGCACCAAGGTGGAGGTGATGAGCCAGCGTATCCAGACCCTGGAGGACGCCCTCCTGGCCGACGAGAACTTCGAGAGCGTCACTCTGGACATCTCCGGCAGCACCGCCTCTTTCACCGCCTACGCGGTGAGCAACTGCGGCCGCTCCAGCGAGGAGGCGGTGGTGGAGTACACCAACCAGTTCGGCAGCATGCCGGACATGGACGTGTCCGTCTCCCCCACCGGCACCATGGACATGAGCTCCATGATGAGCAGCAACAGCAAGGACGTGGTCCTGCTGTCCAACGACCTGGACTCCCTCCAGGAGGCCGCCGCGTCCGTGGAGGATGCCATGGCCCAGGTGCCCGGCGTCATCCGCATTGAAAACCCCTTCAACTCCAGCCAGTCCAAGGGCCGCATCGTCATCGACTCCCAGAAGGCCATGGCCCTTGGCACCTCCGAGTCGGCGGTGGCCATGCAGATCTACTACCTGCTGGACGGCCTCACCGCCACCTCGGTGACCTATGAGGACACCGAGTACGACGTGGTTCTGGAGTACCCCGAGGGCAAGTACGACGACATCACCTCCCTGCTGGACTACTCCATCACCACTCAGACCGGTCAGCAGGTGGCCCTGCGGGACATCTCCACCGTGGAGTACATCACCACCCTGCCCACCATCACCCGGCAGGACGGCCAGTACAGCGTCACCCTCACCGCCACCACCACCGACACGGCCAAATACAGCGCCCCGGAGGCCATTGACGCCCAGGTGGCCGGGGTGACCCTGCCCGCCGGCGTGAGCGTGGGAATCGGCATGATGGACCAGAGCACCGCCGACGGCCTGGAGAGCATGACCACCGCCATTCTGGCGGGCGCCTTCCTGGTGTTCCTGGTCATGGCCATTCAGTTCGACTCCCCCCGCCTGTCCATCATGGTGATGATGTGCATCCCCCTGAGCCTCATCGGCTGCGTGGGACTGGTGTTCCTCACCGGCCGGCCCATGAGCATCGTGGGCCTGATGGGCTTCCTGATGCTCATCGGCATTGCGGTGAACAACGGCATCTACCTGGTGGACGGCACCGACCAGCTGCGGCAGACCATGCCCCTGGGCGACGCCCTGGTGGAGGCGGGCACCACCCGCCTGCGCCCCATCCTGATGACCACCCTCACCACCATCATCTCCATGGTGCCCATGATGTTCTCCACCGACAGCGGTATGGGCATGATGAAGGATATGGCCTACGTCATGGTGGGCGGCCTGGTGGCCTCCACCATCCTGGCCATGTTCCTGATGCCCGCCTTCTACCTGCTCATCCGGCGGGAGAATGTGGACGGCACCAAACGGGGCCGCAAACACAAGCAGCAGAAGATTGAGGCCGGCTCCGCCCAGTCCTGACGGGCTGTTCCGGTTTCTTTCCCAAAATTAAAACGCGCCCGCGCTGGTCATTCAAAGCCAGTGCGGGCGTGTCTTTTGTTCTTCGGGGGGAGTTTCGCCGCCTGTCCTTTTTAAGCCTTCCCCCTGGGGGGAAGGTGGCTGGCCGTAAGGCCAGACGGATGAGGGGACAGGTTTCGGATTGAATTCGTTGTACGCAGGGAAGTTTCGCCGTCTGCGGACGGCGAGTGACTTTGCCCCCGGCGGCAAAGTCACCAAAACGCCGCCGGGGACGGCTCAGGATGAGCACTTCGTGCTCATATTCGCCTTTCCCCGGACCCCATTACGGGGGTTATCCCTTGAGCCGGGCAAAAAATTTCCGGCGCGCAAAATCTGAGTGGCGTTCCGCCATTCACCCCGGGCCACCGGGCCCTGGGTTTGCAAAAATTGCAGGTGCAACGTTTCCACAGCCGCGCCTGCCTTTGCCGAGCCAACGCTCCCGGTGCAATT
>OODR01000802.1_pt1 | contig 12209 bp, 15 predicted proteins | sample 1671741 | NCBI WGS metagenome assembly OODR01 (sample SAMN06348187, study PRJEB24527) | human gut metagenome | biome: human gut; feature: ankylosing spondylitis patient; material: feces | host: Homo sapiens | place: China | collected 2015-10 | reverse complement strand
ACCAAAACTGCGACTACAGACAATCTGCTGTTTTGCCGGTGGTGCTTCTTCCAGGGATATGCAGGACTCGCCGTTGAGTTCGCGTACCGTACGCTCAAGAATGACGCTGAAGTTTTTCCGGATGAATGCCGTGTTAGCCTGCGCCAGCTGCAGTGCTGTGTTAATACCCAGCGCATTCAGCTTTTCCGTCAGTCTGCGTCCTACTCCCCAGACCTCACCAACTGGCTGCAGCCCCAGTAGCTTCAAGGTCCGATTACGGTTTTCTGCCGTCAGCGCGACCACTCCGGAAAACTGTGGCCATTGCTTTGTTGCCCACTGTGCACTTTTAGCCAGCGTTTTTGTAGGCGCAATGCCCACCCCCATGGTGAGTCCTGTCCAGCTCTTTACCTGTTCCCTGAGCTGATGACCAAAAACCTCCGGAGAGATGCAATGATTTATCCCCCGCAAATCAATGAACATTTCATCAATTGAGTAGGGCTCAACTGCGGGAGAAAGCGACTCCAGAACAGCCATAACCCGTTGGCTCATGCTGTGGTACAGCGCATAATTGCTGGAAAATACATGTATTTTCTTCTCCAGGCGCATCTGTCTCACCTGAAACCAGGGCTGCCCCATTCTGATGCCAAGGGCTTTTGCCTCCGGGCTGCGCGCGATCACACAGCCATCGTTATTGCTGAGTACGATGACCGGTTCGTTGCGAAGGTCCGGGCGGAAAACTTTTTCACATGAGGCGTAGAAACTGTTGATATCAGCCAGTGCAAACATCAGCGTAACTCCCGCGTCCTGTGTATCACGTGAGTGACAACACCAAAAATACAGATGTTTTCCGGATACAGTGTGCGGAACTCCGGGCTGTCTGAAACCGGCTCCAGTGCCGGGCGTGGGCGCAACAGCAGTCGTTTGACGGTGAACTCACCGTCGATCTCAGCGATAACGATGTCCCCGTGTTGTGGTTTTTCGGCCCTGTCCACTACCAGCAGATCACCATTCTGCACGCCAGCCTGGTTCATCGATTCACCGCTGGCGCGCAGAAAGAAGGTGGCTGCAGGTCTGCTGATGCAATAGCTGTTCAGATCCAGTTCCTGCTCAGCATAATCAGTGGCAGGCGAAGGAAAACCGGCCTGGCAACGATCGGCAAACAACGGTCGCACGTAACTGTCATCGCCTGAAGGGTCAGCCGGACGGTGATAAACGGTACTCATGCTGCAGGCAGCCAGCTGTCGTCCTGCCAGATTTCTTCCAGCAGAGACAGGATACGTTCTTTATCCTTGTCGTTGCGGGCTCCTGTGACAGATACAGACGGGGCGCTGCCCTGGTCTATACGCAGCCAGATTTCCGGGTAGTGTGGTTTCAGACGTTGTTCGATTTCATTCTGTAGCGCCTGAAGTGTGCCTGATTTGAGGTTTTTTGTGCTCTGGCGGTCGAAAAGAATTTCAATGCGGATCATGTTCTCATCTCCCTTTTCTGTTGCTGTATGCATATACAGTATTCTAATAACTGAATCCACACACAGTCAAATGTCATTATTGTGACTAAAAAGCGCTCAATTCTCTGAGAGTGTGGCTGTATGCCTGCTGTGGACTGCTGTGTTCAGCTTATCCACAGCATTTTGCGCACGGTTCTGTGAATAAAATACCTGGTTACCCAGGCCGTGCCGGCACGTTAACCGGGCTGCATCCGATGCAAGTGTGTCGCTGTCGCCGGCCTCCTCACCCGGTCACGTTTCGTCGTTCCTCCTCCACGCGCTGCGGCTTCGGGGCCGCACCTGCATTCGTATGCGGTCGCCCGGTTACAGGTGCGGCACGGCCTGATGGAGGCCGCATGTGAGAGGAGAATTCCCATGCCAAACTGGTGCTCGAATCGTATGTATTTTTCTGGTGAACCGGCACAGATCGCTGAGATTAAACGACTGGCCAGCGGCGCAGTCACACCGTTTTATCGCCGCGCCACAAATGAAGGTATTCAGCTGTTTCTGGCCGGAAGTGCCGGACTTCTGCAGACCACTGAAGATGTGCAGTTTGAACCGTGCCCCGGAGTGACGGCTGCCGGACGTGGTGCTGTATCGCCGGAGAATATCGCGTTCACACGCTGGCTGACACACCTGCAGAACGGTGTGCTACTGGATGAACAAAACTGCCTGATGCTGCATGAACTCTGGCTGCAGAGCGGTACTGAACAGCGTCGCTGGGAAGGATTACCGGACGATGTCAGGGATACCATCACCGCACTTTTCACCGCAAAGAGAGGTGACTGGTGTGGCTTCTGGAGTAACGAGGATGTATCGGTGTGGTGGAACCGTCTGTGTGACAACGTACTGCCGGAAAAAACCATGCCGTTTGACCTGCTGACGGTTTTGCCGACCCGCCTGGATATTGAAGTGAATGGCTTTAACGGCGGTGTTCTGAACGGTGTTCCTTCTGCATATCACTGGTATACAGAACTGTATGGCGTGAAGTGGCCTTGTGGGTATGACCTGAATATCAGCAGTCAGGGGGAAAACTTCATTCAGGTAGATTTCGACACGCCGTGGTGTCAGCCGGAGAGCGACGTTGTTGCAGAATTAAGCCGCCTTTTCGGCTGCACGCTGGAGCACTGGTACGCCGAACAGGGCTGTGATTTCTGTGGCTGGCAGTTGTATGAGCGCGGAGAGCTTGTTGATGTGCTGTGGGGGGAACTGGAATGGTCTTCCCCGACAGATGACGATGAGCTGCCGGAAGTCACCGGACCTGCGTGGATAGTCGACAATGTGGCGCATTACGGTGGATGAATTCTGACGGAGACGGGCGGGCAACCGCCCGTTTCTTTTCCGACAAAGGATGTCGCCGTGCTCCTCTTTTTACTGCGCCGGCTGACGCGGCGCGGCATAAACGCTGCCTGTGGTCAGTGTCCCGCGTCCGGCGGGCACGGGACGGGCGCTTTTACCGCTCCCGGCTGGCGTCGATGACAGTGTACGCCAGCCTGTCGCCCTTTTCTGATGAACGCCCTTCAAGCCGCTTTCGCGGCATATTCTCGCCGTCAAAAAGACGACGGCTGCGATATTCCACGGTCGGCCTGACCCGTTACCGGACGCGGTGAACAGCCCACAGGCAGCGGGGAACGGGCACCACAGGGGTGCCCTCCCGGTGCCCTCTGTAAGAGAAGGAGTTTCGTATGTCCCGTTTTGTCCTTGGTAACTGCATCGATGTTATGACGCGTATCCCTGATAACGCCATTGATTTCATATTAACTGACCCGCCATATCTCGTCGGTTTTCGTGACCGTTCCGGGCGCACCATCGCCGGCGATAAAACCGATGAATGGCTGCAACCGGCCTGTAATGAAATGTACCGCGTACTCAAAAAAGACGCGCTGATGGTGAGCTTCTACGGCTGGAACCGCGTCGATCGCTTTATGGCCGCCTGGAAAAATGCGGGATTCAGCGTTGTTGGTCACCTGGTCTTCACCAAAAACTACACATCGAAGGCCGCATATGTGGGCTATCGCCACGAATGCGCCTACATCCTGGCAAAAGGCCGGCCACGTCTGCCACAAAACCCGCTGCCGGACGTGCTGGGCTGGAAATATTCGGGCAATCGTCATCACCCGACGGAAAAGCCCGTTACCAGCCTGCAACCGCTGATTGAGAGCTTCACACACCCGAACGCAATTGTGCTGGACCCGTTTGCAGGCAGCGGCTCAACCTGCGTCGCCGCCCTCCAGTCCGGACGCCGGTATATCGGTATCGAGCTGCTTGAGCAGTATCACCGTGCCGGGCAGCAACGCCTTGCCGCCGTGCAACGGGCCATGCAGCAGGGGGCCGCGAATGATGACTGGTTTATGCCGGAGGCTGCGTAAATGAACTATGCAGGACACGAAAAACTGCGCGCCGAAGTGGCTGAGGTGGCCAATGCCATGTGCGACCTGCGTACAACCATGAATGAGATGGAGCAGCGGTACAGCTTTAATGCCGACACCCTGCCGGAACGTCTGGTGCGTCAGACGCTGTTTCGCGCAAACCGCCTCCTGATGGAGGCATATACCGAAATTCTGGAACTGGATGCGTGCTTTAAAGATTGAGAAGGAGACGAGAATGTACGGAACATGCGAAACGCTCTGCCGGGAGCTGGCAGCAAAGTATCCGGGAGACATGCCGCTGATGCTGGTTATCTGGTCTCCGGAAGAGATTCAGGCACTGGCTGACGGTATGGAAATTTCCCTGTCCGATCATGAAATCAGGACCGTCCTGGCGCGCATGGAGGACATCCCGGAAGACCAGAGGACTGAATCCGGTATTTCTTCCGCCGCGGTGATGGAGATTATCAGCAACGTGAGCGAAAACCGCCAGGTGACCGTCCCTGCTGAACTGCTGGCGTCCCTGATTCAGACCGCTGAACAGGCACTGTGGAAACGTGAGTGGGCCGCCCGTGATAACGGCCTCGTCGTCCCGGAATGCGTCCCCCGCCGACAGGCGGTGGTTAATCAGGCCCGCGCCCTGCTGAAAAACAACACACGCGAAAACGACTGATGTTATCGCCGCCTGCGGGCGGCGATTCAGGGAGACCATGAATCATGAACGAAACGCTGAATGCACTGATTTGTCGCCACGCCCGTAACCTGCTGCTGGCGCAGGGCTGGCCGGAAGAGACGGATGTTGACCAGCGAAATCCGAACCATCCGGGCTGGATCAGCATTTACGTGCGGCTGGACGCGCCCCGGCTGGCGACGTTACTTATCAACCGTCACGGCGGCGTACTGCCGCCGCACCTGGCCTCTGCCATTCAGAAACTGACCGGAACCGGGGCGGAACTTGTTCTGTCCGGCAGTCAGTGGCAGTCGCTGCCGGTACTTCCGGCAGACGGAACGCAGGTGTCTTTCCCGTATGCCGGTGAGTGGCTGGCAGAAGACGAAATCAGGGCTGTACTTGCGGCGGTGCGCGATGCAATACGAAGCATCTGTTACCAGGTGGCAGACGATGCGCGGCGTATCCGGGCGGCGCTGACCACCACCGGTCAGACGTTGCTGACCCGCCAGACGCGCCGCTTTCGTCTGGTTGTGAAGGAAAGCGATCACCCCTGCTGGCTCGATGAAGACGACGAAAATCTGCCCGTGGTGCTCGATGCCATCGTGAACCGGGGAGCACGTTTTTCGGCAGTGGAAATGTACCTGGTCAGTGAGTGTGTGGAGCATATCCTGTCCAGTGGGCTGGCCTGCGATGTGCTGCGTATACCGGATGAACCGCCCCGCCGCTGGTTTGACCGTGATGTTCTGCGGGAGGTGGTCCGGGAGGCCCGGGCCGAAATCCGCAGCATGGCGGATGCCCTCGCAAAAATCCGGGGCTGATGATGGCGGGGAAAATCCCCGCCTTTTCCTGCCAGTCCCCGGACAGAGCACAAAGGAAGTCGCCGCCGGCTCCGCTTTACCCGGCCATGCGGTGCATGGCCTTGTGGGTTTTCAGTTATGTGGCCGCCGTGTCGTGTGCGGGCTGTGCCGTGCCTCCATCTTAGCCGGGCTGGCGGGGATGCAAGGGTAAAATGAACGCGGCGGTCACCCGGTCCCTCCTTCCCGTCTGCCGTGATTTTCCGGTCGTTCACCCGCTCAGATTTCGCGGTCTCACCCTGCAACTCCCGTCAGCCGTGTGCGTCAGGCTGCGGCTTCCCTTGCGCCCCTGCATCCCCGCCTGTTCGCCCGGCTTTTATGGAGGCACGGCACCGCCCGGTGTCGCGGAATATGTGAACAACGGAGGAAAACATCATGCAATATGCGAAACCTGTCACTCTGAACGTTGAAGAGTGCGACCGTCTCTCCTTTCTGCCGTATCTGTTTGGCAACGATTTTCTGTATGCCGAGGCGTATGTGTACGCGCTGGCGCAAAAAATGATGCCGGAATATCAGGGCGGCTTCTGGCACTTCATCCGCCTGCCGGACGGTGGCGGTTACATGATGCCGGACGGTGACCGTTTCCACATGGTGAACGGTGCAAACTGGTTTGACCGTACCGTGAGTGCTGATGCCGCAGGCATCATCCTTACCTCCCTTGTGATTAACCGCCAGTTGTGGCTGTACCACGACAGCGGGGATGCAGGACTGACCCAGCTTTACCGGATGCGCGATGCGCAGCTGTGGCGTCACATCGAATTTCACCCTGAATGCAACGCGATTTACGCGGCTCTGGACTGATTAACGGACGGGGCGGCAATGCCGCCCCTGTAAAGGAGACGAGAACATGTACTGTACTGTTAAAGAAATTATCCGCGAAGTGCTGGATACAGACGTGCCGGACAGTGAATGCGTTTTTGCCGTGGTGCTGACCCGTGGGGATGTGCGTCACATAGCCCAGGACTGGAGTCTGACAGACGATGAGCTGGAAACCGTCATGCAGCGGCTGGACGATGCCTTTGAGCATGGTGCGGATGTCAGCGTTGTTCACGACGTTGTTCGTGAACTGATGGAAGAAAAGCGCGCCAGCCGTCAGGTGACAGTCCCGGCGGTGATGCTGGAAAAAGTGTTGGCGCTGGCAGGCAGTGAAATGAAGCGCCTGTATGCCGTCGGGAGTGAGAACGGGGGCGACGGTGATGCGTTCGTCAGGGAAGAACGCGAAGCAATGGACGTTGTGTTACAGGCGCTGGAGGGGGAGCACATGTCATGAATATCAGCACAGAAACCCGCGAAATTCTGCGCAATTACAAAGCCGTGATTAATGCGCGGCGTCGTGAAATGGGGCAGAAACCGCTCACCACTGCGCAGATTGTTGATGAAATCTGCGATTTTGTGGCGAATCAGCAGGCGGTTTTCCTGGGCGGTCACTACATCTTACAGGGCAGCAGAAACAGGTGATACAGGGGCAGGCGGTGGAGGCCGCCTGTCAGCCCGCGCGAAAACCCCTGGCAGGCTGACGCCTGCCGGAAATGCGGGGTGCAGCGCCTGCGGCGCTGCCGACCCGGCTTTCCGGTCAGAAGGTAGTGTATGGCTGTATGCAGGGAACAGGTGTGATATTCCGTGACACTGTCACCGTTTCTGGCTGTCTTTTATTGCGCCCACTTCGGCTCCCGGCTGCCTGGCGGCATCCGGTCGTCAGGCCCGACTCCGACAGGCAGCTGCTGGCGCACCCGCCAGTCTCCGCCGAACCCGCTGGCGCGGTTTCGGGCTGCCGCTACGGTCCGATGCGTGAAAACCCGGCTTGCAGCGACCGTTCCGGTCGCGCCGCCCCTGTCGCGCCGTGACCTGCGCTCCCTGCACACCTGACGGTGTGTGAGGAAACTGCGCCTGATGGCGCAGCAGTCCTCCCTCCTGCCGCCACCCCTGCGGCCTGTTTCCCGCTGTGGACTTTCCGGGGGGCAGACGTAACCCCCTCCCGTTCCATCTGTCCAGGGTGAGATGCACCGGCCACAAAATTTTTAGCCATGAACCCGGCTAAAAATTTTGCGTCCGCCCCCGGACAGCTGTCCCGTGAGGCGGTAAACGGGCCCCCATCGGAAAGGTCCACTGCGGGGAGAAACCCCTGTGAAGTGGACGGCAGGAGGAGCTTTCGCTCCTCTGAAGGGGCACATGAACGTCCCGTCGCCGGTATCCGGTTTATCTCACATCTTTCAGTCAGGAGGTTCTTATGAGTGCACGTGGTATCAACAAGGTCATCCTCGTCGGGCGTCTGGGCAATGATCCGGAAGTCCGTTACATCCCCAACGGGGGCGCAGTGGCAAACCTGCAGGTGGCCACATCAGAAAGCTGGCGTGACAAACAGACGGGGGAGATGCGGGAGCAGACGGAATGGCACCGCGTGGTGCTGTTCGGCAAGCTCGCGGAAGTGGCAGGTGAATATCTGCGCAAGGGTGCGCAGATCTACATCGAAGGTCAGCTTCGCACCCGTAGCTGGGAAGATAACGGTATCACCCGTTACGTCACTGAAATTCTTGTTAAGACCACGGGCACCGTGCAGATGCTGGGACGTGCACCACAGCAGAACGCTCAGGCGCAACCGAAGCCTCAGCAGAATGGGCAGCCACAGAGTGCTGACGCGACGAAAAAAGGTGGCGCGAAAACGAAAGGCCGTGGACGTAAGGCCGCGCAGCCAGAGCCTCAGCCGCAACCGCCGGAGGGGGAGGATTACGGGTTTTCAGACGACATCCCGTTCTGATCGGGCTGACTGTGACAACCGCCCCGCCCTGTGCGGGGCATCACCGGAGATATGAGGATGAGCGAATATTTCAGAATACTTCAGGGACTGCCGGACGGCTCCTTTACCCGCGAACAGGCGGAAGCCGTTGCCGCACAGTACCGGAACGTCTTTATCGAGGATGATCAGGGAACGCATTTTCGCCTGGTTGTCCGTCAGGATGGCACGTTGATCTGGCGCTCCTGGAATTTTGAGGACTGTGCCGGGTACTGGATGAACCAGTACATCAGGGATTTCGGGATTCTTAAGTAAGAGAGGTGCCGGACGCGCGAACGTCCGGCAGGACATAAGCAATTATAAGGGGATGATTATGCCTGTAACGAAGTGTGAACCAGAAACCACCCGCAAAGCAAGCCGTAAATCTGCAAAAACGCAGGAAACTGTCCTGTCTGCCCTGCTGGCGCAGACGGAGGAAGTGAGCGTGCCGCTGGCCTCGCTGATTAAATCACCGCTGAATGTGCGCACGGTGCCGTATTCTGCGGAGTCCGTCAGCGAACTGGCGGAGTCCATTAAGGGCGTTGGCCTGTTGCAGAATCTGGTCGTGCATACCCTGCCTGGTGACCGTTACGGTGTCGCCGCAGGTGGTCGCCGACTGGCTGCACTCAACATGCTGGCAGAGCGTGGCATCATTCCGGCTGACTGGCCTGTCCGTGTGAAGGTCATTCCGCAGGAGCTGGCGACGGCGGCATCAATGACTGAAAACGGTCATCGTCGGGATATGCACCCTGCTGAACAGATTGCCGGATTCCGCGCAATGGCGCAGGAAGGCAAAACACCTGCACAAATCGGTGATTTGCTGGGCTATTCACCCCGCCACGTTCAGCGAATGCTGAAACTGGCTGACCTTGCGCCTGTCATCCTCGATGCGCTGGCAGAAGACCGCATCACCACCGAACACTGTCAGGCGCTGGCGCTGGAGAACGACACCGCGCGTCAGGTGCAGGTGTTTGAAGCTGCCTGTCAGTCGGGATGGGGCGGTAAACCGGATGTGCGGGTTATCCGCAATCTGATTACGGAAAGTGAAGTGGCGGTGGCGGGGAACAGTAAATTCCGCTTCGTGGGGGCTGATGCCTTCTCGCCAGACGAACTGCGCACCGATTTGTTCAGCGACGACGAGGGTGGCTATGTGGACTGCGTGGCGCTCGATGCCGCCCTGCTGGAAAAACTCCAGGCTGTCGCAGAGTTCCTTCGGGAAGCCGAAGGCTGGGAATGGTGCGCCGGACGCATGGAGCCTGTCGGTGAGTGCCGTGAGGATGCCGGAACATACCGCTGTCTGCCGGAGCCGGAAGCGGTGCTGACCGAGGCGGAAGAAGAACGTCTGAACGAACTGATGGCACGTTACGACGCGCTGGAAAACCAGTGTGAGGAATCTGACCTGCTGGAAGCAGAAATGAAGCTGATGCGCTGCATGGCGAAGGTCAGAGCGTGGACGCCGGAGATGCGTGCCGGAGGTGGAGTGGTGGTGTCCTGGCGTTATGGAAACGTATGTGTCCAGCGTGGTGTGCAGTTACGCAGTGAGGATGATGCGGCTGACGACGCTGACCGCACGGAACAGGTGCAGGAAAAAGCGTCAGTGGAGGAAATCAGTCTGCCACTGCTGACGAAAATGTCTTCCGAACGCACGCTGGCAGTCCAGGCAGCACTGATGCAGCAACCGGACAAATCTCTGGCACTGTTGGCATGGACGCTCTGCCTGAATGTGTTTGACAGCGGAGCGTACAGTAAACCAGCACAAATCAGCCTGGAATGTAAACATTATTCGCTGACCAGCGATGCGCCGTCAGGGAAGGAAGGTGCCGCATTCCTGGCGCTGATGGCAGAAAAAGCCCGTCTTGCGGCCCTGTTACCGGAGGGATGGTCACGGGACATGACGACGTTCCTGTCACTCAGTCAGGAGGTGCTGTTATCCCTGCTCAGTTTCTGCACCGCATGCAGCCTTAACGGTGTCCAGACCCGCGAGTGTGGTCGCACGTCACGCAGTCCGCTTGACTCACTGGAGAGCGCCATCGGTTTTCACATGCGCGACTGGTGGCAGCCGACGAAAGCAAACTTCTTCGGACACCTGAAAAAGCCGCAGATTATCGCAGCCCTGAATGATGCCGGACTGTCCGGTGCCGCACGGGACGCAGAGAAGATGAAGAAAGGCGATGCCGCTGAACATGCAGAGTTCCATATGAAAGACAACCGCTGGGTGCCTGGCTGGATGTGTTCACCACGTCCACAGACGGATGCCACTGAACGCGCCGATAACCTGGCTGATGCCGCCTGATGAACAACCACACCGCCCCGCCGGAGACGGGGCGGCAGAGGGAGAAATACGATGATGAATACCGAACTGACCCTGAATGCCCTGCAGTCCATGAATGCCCAGGAATATGAAGAAATCCGTGCTGCGGGAAGCGATATGCGCCGTAATCTCACTCACGAGGTGATGCGTGAAGTGGACGCACCGGCTAACTGGATGATGAACGGAGAGTATGGCAGCGAGTTCGGGGGCTTTTTCCCCGTCCAGGTTCGTTTCACGCCAGCCCACGAACGTTTCCACCTGGCATTATGTTCGCCGGGAGACGTCTTTCAGCTCTGGATGCTGGTTCTGGTGAATGGTGGTGGACAGCCTTTCGCCGTCGTTCAGGTGCAACATATCTTCACGCCTGTCGCGATCAGTCACACGCTGGCGCTTGCCGCGACACTTGATGCGCAGGGATACAGTGTTAACGACATCATCCATATCCTGATGGCAGAAGGAGGTCAGGCATGAGCGCACGTTCACGGGCACTGATCCCCCTCAGCGCAGAACAACAGGCCGCCATGCAGGCGGTGGCTGTCACAGAACAACGTCGTCGTCAGGGACGCACACTTCCAGCATGGCCTTATGCCACCGCTTTCTTTCGCTGCCTGAATGGCAGTCGCCGGATTTCGCTGACCGATCTCCGCTTTTTTGCCCCTGCGCTGACGAAGGAGGAATTTCATGGCAACCGTCTCCTGTGGCTGGCTGCCGTGGATAAACTGATTGAAAGTTTTGGGGAAGTCTGTGTTCTTCCCCTGCCATCCGATGCGGGGCACCGTCTGTTCCCGTCCGTGCCTTTTCGTGAAGGTGAGCGTCGTCGTCAGAAAACCACGCTGACAGAGCAGAAATACAGCCGCCAGCGGGAACGTGAGGCAGAACGACGGGAACTGGAATACCAGACATGTTTTGCTCAGGCGCAGATTGACCTTGCGTTTCATACTCCCGCCACGGTCGGAAGCTGGTTGTCCCGCTGGTCTGGTGTTGTTGAGGAGCATGATCTGGAAACGATTTTCTGGGGGTGGTGCGGGCGTTTTCCATCACTGTCATCATTTGACCGGTTTTTCTGGCAGGAGGAACCACTCTGGCGGCTGATTTTTGAAGCCGGTGAGGCCGGTCGTGGTGCACCGGTACAGGTACGTGCACTTGAGCAGTGGATGATCCCGAACAAGCTGGAGAACGCAATATGATGAAATCAGACGAACAATATCAGGTTCCCGTGTGGATGCGACCTCTGTTGCCGTTGCTCTGCAATACCGGTGGTAATGATCCGGAGGAACTGCTGAATGATACAGAAACCACCGCCAGTGCGAATATTGTCCGTTATGTACTGATAGTTGCAGTGCGGTCGCAGATTGATCTGCTGCAGCTACTGTACAGGAAAGGACTGTTGCGCACAGAGATACCAGGTGGCTTTTCACCGGAAGAAGCGCAGGAACTCCTGGATAATCTGGTGCGCAGCCATATCAGCAAGGCGCTGTCGGGTGAGCGAATGGCAGCCCGTGACAGAAATGCCGATCTGACCTGGATTCGCCAGCAACTGGTCGATGCCGCCTGGTTTGTCCGTGCCACACTGGAAGCGCATGGGATGGGCGTCGGAAATGAGAGTCCCTCTGCTCCGCCGGAGACAATGTCGGACATACAGACACGGGAACTGGTTATGTTGATCAAGCGACTGGCATCATCGCTGAAAGCGGTGAAACCCGACAGTAGCGTGGTGCGTGAAGCGCAGGACTGGCTGTGCGACAGAAAACTTGTGGATATCACAGATATTCT
>OODR01000793.1_pt1 | contig 12293 bp, 12 predicted proteins | sample 1671741 | NCBI WGS metagenome assembly OODR01 (sample SAMN06348187, study PRJEB24527) | human gut metagenome | biome: human gut; feature: ankylosing spondylitis patient; material: feces | host: Homo sapiens | place: China | collected 2015-10 | reverse complement strand
TCATCCTGGCAGACGAGCCGGTGGCCTCCCTGGACCCGGTGACCGCCAAGCAGGTTATGGATGACTTCCAGCGGATCAACCGGGAGATGCACATCACAGTCCTCATCAACATCCACCACGTGGAGCTGGCGCTCCAGTATGCCACCCGGGTGGTGGGCATCCGGGCCGGTGAGATCGTCTACGACGGCCCGGCGGACCAGGTGGATCAGGCGGTTCTGGACGCCATCTACCAGGGGAAGCAGGAGGAGCCGGCATGAGCGTATACGACAAGATCTTCCCGCCCAAACTGCTGACACTCCCCAACGGGAAACAGGTATCCAAGCCCCGCTCCCGGGCGCCCCTGGCGGCAGTCATTCTGGTGGCCATGACGGCCCTCTCGGTAGAGGTCACTGGTTTTGACATGGGCGTTCTCGTCAGCCGGATCCGGGAGTTCTTTGTGATCCTGGGGGAGATGATCCCGCCGGAGTGGGACTATATGTCCCAGATCTGGCAGCCCCTGTTTGACACCATCAAGATGTCCCTGCTGGGCTCCTTCATCGGCTCGATTTTGGTGGTGCCCTTCGCCATGCTGGCCTCCACCAATATCATCCACAGCCGGGTCATCGTAGCGGCTATGCGGCTGCTGCTGAGCATCATCCGCACCCTGCCCACCCTGGTCTCCGCCCTGATCGCCACCTACATCTTCGGCCTGGGCACCCTGGCGGGCACCACGGCCATCGCCATTTTCACCTTTGCCTACATCGGCAAGATCCTCTACGAGGAGATCGAGACCGTGGACATGGGCCCCTTCGAGGCCATGGAGGCCATGGGGGCCACCAAGGTGCGGGCGTTCATCAGCGCCATCGTGCCCCAGGTGCTGCCCTCCTATCTCTCCAACTGCCTGTTCTGCTTCGAGGGCAATGTGCGTTACGCCTCCATCCTGGGCTATGTGGGCGCCGGCGGACTGGGCCTGATCCTCAACGAGAAGATCGGCTGGCGGGAGTACGCCAGCGTGGGCATGATCCTGCTGGCCCTGTTTGTCACCGTGTTCATCATCGAGACCATCAGCCGCGCCGCCCGGAAGCGGCTGGTATAAGGAGGGGACGCCATGAACAACCGAATCGAAGCGGCCTATGCGCAGCGGCCCCGCCGCTGGGTGTTTGAGCTGGCTGTGTCACTGGTCGTGGTGGTCCTGCTGGTCTGGAGCGGCTCCGCCGTGAAAACGGCGCGGTGATCGCCTGGAACATCCTGGCGGGCATCTTCCACCCGGACACGGACCTGCTGTTCAACTTCACCACCCAGGGCGTACCCTACCTGTTGCTGGAGACCATCTGTATCGCGTTCCTGGGTACCATCGTGGGCGCGATTATCTCCATTCCCCTGGCGTTTCTCTCAGCCTCCAATCTGATGCCCAAGCCCGTGGCCTTTGTGGGGCGCATCATCATTATGGCGGTGCGGACCGTGCCCGCCTTTGTCTACGGACTCATGTTCATCCGGGTCACCGGCCCCGGTGCTTTTGCGGGACTTCTGACCATGTCCCTGTGCTCAGTGGGCATGGTGAGCAAGATGTATATCGAGGCCATCGAGGACCTGGACGTGCGGGTGCTGGAGTCCCTGGACGCGGCGGGCTGCACCACCTGGCAGAAGATCCGCTACGGCATCCTGCCCCAGTTGATGCCAAACTTCGCCTCCACCGCCATCTACCGCTTTGACATCAACCTGCGGGACGCTACGGTCCTGGGCCTGGTGGGGGCGGGCGGCATCGGCGCGCCGCTGATCTTCGCCATGAACGCCTACCGCTGGGAGGAGGCCGGTGCCATCCTGGCGGGCCTCATCGTACTGGTGCTGATCGTGGAGTGGATCTCCACCAAGATCCGGGTCAAGCTGGCCAGGGGGTAAGCATGGAGAAGACGTTTCAAATCTACTATACCTCAGATACCCATGGCCATGTATTCCCGGAGAACTATGCCTCCAACAGCCCGGAAAACGCCGGTTTGCTGAATCTGGCCGCTCAGGTTGAAAAGGATGGGAACACCCTGGTGCTGGACGGCGGCGACGCCCTCCAGGGGACGCCGTTGACCCAGTACTACCTGGAGCACCGGGAGGAGTGGCCCATCCACCCGGTGGCCGCCGCATTCAACGCCATGGGCCTGGACTACTTCACCCTGGGCAACCACGACTTCAACTTCGGCTACGAGGCCCTCCGGGAGTACCTGGAGGCCATGGATGGCATGTGCTTGTGTACGAATGTGGAGGACTTGGGTGGGCAGTTGCGCATCCGGCCCTGGGCGGTGCACACCCTGGACAATGGGCTGCGCATTGGCATTACCGGCGTGGTCACGGATTTCGTGAACATCGGGGAGCAGCCGCAGAATCTGGAGCGGATTCGGATCACAGACGCCTTCCAGGCGGCCCGGGCGGCCTGCGCCGCACTCCGAGACCAGTGCGACGTGTGCGTATGTATCTACCACGGCGGCTTTGAAGAGGATCTGGCGACCGGGCAGCTGCTTTCAGACAGCGGAGAGAATATTGCCTGTAAAATTGCCCGGGAGCTGGACTTCGATCTGCTCCTCACCGGCCACCAGCATATGGTGGTGGAGGGTGTGAATTTGTCCGGCACCTATGCGGCACAGCCCCCGGCCAATGCGGGGCAGCTTCTCCACATGGTTGGCCAGTGGGATGGAGCGAAAAGTTGTTTTCAATCCACGCTAATCCCAGTGGGCGGAGCACATCCGGCGGAGCCCTATCAGAGCTTGCTGCCTCTGGAAAATGCCGTTCAGAACTGGCTGGATCAGCCCATCGGTGTATTGTCCCAGGCTATCCCTCCGGAGGGAAAGCTGGAAGCAGCCCTTTACGGCAGTCAGGTGGCTGCCCTGTTCAACCAGGTGCAGCTGGCGGAGACCGGGGCGGACTTCTCCTGCACCAGTCTGGGGAACGACCCGGTAGGGTTGTCCTCCCCGGTGACCATGCGGGGGGTAACAGCAGCCTACCTGTTTGCCAACACCCTGGTGGTGCTGGAGGTGACGGGAGAGGTGCTTCGGCAGACCCTGGAGCGGTGCGCAGCCTACTTCACCCTGGTTGATGGCCAGCCCCAGATTTCGGAGGAGTTCTTGCTCCCCAAGGTGGAGCACTACAACTACGACTTCTATGCCGGGCTCTCCTACACCTTCGATCTGCGCCGGCCCGTGGGCAGCCGGGTGATCCGCCTGGCAAAACTGGACGGCTCCCCGCTGGGAGGAGGGACCTTCCGCCTGTGCACCAGCAACTACCGGGCCACAGGAACAGGGGGCTATGAGATCCTGCGGAAGTGTCCGGTCCTGTGGCGGGGCGGCGTGGAGATGCCGGATCTCACTACCCGATATATCCAGATCCACAGCCCGATGCCTCAGTTGCATAACGTGGAGATGCGGGTGATCTGGTGAAGCGTTCTTGACAAGCCACAAGGAATGTGTTTTTATAAATCAAACAGAGGAAAGAAGGTGGAGAATGGGCAGATTCAATGTTGCTGTGGAAGTTGTTCAAAATGCCGGAGATCTTCTGCGGCAGTGCCGTCTGGAAGATGCGGAGATTTGCCAGAAAACGAGCCATCAGGATCTGGTCACCCGTTGGGATCGGAAAATCGAGCAGTTATTGCGAAATGAAATACTGACAGCCTTCCCCCAGGACTCCATTGTAGGTGAAGAGTATCCGCCGGAAGCGCATCGCACCGGGTCGGTGACTTGGTATATTGATCCCATCGACGGGACCACAAATTTCATCAATCAGCATCAGAACTACGCCATCTCCGTGGGGTGCTGGGAGGGAAGTACCCCGCTGTTCGGCCTGGTGCTGGATGTGGAACGCGAGACGCTCTACTGGGCAAAGCGCGGAGGCGGCGCATGGCAGAATCAGACGCCGATCCACACCTCCGGCCGGCGGGAGCTTTCGGAACTGCTGCTGACAACGCCGGGCCTGCAATATACCTTTCTGGAGCCTCATCCGTACCAAGAGCGGATGATTCGGCTCTCCCGGAAGGTTCGGGGTGTCCGCTGTCTGGGTTCCGTGGCCCTGGAACTGTGCGAGGTGGCCGCAGGCCGGGCAGATCTGTTTGTAACCATGCGATCCTCTCCATGGGATCACAACGCGGCGCGGATCATCCTGGAGGAGGCCGACGGTGCAATCTTCGCAGTGGATGGGGGCGAGCTGCCCCTGAACCAGAAGAGCGCGGTGCTTGCACTGAATACGGCCGATTTGAAAAAACAGATCCTCAGCATATAATATACAGAGGCAGATTTTCGAGGACCGAATCAAGAGGGATCCACGCAAGATACCTTTTCGTTGTTTACTGCCCCGCAAATCTTGCGGCATACCCATCAGCACACTCGCACGATGGACAGATCAATAACAGCAAACCCCATTCCGCACTGCTCGGATATCTTCTGAGTGGACGGGATGGGGTTTTTATTTGCCCACGGCTGGGACGTTTCGCAGGCCGCCTTATGACAGGGCGGCGATGATCTTCTCCATAGCGGCATAGCTGGGCATGGCAGCCACCTGTGTGATCTCCGCGGCCAGGTGGGGGACGCCGAAGTGGTCTTCGTCTGCGTCCGTCCCGGATACCTCGGTGCGGAAACCGTGGTTTTCCCAAGCCAGGCGCTGAATCCCCTCGTCCAGCAGGGCATCAATACCCGCCTCCCCCGCTTCGTCCAAGGCAATGTAGATGTGGGAGGACCAGACGGTGGGTGTGGGATAGATCAGCACGATGTCATCCTTCAGCTGCTCCCAGTCCTCCGGATTCTCCACAGCGAACTCCAGCAGTTGGTTTTCATAGCCAGCAATCATGGGCTTGGCCCCCATGCCGGTCTTGAGGAACTGGTCGAAGAGGTCGGAGGAGGACGCCTCCATATAGCCCAGCTTCTCGAAGATGGCCTGCAAGCGGGGCAACACTTCCTCCACGCTGTCCGCATCCGCCACCCCGCCGCACAGCACATTGGCCAGCAGCCCCGCGAACATATTCCCGGAGTTGGAGCGCACGGGGTCGGTGGTGTTGACGGCAACAGTGCCGTAGAGCTCCGGGAGCCCCAGGTCCGCCCAGGCGGCGCCCGCCTCGATCTCCGCCACCAGGCCGGCCATATCCATATAGTACACCCCGTCCCGCTCCGTCACCAGCCCCTCTTTCTGGAACGCCTCCAGGATGGGCCGGTGGGTATAGAGGACGATGGGGGTGTTGAACACGATCTGGCTCCTGTCCGGCGCGCCGTAGAGCTGCTGGTAATACTCCAGGGCGGTCTGGCTGGAGGGAAAGAGGAAATTCCGGCCCTCGTGATCCGCCGTTACCATGTCCAGGGAACCTGCCTTGGCATAGTCCAGGGTGAGCCCGTAGTCCCGCTCCAGGATGTCCTGCACCGCCTCGTCCTCCAGCAGGCCGATCTTCTCGCCCCCCACATAGCCCCGCAGGACGGCGGGCTCCGGCCGAGGGCCGCCTCCCAGCAGCAGATAGATCCCGCACGCCGCGATGACAGCCAGCAGGATGATCAGACCGATCCATTTTGATTTGCTTCCCATTGGAATCCCTCCGTGTCCAGCAGGCCCTCCATAACCTTCATGTCAGCCTCCGCGTCAAACCGCTCCGAGGCCATCAGCTGGCTGAGCTGTTCCTCAAATCCGGTCTTCAGTTTTGGCAAAATGGCCCGCACCTTCCGCTGAAACTCCCGCACCTCGGAAGTCCCCAGCCCGGCCTCCTGGAACTTCACATACTGTCCCAGGATCCGGCCCACTGTGTCCAGATAGTAGGTGAGAAAGCGGTTGGCCGACGGGATCTTCTCCGGATTTTCCAGAAGATAGCGGTAGAGGCGGGCTCCTGTCTCCGTGAGAGCCAGAGCGTCCTCGTGGGTCCGGATGTCTGTGATGCGGCCGGCGGCTACCCGGATAGCTTTCAGATCCCGTTCCGCCTCCTCCATCAGGGCCTGCATCTCGCCGCCGTCCGGCCGCTTGGCGAAATAGAGGGTGATGGGATCCGCTTTGGGGGCCAGCAGGAACCACAGGCCCAGATAGATTCCCACCCCCAGCGCGGCGCTGAAGAGGAAGTTCCATCGGAGGGCCAGGGCCAGAACCAGAAAGACCGCGATCCCCCCGCCCAGCGACAGTACCAGCTGCCGCAGCTGTCCCTTTTTCATCTCAGTTGTACCCCTTCACACTGCGGAAGGCCCCGATCAGATCCTCACGGCCATCGAAGACCCGGGCGTGGGTCAGCTCCGCCAGCTCCTCCAGCTGGGTGGGGTCGGCGGCGCCGAACATGATGGAGAACACCGGCACATCTGCCCCGAAGGCCTCGTACCCGTCCCGGAAGTCTGAAAAACTCCCATCAGACACCCCGTCCGTCAGCAGGATGATGGCGGGGGTGTACTGGCTCAGGTCGTAGTTTTCCAGCTGCCGCAGGCCCTCTGCAGCTGCGGCGTAAATATCTGTGCCGCCGGTGGCCTCCTCCGCCTCCACCTGGGTGTAGAGGGCTTCCAGTTCACTTCCATTCCCGACGGCGGTGTAGATGTCCCGCGGGTAGCCCTCAAAGGGGATGAGGATATTGACCTCGTGCTCCGAGGCCTGGAGCAGATTCTTCTCTGCGTTCTCCTGGATCAGGATCTGGCTCATGGCCTCCACCATCTGTTCCCGGCCCGTTCCCTCCATGCTGCCGGAGTAGTCCAGACAGTAGACCGTGAGGGAGGGCTTGCGGAACTCTGTCTGGTACAGGTTCAGGCACTCCATCAGCACATCGGTGGAGGGCATCCGAATAGGAGAGAGCACCCGGTCGGGCTGGATACCCCAGTCGGTGCGGAACACATCCCGGTTTTCTGCCGACACCCCCTCGTAGCCGGTGCGGCGGCCGGTGCGCTGGATCTCGTTTTGCACCTCGTCGGAGAGCAGATATTCCTGAAGATCCAGAAAAGCCTTCTCCTTCTCGCTGTCCCCATTGTCCACATAGCCCAGAGGGGAGTCGGCGATGGACAGACCGTCATAGGGATAGACGGCATACAGGGTCTCCTCGCCCCGCGCCTCCAGCTCCTGGTTGGCGCTGATGATGAGGCACTCATAGTTCACCATGGCATCGTAGCCGCCGGTGAGGAACAAGTCCTTCAGCCAGTCGGAGCTGCCGGAGGACCGGTCTACGCCGGAGAGCAGCTGGGTGATCTGCTCCGAGAGGCCGGGAGTCTGGAGGCTCTCCGATGTGATCACATCTGGATTGCCCAGCAGGGCATAGAGAAAGCCGATGTAGGCGCTGCACCCGGAGTTGGACTGGGTGGCGGAGGTCATGCAGAAGTTCAGCTTCCCGGACTGGATGGCGGAGAGCAGGTCGCCCACCGACACCTCCGTGCCCACGAAACCCAGCTCTTCCGCCAGGCTCTGGCGGATGCCGAAGACCACCGGGGTGATGGAGATGGACTGAGCGTGCTTCACCCGGTACTGGGTGTCTCCAGCGGTGAGCCACAGGCTGCTGGCCGGCCATACCGCGTCATAGTCCACGGTTTCTCCCTGGAGCGTCCGCATGATGTCCAGGGATCCCTGGTAGTCCATCTGAATATTGACGCCATACTCCCGGGCAAAGTCATCCAGAATATCCTCCAGCTCCTGATTCTCTGAGCCGGAGAGAATGCGCAGGGTCACGTCCCCGCCGTAGTTGAAAGCCTGCTCTCCGCTGGCGGGATCGCTGGCGGAGGCGGTGCTGTCAGACGATGCCGGGCCACAGGCTGTCAAAAGCAATGCAAATGCCAGGATACATGCGGATAAAACTGCGCGTTTCATAGCAGTAGACCCTTCCTTTCCTGATACGGTGCACAGGCAGCAAGGACCTGCACATAGAGGAATATATAAAATAAACCTAATTTACCATATCACATCCGGTGGATGCCCACTACCGCGGTGCAGTAAAATGCGTGTAAAATCCGTGTGTTATCCTGGAAAATGAACGCATCCCCCATGTGTGCACACGCATGGGGGATGCGTTCATCCATCCGGAAAGTAGTCTTTTTTCATCTGGTGCAGCGACTGAAGGCGTTCCGCACTTTCGGCTCCTAACCGCTCCGCCGCAGCGACGGCCAGGGCGTCCAGCAGGGCGGCTGGAGCCGCCATGGAGTGGTATTCTTTCTCGGTGCCGCGGTAGGCGAACAGGCTGACGTCCGCCCGCTCCTCCGCGGGCAGGCAGGTGCGTCCCACAAAGGCCAGCGTCCGGTAACCGGCGGCCCGACTGTGCTCCAGGAGGATGCGTCCCTCCCGGGACAGTTTGGAAAAGCTGAACAGCACCACCAGATCGTTCTCCGCCGCTTGCGAGAGCCCTTCCAGCAGTTCAGAGCCGCCGGAGGGCAGGAGAGATACCTGTAAGCCCAGCCGCCGCAGGCGGAAGTGGAGCAGCTGGGCCAGGGAGGCGGAGGCGTTTTTCCCGTGGACGAATACCCGCTGGGCGGAACAGAGGGCCTCCACCGCCCGGTCAAATTCCCCGGTGGAGAGCTGCTGTATGGTCGTCTCCAGGTACGCCCGCTGCCGCTCCAGCCAGGCCTGTGGGGAAAAACGCGCTCCCTGACTGAGTGTGGCCGCCAGCTTTACCGCCGGGCCCGGAGACTGCTCCAGCACCAGAGATTTCAGCGCCTTGAAGTCCCGGCAGCCCACATGGCGGGCGAAGCGGGAGACCGTGGCGTCGGACAGCTCCAGCCGCTCCGCCAGCTGCCCAATGGACAAAAACAGGAAGGTATCTGTGTTGGTGTTGATATAATCCAGGATCTTCTGCTCCGCCCGGGTCAGTTCCCCAGCGGCGGCGGGAAGGCGCAGGTCCATGACGAAACCCTCATTCCTTCAAAATTGTTTGCAGTGCGCCGTGGAGCCGCCCATTGGAGGCCAGCAGAGGCCCACCCTCCGCCAGAGAGAGGGGGGCGCCGCCAAGAGCGGTAACCTGTCCCCCGGCCTCCGCCACAATGAGCATTCCAGCGGCGTAATCCCACGGCTGGAGTACAAGCTCCACATAGCCCTCCAGCCGCCCGCAGGCCACATCACACAGCTCCAGGCTGGCGCAGCCGGTGCGGCGCACGTCCTGGCACCGGTCGTACAGCGCCCGCATCTGGCGAAATGCCGTGTCCGCCAGATCCCGGCGGCCGGGAACGGTGCCGGTGGACAGAAGGCTGTCCGCCAGCCGGGAGACAGCGCTGACCTGGATGGAAGCCCCGTTTCGGAATGCTCCGCCGCCCCGGCAGGCGGCGAAGCACTCCTCCGTATAAGGATTGTATACCACACCGAAGACGATTTGTCCACCCTCCGCTAAGGCCAGGGAAATCGCACTGTGCTGGAATTGATGGATCAGGTTGGTGGTGCCGTCCACCGGATCCAGGATCCAGCAGGGACGGGTCAGGTCCAGGGTGGAATTGTCCTGCTCCTCTCCCATGAACTGGACGTCCGGGGCCAGGGCCGCCAGGCGTTCCCGCAGAAACTCCTGCACCGCCAGGTCTACGTTGGTGACATAGTCCGTCTCGCTCTTGGCCCGGATGCTCCTGACGGCGGCGGGATCGGCCAGCAGTTCCCCCGCCTCCAATACCGCCTGGACGGCCCCCTCCGCCAGAGGATCCGTCAGGGCGGTCATGCGGTGGCCTCCCGGGTCAGAATGGCCACATAGTCGCCTCCCAGGGCGTGGATCTCCTTCAGAGACCGTTTCAGCAGGCAGGCGGTGCGCACCTGGAAGGCGGCAGTGTCGGATAGATCAATGGCGTAGCGGCCGGCTGTCATCTCTCCATAGAGGGCGGGGACGGTGTCCACATCCCGTTCAAAGACCGTGGTGACGCAGCCGTACTGCACCGCCTGATGGGTGTCGCTGCCGGACACCACAGGGATCTCCAGCTCTTTCCCCAGAGCGTAGGTGAGCCGCTCCGTCCGATCCCGGTCCAGCGCCAGGTCCTTGCCGTTGAGATCCAGGAACCTCAGCCGCCGAAGCTGCTCCTGAGGCAGCTCGGGCACATGGCCGCCGGCGCGGAATGGGTGGCCGCAGCCCACTACCACCGGGTATTGGTCGAACAGATCCATGAGCTGGGCGAAGGGCAGAAAGTTTCCCTTCTCCTTGTAGGGCTCCAGCCGCCGGTTCAGCTCCAGAATGGCCTCCAGCGGCCCGACGGACAGGATGTGGCCCCCCTCGGCCACATCGGTCTCCATGCCGGGGAAAATTTTCAGGCCGTTCTCCAGCTCCAGAGCGTCCCCGGTTCTCCGGCTCACCGAGGCGATGTAGCCGTATACATCGGCAAACTGGAGGGTGTTGAAGTGTTCCGTCAGGCACAGGGCGTCCAGGCCAGCCCGTCGGGCCTCGCCGAAGAGCCAATCTGTGTAGGTGGTGGAAAACGGGAGCTTTTTGGCCAGCTTCCCATGGGTGTGAAAATCCAGGCGCAAGAGAAAAAACCTTCTTTCTTACTTACAGCAGTGTGGAGATCAGGACGGCCACCGCCACCACCAGAAAGGAGATGGCCAGAAACAGTCCATCGTTATAGGTGACCTTCAGGGCGGCCAGCTTGATCTTCTTCACGGACTTGTTCACCGCCGCGTACCGGTAGCCCCGCAGCTCCAGCGCCTCCACCGTGGTGCGGGAGCGCTTGGCGGTGTTGAGCATCAGGGGGTAGAAGGACTGCATGATGATCTTCACCTGATAGATCAGATACCTCACCTTGCCGCCGAAGGTGTCGTGGGCGGGGGGATTGCCCCGGAGCCGGTAGGAGAGCAGCACATTCTGGAACTCCTCCATCAGCATGGGCAGCATCCGGTAGGCGTAGGAGATGGAGAAGCTCAGCCGCTCCGGGCAGCCGTACCACATCAGGCCGTTGGACAGCTTGTCCGGGTCCAGCCCGGAGAACACGGTCACCGAGGCCAGGGAGATGGTGGCCACCTTCAACGTGAGGATGAGCAGCGGGGCAATGGCGGAGGCATCGCCGCCAAAGAGCAGCGTCACCAGGAACAGATACCCCGTCTGAGAGAACACCCCCAGGGCGAAGAGGAACAGCACCAGACCAGCCACACGGGCCAGGACGGTGGTAGCCATCACCAGCAGGAAGCACCCCAGCAGGAAGGGAATGTCGCTGACAAACCAGGGCACCAGGCCGAAGAACAGGTACCAGGCCAGCAGCACCCGGGGATCCAGGGCGGCGATGACGGTGTCGTCATTGCCATAGGCGTTTTTCAGCACCTGATTGCGGAGAAAGTCCATGGAGAGCTTGTCCAGAATGCTCTCCGAGAGTTTCGCGGTCAATTTTTCCACAGCGGTCACACCTCCTGAAAGGATGACAGGAACTCGTCAATGGTATAGCACATGGAACGGCTGTCTAAAGCCTGCCCCATGGAGAAGATCTCCGGCGGGCGGATGCCCACCCGCTCCACCACATCAGTCCGGGCAAAGATCTCGTCCCGGGCGCCGTCGGCCACCACCTGGCCGTTGCACAGCACAATGATCCGCTCCGCCCACTGGCACACCAGCTGCATATCGTGGGTTGCGATGACGGCGGTCTGAATGATGTCCTTCATGTCGTCCAGAACGTCCATGATCTCCCGCCGGGTGGCGATGTCCAGGTTGGCGGTGGGCTCGTCCAGCAGCAGAATGCCGGGATTCAAAGCGATCCCGATGGCCAGGCTGGCCCGGCGCATCTGCCCGCCGGACATGAGGCGGCCGTCCCGGTCTGCCAGCTCTGTCAGCCGGAACCGCTCCAGCAGCTCCCCGGTGCGTTTCTCCCACTCCGGGACGTTCCGCACCTCCATGGCGTAGGCGATGTCGGCGCGGATGGAGTCCTTGATGAACATCTCCTCCGGGTTTTGATACACCAGGGAGATCTGCCGGGACAGATCCTCGGCCTTTTTGTCCCCAATGGCCTCCTCAAAGAGGGAAACTGTGCCGGAATTGGGCTTCAGCAGACCCACCATCAGCTTCATGAGGGTGGACTTGCCCGCCCCGTTGGAGCCGATGAGGGCCACCTTTTCCCCTTTCCGTATGTTCAGGTTCAGGCCGTCGAACACGGTGTGGGGCTCTCCCTTCACCGAGCGGTAGGAGAGGGACACATTCTGAAAGGAAACCGCCGCATCTCCGGAGGCCTCCGGCGTCTGCCGGGGCGCGCCCGGCACATACCGCAGCTGGGAGAAGGCGGTCTTTCCTCCCTCCACGGTGGTGGGCAGGGGGATGTCCGCCGGAAGACGGCCCGCTTTCCGCAGCCGGTGGGCCGCCTGGGTCACCTGGGGCGGAAAAATATTGCATTCCTCCAGCTCCTCCACCCGCTGGAGGGCCTCCTCTGTGGGTAGCATCCAGCGCACCCGGCCGTCCCTCATCAGCATCA
>OODR01000771.1_pt1 | contig 12629 bp, 8 predicted proteins | sample 1671741 | NCBI WGS metagenome assembly OODR01 (sample SAMN06348187, study PRJEB24527) | human gut metagenome | biome: human gut; feature: ankylosing spondylitis patient; material: feces | host: Homo sapiens | place: China | collected 2015-10 | reverse complement strand
CCCGTCAACGCATTTGCGCTTTGTTCAAAGTGGTTTCATTCTAGCAAAACCCGCCGCCCCTGTCAAGCAGTTTTGCTCACAATGAAAATGAAACGATTTCATGTAAATAGCAGCATAAATTTTCAAAATTTGCGGGTGGATCCTATTTTTGTTGTATTATATCACCAACTATGGTAAAATAAAAATACCGCCCGAAGCGGCGGTATCCAGGTGCTGTCTGCATAAAAAGGTGGTCTAGCTTCCCCGGCAAGCTTCCGGGGGTGTGAAACCTTATTGTTGCTTCCCCCGGACGCAAACGCGAAAGGGGGGATGCCTTATGACCCTGACGGAAACTATCGCATTGCTCGGCCTGCTGGGCGGAGCAGTCTTTGTTACCTTTCAGATTTCATGGGCTATCTTCAAAGAGATACATAACAATAAGAAATGACCGCCCCAGCCTACCAAGCAAAGCGGTCATTCTTATTGTTTGACTTAGCCGAGGGAAGCTGACCATTGCGGACAGCACCTTCTTGTATGTTCAGTATAGTCAACGTGATTCGATTTGTCAAGCGGACAGTCTCCTTGTTCCTCGGTTTTGTTAAGAATCTGCGAAGTTTTTGCAAAGTTCGCCTCGAAACGCTGGTTTCTGAAATAGCGTCGTGGTATGCTGTTTGCAACGTAAGGAGGGACCCCCATGAAAGAAGTCAAGACCCCCAAAAAGCCATTGGCTATTTACTACGCCATTGTATTACTGGTGCTGATGCTGCTCAACTTCGTGCTCGTGCCGTGGATGAGCGAACGGCAGGTAAAAGAAGTGGACTACGGCACCTTCATGTCCATGACCGAGGACAAAGACATCGGCCGGGTGGATGTGGAATCGAACCAGATCATCTTTACCGATAAAGACGAAAAGCAAATTTACAAGACCGGCCTGATGAACGACCCTGACCTGACCCAGCGCCTCTACGACGCGGGGGCCGAGTTTTCCAGCGAGATCGTCGAGCAGGCTTCGCCGCTGATGAGCTTTCTGCTGAGCTTTGTGCTGCCCATCGTCCTCTTCGTCTGGCTGGGCAATTTCATGAACAAAAAGCTCATCGAAAAGGCCGGCGGCGCAAACTCGATGATGTTCGGCGGCGTGGGCAAGTCCAACGCCAAGGTCTACGTCCAGTCCACCCACGGCATCCGCTTTGCGGACGTGGCCGGCGAGGATGAGGCCAAAGAGAACTTACAGGAGATCGTCGATTATCTGCACGACCCCAAGAAATACGAAGAGATCGGCGCCTCGATGCCCAAGGGCATCCTGCTCGTCGGCCCTCCGGGTACCGGCAAGACCATGCTGGCAAAGGCTGTGGCGGGCGAATCCAACGTGCCGTTCTTCTCCATCTCCGGCTCGGAGTTCGTGGAGATGTTCGTGGGCATGGGCGCGTCCAAAGTCCGCGATTTGTTCAAGCAGGCCAAGGAAAAAGCCCCCTGCATCGTCTTCATCGACGAGATAGACGCCATCGGCCAGAAGCGCAACAGCGGCCAGCTGGGCGGCAACGACGAGCGTGAGCAGACCCTGAACCAGCTGCTCACCGAGATGGACGGCTTCGAGGGCAACAGCGGCGTCATCATCCTCGCGGCCACCAACCGTCCGGATTCCCTTGACCCGGCCCTGACCCGTCCCGGCCGCTTTGACCGCCGTGTTCCTGTGGAGCTGCCCGACCTCAAGGGCCGCGAAGAGATCCTGAAGGTCCACGCCAAGAAAGTCGCTCTTGCCCCCGGCATCGACTTCAACACCGTGGCCCGGATGGCCTCCGGTGCCTCCGGCGCAGAGCTGGCCAACATCGTCAACGAAGCCGCCCTGCGGGCCGTGCGCGCCGGCCGCAAGTCGGTCACGGAAGCAGACCTTGAGGAGAGCATCGAGGTGGTCATTGCCGGCTACCAGAAGAAGAACTCCATCCTCACCGACAAGGAAAAGTGCATCGTGGCCTACCATGAGATCGGCCACGCACTGGTGGCAGCGCTTCAGAATCACTCCGCACCCGTGCAGAAGATCACCATTATCCCCCGCACCTCGGGCGCACTGGGCTACACCATGCAGGTCGAAGAAGGCAACCACTACCTGATGACCAAGGAAGAGCTGGAAAATAAGATCGCCACCCTCACCGGCGGACGTGCTGCCGAGGAAGTGGTGTTCGGCTCCATCACCACCGGCGCGTCCAACGACATCGAGCAGGCCACCAAGCTTGCCCGCGCCATGCTCACCCGTTACGGCATGAGCAAAGAGTTCGACATGGTGGCCCTGGAGACGGTGAACAACCAGTATCTGGGCGGCGACACCTCGCTGGCCTGCTCGGCCCAGACCCAGCGCGAGATCGACCAGCGGGTCGTGGACTTGGTAAAGGCCCAGCACGAAAAGGCCATCAAGATCCTCACTGACAACCGCGCAAAGCTCGACGAGCTGGCGAAGTACCTTTATGAAAAGGAGACCATCACCGGCGACGAGTTCATGGCGATTCTTGAGGAAAAAGATCCCAGCGAAAATTAAAATAGGATCTCTGCAATAATCCAGCCGCCGTATCCGTATTCATTACAGATACGGCGGTTTTCTGATACGCCGTACCGCTGATAAAATAAGTAAAATTGGGTATCACACCTAGCGGCTCACGGGCCGCCCCGTCTTCGTACAATCTCTCAGTCTGCTTCGCAGACAGCTCCCCTGGTAGGGGAGCCTCTGGCGAAGAGGCAAGGCTTTACGATATGCCAAAGCCTCCCCTATCGAGGGGAGGTGGCAGCGCACCAGCGCTGACGGAGAGGTTGACTCCCTACAACTACAGGAGGATACTACTATGAGACTGCTGAACAAGAACACTGCCCGCCGCGCTGCCGCTGCTGCCGCTCTGCTGACCATGACCGCCGCCATGAGCGTGGGTGCCTTTGCTGCCGACGCCGAGGACACGACCGTTGCCGGTTATCTGCCCCCTCAGTCGTCCGAGGTCATGGTTCAGGGCGACATCGCTCTCCACTCTGACGTTCCGGTGGGGGAGGTAGACCCCAACTACGGCGGCTACGCTTCCCCGGTGGAGAACCCCATTCAGGGCAACGTGATGATGATCTCCGACGAGACCCCCCTGCCCTCTGACACGCCGGTGGAGAAGAGCGAAGCCCGCTACACCGTCAAGGGCCTGCTGGGCAAGCAGGTGCTCTACACCGCCCGTCAGGAAGGCCGCGTGCTGACGCTGGACGTCCCCGATGACAACGCCACCTTCCGCACCACCATCCTCGACATGCAGACCCTGATGAATCAGGGCGTAAGCACGCTGGTGCTCAAGACCGACAAGACTTCCACCACCCTGAACCTGACTCTGCTGTGCCAAGACCAGAAGCCCGGCACCCGGGTCACTCTGCGCCACCTCGGCAGCAGCGCTCACCTCACCGTGGGCTTCCGCAGCCGCCGCGACCTCATCGTTGGCCGCTGATGCCCCCTCCCCTGCTTTTTGCCTGTATCATAGCTGCATCGCAAAGGACGCCGCCCCAGCCGGGACGGCGTCCTTTTTTTCGTCAAAGTGCCAAAAAACTCAGACGGCAAGCTGTGACACCTGCCAAAAATATGCCGATTTGCGAAATTCTATTGCAAATATGGGGGGGGGGTATAATTCATTTAGAGCTCCCGCAGGGTGCGGGAGCCGACTAACGATACAGGAGGAAGCAATATGATGTGGGCCAAAAAAATTGCCGCCGGTGTTCTGGCTGCAGCACTGTCTCTGACGCTGTTGACTGGATGCAGCGGAGGGGGACGCAGCGGGAGCGTGATCAGCGAGGGGGAGACCATCTCCTTCGATACCAGTGCAAGCTATCGGCTTGTTCAGCACACCGACAGGATCTATCAAGCCTATGAGCTGGAATGCACCAACGAAAAGGATGGCACAAAAATCTATGCCGGACAGGCAAACAAGGTGCGCTGTTTTGCGGGAACCCACGAGTCGGTCGTGATGTCTGTGAAAGCCGTACCCATCAGTTCTAATATGGGTCAGGATGCGGACAGCAATGCAATCCAGCCGGGCCTTTACACGGTGAATTATAAAGACAAGACCTACAAAGAGGGCGGCACCTTCGGCAGCGTGGAAAAAGTGCTGGCCGCTACGATCTTCTGCAACTATGAGAAGGAGGCCGGGACCCTGAAGGAGGTGCGTGCAGCCACCGGCACCAAAAACAAGCAGGAGTATTATGTCGAGCTGCTGAAGTTTGATTTTGGCACGGCGGCGGTGTTCTACACCAAGGATCCCTGGAAAGCGAACAACCCCAACGAGACCGACCCTGCGGCACTCAAGTATATCGAGGTGTACCTCCCCGGTGAAACGGCTGCTAAGGCGGCCTTCCAAGTCAAAGCGACCTGGAGCGGCTCCATGGAAGACACCCTGCACAGCGGTGTGACAAAGCTTCATAAGGTCACAGAGTAAGATTTTATAAAGAATAGAACCATCCATTTCCGCTTCCGCCCCGGGCGTTCCGCATCGCCCGGGGCGGATTTGGTTTGTCCTCACACAAAAAGGCCCGCTGCGCTTGCAGCGGGTCTTCCGGCGTTTCTTTAGAGGGTATTATCCGAGCCGTTCTCGCTCTGTTCCGATGCATAGAGCACCATCAGGTGGTTTGCGGATGCTTCCAGCTGGCTCTTGGCCTGACGGAGGTTCGCTTCTTCCGTCTCGTTCATCTTCTCGGGCTTATCCTTCCGCAGGCAGCGGCGGAGATTCGCCACATCGGCTTTGATGCGGTTCTTCTCCTCCTTGTCCAGCTCCTTCTTGCACTTGGAGAGGGCCTCGTCCACCTTGTAGGCCAGCACCTCGGCCTGATTGTGGAGGTCAAGCCGCTCTTTGCGGCGGCTGTCCTCGGCCTCGTAGGCGGCGGCGTCGGCCATGGCGCGCTGGATCTCATTCTCCGAGAGGTTGGTGCTGCCGGTGATGGTGATGTTCTGCTCCCGGCCGGTGCCGAGGTCTTTGGCCGAGACCTTCACGACGCCGTTGACGTCGATGTCAAAGGTGACTTCGATCTGGGGCTTGGACGAGAAGCTGGCCCGGATGCCGGTGAGCTTGAATTTACCCAAGCTCTTGTTGTCGCGGGCAAAGTGACGCTCACCCTGCAGCACGTTGATCTCCACGCTGGTCTGCATGGGGCGGGCCGTAGTGAATATCTGGCTCTTGCGGGTGGGTATCATGCTGTTGCGGGTGATGAGGGGGGTCGCCACGCCGCCCAGTGTCTCGATGGAGAGGGTCAGCGGGGTGACGTCCATCAGCACAAGGCCCTGCGCCGCTGCACCAGAAGCGCCAGCCAGCTTGCCGCCGCCCTGCAGCAGACCGCCCTGCACAGCGGCACCCATCGCCACGCATTCGTCGGGGTTGAGGCTGTGGCTGGGCTCACAGCCCAGCAACTCCTTCACCTGACGTTCAACGGCAGGCATCCGGGTGCTGCCGCCCACGAGAAGGACTTTGCCCAGCGGCGAAGTCGGGATGCCGGCATCCCGCAGTGCGTTCTGCACCGGGGCCACCGTCCGTGCCAGCAGGTCGCCGGTCATCATCTCGAACTGGGGGCGGGAGATGGTCAGATCCAGGTGGTGGGGGCCGTCCTTGCCCACAGCGATGAAGGGCAGATTGAGCTGGGCCGAGAGGGCGCTGGACAGCTCTTTCTTGGCCTTTTCGGCCTCTTCTTTCAGGCGTCCCATGGCGGCGGGGTCGCGGGAGAGGTCGATGCGGTCCGATTTTTTGAACTCTGCCACGGCGTATTCCACGATGCGCTGGTCGAAGTCGTCGCCGCCGAGGCGGGTATCGCCGCCGGTGGCCAGCACCGTAAAGGTGCCGTCTTCGATCTCGATGATGGAGACGTCGAAGGTGCCGCCGCCGAGGTCATAGACCAGGATCTTCTGGGGCGCTTCGTTGTCAAGGCCGTAGGCCACAGCGGCGGCGGTAGGCTCATTGATGATGCGCAGGACGTTCAGGCCCGCGATGCGGCCTGCATCCTGGGTGGCCTTGCGCTGGCTGTCGTCAAAGTAAGCGGGGACGGTGATGACGGCCTCCGTCACCGGCTCGCCCAGATAGCTCTCGGCGTCGCGGCGTATCTTGGTCAGGATCATGGCGCTGATCTCCTGCGGAGTCAGGTCTTTGCCGTCGATGTGGACGCGGTAGTCGCTGCCCATATGCCGCTTGATGCTGGACACCGTCCGGCCGGAGTTTGTGGCAAGCTGGCGCTTTGCCGCGCCGCCCACCAGACGCTCGCCGTCTTTGGTGAACGCCACCACGCTGGGGGTGGTGCGCTCTCCCTCTGCGTTGGTGATGACGACGGGCTTGCCGCCCTCCACCACTGCCACGCAGCTGTTCGTGGTGCCAAGGTCAATACCGATCACTTTGCTCATTCTGGTCGTCCTCTCTGCTTTTGCGACGCGCATATTTTTCCTTCAATATCATATCGGTTCCGTATGACGATTTCTTAGAGCATTTGTAAAGATTTTGTGTTTCCGCTCATTCTCTCTCGAGCAGCTGGCGGATGACGGCCTCCGTCTCGTCCAGCCAGCTCTGGGCCGTCTCGTCCCCCTCTTTTTTGCGGACGAGGAAGCCCTGCTTCGCCTCAGCCAGCTGAGCCAGCGCCTTTTTGCGGGAGATATACTGGGTCTCATACTGGGCCACCCGCAGGCAGACCTGCGGCATATAGGCGATGTCGGGGGTGGAGGCGCAGAGCTTCTGGGCCTTGCGGTAGGCCCGCAGAGCCGCACCGGCCCCTTTTCCCTGCACCATAGCATCGTCGCCCAGCGCCACCCATGCGGCCACATCGCCGGCGTCGGCGGCTTTTTTCCAGAACTTGCGGGCCTGTGCAGGGCTCTTGCGGCAGCCCCGGCCCTCGTAAAGCATCTCGCCCATCATGGCAAGGCCCTCGGCGCAGCCCTCTTCGGCAGAGAGCTGATAATAGTGCATCGCATCGTCCCAGCGTTCCTCGGCCATGGCATGGTTGCCGGCCCGCAGCTCCGCTTCGCCCGGCTCATCGGTGTCGTGGCTGGCGTGGAGCAGACCGTTCAAAAGCGAGCAGTCCAGCGTGGCAGAGCTGGTCCACGGGTCGATGACCACGCCGTCGATGCTGTCCGAGTCCAGCGCCATCTGCATGGCGGAAGCCAGAAGCCGTTCCGCCATGGGGCGGCTGGCTGTGCCTTTATCGGCCTCCGCCATCTTCACTGAAGTAAACACCGGCAGGTAGCACCGGCCCTTCTGGGTGCGCAGGGTCCAGGGCTGCAGGTCTTTCGCTTTCTCCGCCGGGACAGGATGCTCCGCCCACGGGGCGGCCCCGTCCGGCTGGTCGGACGCAGCTTCCAGCGGCACCAGGACCCTGGTGTCCAGCTCGAGGGCATAGTTGATGGCGTTCATCAGCGCCCAGAAGCTCTCCTCGTTCTGGCCCTTATAGAGCGCTGCCACAGCCCGCTCTATCGCCGGACAGCCCGTACCCAGCGGCCCGTATTCCGGCAGCTTTTTGCGGTCTGCCGCGCCCACTGGGCGCAGCCGCAGCCGTGCCGCACCATCTTTTGCCATTGCATCCACCATTCTTTCCGTTGAGATTCCCTTCCAGTATAGCAGGATTTTTCGGTTTTCTCAATCTCCGGAGCTGAAATCTGCATCCAGAGCCGATTTTTCTCTGGCAAAAACATAGCATTCCTGTTGGGAGTGCGCTATAATAAGGAGCGTCTCAACTAAATGTATCAAAGAAAGGGAGTATCGAGTCTTGAACAAAATGCTTCGCTATCTCAGCGACTACAAGCGCGAGAGCGTGCTTGCACCGCTTTTCAAGATGCTGGAAGCTACGTTTGACCTGTTCGTGCCGCTTGTGATGGCCGACATCGTCAACGTGGGTATCGCGGCCCACGATTTCCACTACATCCTTGTGCGGTGCGGCATCCTGCTGCTTCTGGCCATCGTCGGCCTCACGTGCAGCCTGACCGCCCAGTACTTCTCGGCCAAAGCCGCCGTGGGTTATTCCACCGGTCTGCGTCATGCGCTGTTTGAGCACATCCAGACTCTGAGCTTTTCCGAGATGGACACCATGGGCACCAGCACCCTCATCACCCGGATGACCAGCGACGTCAATCAGGTGCAGAGCGGATTGAACCTCTTCCTCCGCCTGTTCCTGCGCAGCCCCTTCGTGGTGATTGGCGCCATGATCATGGCCTTTACGGTCAACTTCCGCGCCGCCCTCATCTTCGTGGTGGCGATCCCGCTGCTGAGCGTCGTGGTTTTCGGCGTCATGGTCATCACCCGTCCGCTTTATAAGTCGGTGCAGACCCGCCTTGACCGGGTTCTGGGCCTCACCCGCGAGAACCTGACCGGCGTGCGCGTCGTCCGCGCCTTCGACAAGGAAAAGAGCGAGGTGGACCGCTTCGAGGACGCCAATGAGCTGCTGACCAAAATGCAGCTCCACGTGGGCCACATCTCCGCCCTGATGAACCCGCTGACCTACGTTATCATCAACCTTGCCATCGTGGCGCTGCTGTATGTAGGCAGCATCGAGATCAACATCGGGGGCATGGCCTCCGGCGACGTCATCGCGCTGGTCAACTATATGAACCAGATCCTGGTCGAGCTGGTCAAGCTGGCCAACCTCATCGTTCAGGTGAGCAAGGCTCTGGCCTGTGCAGGCCGTGTGCAGGCGGTTCTGGACACCAAGCCCGGCATGGAGTTCCCGGCCCAGCTCACCGGCAATGTTCCGGCGGAAAAGGCCGGCGACGCCGTCCGTTTCGACCATGTGAGCCTGACCTACAAGGGCGCAGGCGCACCCAGCCTCTCCGACATCAGCTTCACCGCCAAGCGCGGCCAGACCATCGGCGTCATCGGCGGCACCGGCAGCGGCAAATCCAGCCTCATCAGCCTCATTCCCCGCTTCTACGACGCCACTGAGGGCAGTGTGGAGATCATGGGCCGACCGGTCCGGCAGTACCCCCGCGCCGACCTGCGCGGCAAGGTGGCCGTGGTCATGCAGAAGGCCCAGCTCTTCGGCGGCACCATCCGCTCCAACCTGCTCTGGGGCAGCCAGAATGCCTCTGACGCCGACCTCTGGGCTGCGCTGGAAACGGCACAGGCTGCGGAGTTCGTGAAAGCCAAGCCCCTCGGCCTCGACGAGCCGGTGGAGCAGGGCGGACGCAACCTCTCCGGCGGTCAGAAACAGCGTCTGACCATCGCCCGCGCCCTCGTAGGCAAGCCGGACATCCTCATCCTCGACGACAGTGCCAGCGCACTGGACTACGCCACCGACGCAGCCCTGCGGAAGGCTCTGGCCGCTCTGCCGGGCGATCTGACCGTCTTCATCGTCAGCCAGCGCGCCGCCAGCCTGCAGCACGCCGACCAGATCATCGTGCTGGACGATGGCCGCATGGTGGGCCTTGGCCGTCACGCCGAGCTGCTGGAAAGCTGCCCGGTCTACAAGGAAATTTACGAGAGCCAGTTCAAGAAAGGGGATGCGCAGAAATGAGTGCAAAAGCAAAAAGCAAGCTGACCCCTGAACAGCAGAAGGCCACCATGACCCGGGTGCTGCAGAAAATCAAGCCCTACGGCTTCTTCGTGGTGTGCAGCCTCATCGTGGCCGCTGTGAGCGTGGCGGCCCAGCTGTATATCCCCATCCTCTGCGGCAATGCCATCGACATGATGCTGGGCAAAGGTGCCGTGGACTTCGCGGGCGTGCTGCGCATCATCTACGAAATCATCGTGGTGGCGGTTGTCGCCGCCTTTGCGCAGTGGCTGCTGAGCGTCTGCAACAACCGCATCACCTTCGCAGTCAGCCGTGACCTGCGCAACGCCGCCATGCGGAAGATTCAGACCCTTCCCCTCTCTTACCTCGACAGCCATCCTTCCGGCGACATCGTGAGCCGGATGGTGGCCGACGTGGATACCTTCGCGGACGGCCTGCTGATGGGCTTCACCCAGCTGTTCTCGGGTGTGCTGACCATCCTCGGCACCCTGCTCTTCATGCTGCAGCAGAACATCCCCATCACGCTGGTGGTGGTCTGCATCACCCCGCTGAGCCTCGTTGTCGCCAGCTTTCTCGCAAAGCGCAGCTACAAATATTTCCAGAGCCAGAGCACCGTGCGCGGCGAGCAGACTGCCCTTGTCAACGAGATGATAGAGGGCCAGAAGGTCGTGCAGGCCTTCGGCCACGAAGCCCAGAGCCTCGAGGCTTTTGACGAGGTGAATGGCCGCCTGCAGAACGTGAGCCTGAAGGCCATCTTCTTCTCCAGCATGACCAACCCCGCCACCCGCTTCGTCAACAACATCGTCTATGCAGGCGTCGGCCTCGTGGGCGCGATCTATGCCGTAGCCGGAGGCATCACCATCGGCCAGCTGAGCATCTTCCTGAACTACGCCAACCAGTACACCAAGCCCTTCAACGAAATTTCCGGCGTCGTGACCGAGCTGCAGAACGCTCTGGCCTGCGCGGCCCGCGTGTTCGAGCTGCTGGACGCTGAAGACCAGACCCCCGAAGCGGAGAACGCCGCAAAGCTCGTGCCGGACGGCCACGTCCAGATCGAGGACGTCTCCTTCCGCTATCTGCCCGACCGCCCGCTCATCGAGGGCCTGTCTCTGGACGTCAAGCCCGGCCAGCGCATCGCCATCGTCGGTCCCACCGGCTGCGGCAAGACCACCCTCATCAACCTGCTCATGCGGTTCTATGATGTCAACGGCGGCTCCATCAAAGTCTCCGGCACCGACATCCGGGACGTGACCCGCGCCTCCCTGCGCGGCAGCTACGGCATGGTGCTGCAGGACACCTGGCTCCGGGCCGGCACCGTGCGGGAGAACATCGCCTACGGCAAGCCGGACGCCCCCCTCGACGAGGTGGTGGCAGCGGCCAAGGCAGCCCATGCCGACAGCTTCATCCGCCGCCTGCCCGAGGGCTACGACACCGTCATCGCCGAGGACGGCGGCAACATCAGCCAGGGCCAGAAGCAGCTGCTCTGCATCGCCCGCGTGATGCTCTGTCTGCCCCCGATGCTGATCCTGGACGAGGCCACGTCCTCCATCGACACCCGCACCGAGGTGCGTATCCAGGCAGCCTTTGCCCGGATGATGCAGGGCCGCACCAGCTTCATCGTGGCACACCGCCTTTCCACCATCCGGGAGGCCGACGTCATCCTCGTGATGAAGGACGGCCACATCGTGGAGCAGGGCGACCACGATACCCTGCTGGCGCAGGGCGGCTTCTACGCCAAGCTCTACAACAGCCAGTTCGAGGGCGTGGAGACTTAACGCTTCAACTGATAGCAATTCAACTTTTCAATGCAGCAGCGGTGAATTGCATATCGCAAAGATGCCGTTTGAATGCTGCACGAATTTCTTGACTTGCGATAAAATTTGCGATAAACGATTTTGGGAAGGAATATAATCGTGTCGAAAGATGAATATTTGATTACAGATCCACCCCTTAAAGCGCTGACTGTTTTTGCGATGCCGATGATCCTTGGCAGCTTTTTTCAACAAGTATACAATATGGCCGATTCCATAATCGTTGGTCAATTTGTTGGCTCCTCGGCACTTGCGGCTGTTGGTGCTTGTGCTGCACTGACCAATGTTTTTATTTGTGTGGCGCTTGGTGCTGGTGTGGGCGCAGGTGTGCTTGTAAGCCGCTGTTTTGGTGCAAAAAATTATGGTAGAATGAAAACCATTGTGTCAACATCCCTGATCAGCTTTTTGATCTTAAGCGCTGTCCTTGGTGTCTTTGGCTTTTGCTTTTCCCATTTCATGATGAGCGGATTACAGACCCCTGCCGATATATTGGAAGAAGCAGTATTGTATCTGCGTGTCTACTTTGTGGGTTTCCCGTTTCTATTCATGTACAACATTCTTTCCACCATGTTCACTTCCATCGGTGAATCCAAAATTCCGTTGGGACTGCTGATATTCTCATCTATCCTGAATATTTTTATGGATCTCTGGATGGTGGCCGGTCTTGGTCTGGGGGTGTTTGGTGCAGCCCTTGCGACCTTGATCGCACAAGGAATTTCTGCCGTGTTTTCGTTTTTGATCTTTCTGTCTCGGATGCGGCAATACAAGAGCTCCTTTCGCAGGTTCGACCGGCAGGAGCTGTATTCCATGCTTCGCATTGCGGTACCATCGGTTTTGCAGCAGTCCACAGTGTCTATCGGTATGATGATCGTGCAGGCAGTGGTAAATCCCTTCGGCACACAGGCACTTGCCGGGTATGCGGCAACAATGCGGGTAGAAAATGTTTTTTCGCTGATCTTCGTATCCATCGGCAATGCAGTTTCGCCGTTTGTATCCCAGAATCTTGGCGCAAAGAAAATTGAGCGCATCAAAAAAGGTTATCATGCTGCGCTGGTGTTGGATCTATGCTTTGCAGTTCTTGCTTTCGTGGTCATTGAAACACTGCACACACAGATCTCCTCGTTGTTCCTGGGAAAAGACGGAACCGCGTTTGCCTATCAGGTGTCCGGTGATTATATGAGATGGCTTGGTTACTTTTTCATCTTCATGGGCATCAAGATGGCAACTGATGGCGTTCTTCGCGGACTTGGAATCATGCGGCCGTTTCTTATTGCAAATATGGTAAACCTTGCGATCCGCTTGTCTGTTGCTTTGATTTGTGCACCGCGTTTTGGCATTGCTTTTGTTTGGCTTGCAGTCCCGGCA
>OODR01000769.1_pt1 | contig 12652 bp, 10 predicted proteins | sample 1671741 | NCBI WGS metagenome assembly OODR01 (sample SAMN06348187, study PRJEB24527) | human gut metagenome | biome: human gut; feature: ankylosing spondylitis patient; material: feces | host: Homo sapiens | place: China | collected 2015-10 | reverse complement strand
AACTTGATATCTCTCCCAAAACACTGAGTGAGATAAGACGGGGAGAGGATATGTACATTTATCAGTATGTACGGGTGATACGGTGTATGATGAAGTATCTTCATTTAATTGTTCGAATGGATATGTTGCTGAAGGAATTAAGAACCGTATTAGCTTCTAATTGTGATTTGGTGGTTGCTACGATTCCGCACCGTTTTCACGGAACTTACCAACCGAAAGAGTGGGTGGTAGTAATGCATTGGGATGGTATAAAATAAATGTTGAAATGAAGAAATATGTAGGTCCCTAGATTCATGATAAACTCATGAAATCCCTACATTTTGCAGGTTAGAAATCGTACAGCGGTATATTTTTAACTTGACCCTCGTATCGGTGTAAAAACTGATATGTATCTATATGTGAAATATACCAACTGTCTGTGAGGATCGTTGGTATATTGCGTTTTAAGGGAACGTTGTACCATAGGGGAGTGGAAAATAGAATAGATGGTTAAAGAATACAAAAAAAGAGCAAACTCATAATATTCCTAAATCTTTCCGGAATCTGTATCGTTATTTGTAGCATAGAATAAAGTATAGTATTAACGCTAAAAGAATAACGATTATGAAGAAATTTCTATCTCTACTTGTACTGGCTCTGGTAGCCGTGCAGTTTTCATTCGCAAAAGATGTGATAACTAAAGACATGAATCAGTTGCCGCTTCCGGCACGTAATTTTATCAATAGTAATTTTACAAAGCCACAGGTTGCCCATATCAAAATTGATAAGGATATGATGGAATCTACCAAGTATGAAGTGTTATTGATGGATGGTACGGAAATTGATTTTGACAGTAAGGGAAACTGGGAAGAGGTAAGTGCTAAGAAAGGGCAGACTGTTCCTGTTAGTATTGTTCCGGGATTTGCTGTCAACTACCTGAAAGCGCATAATTTTGTGAATGAAGGAGTGACAAAAGTGGAACGTGACCGCAAAGGGTATGAGATTGAATTGTCTACCGGGCTTTCTTTCAAATTTGATAAGAAAGGAAAATTTATCAAGGCTGATGATTAACAAGTTGCAGTAAATAGACCTAAACAAGAAGATAACTATGTGGAGATTTAAGTTTAGCGCATGGGCAGTAGTGTTGCTTATGACTGCCCTTTCTTTCGGCGCATGTGATAATGACGATGATGATACTTTTGTTCCGCCCAGTAATATTACGGAGGCCTTGAAACAGGTATATCCGGCTGCCCAGAATATAGAATGGGAGATGAAAGGTGCTTATTATGTAGCTGACTGTTGGGTGAGCAATGATGAATTGGAAGTCTGGTTTGATGCTAATGCCAACTGGGTGATGACAGAAAATGAACTGAACAGTATTGATCAGTTGGTGCCGGCTGTTTATACGGCTTTTATAGATTCTAAATATAACGCGTGGGTAGTGACAGATGTATATGTGTTGACATTTCCACAGAATCCGATGGAATCTGTGATTCAGGTGAAACAAGGTAGCCAGCGCTACTCGCTTTATTTCACGCAGGATGGCGGATTGATACATGAGAAAGATATCAGTAACGGAGATGATACGAATTGGCCGCCAACTGAATAAATTTTAATCATAAAAATGACAACGGACTATTTCTATAAAAGGAATGGTCCGTTGCTTTTTATAATTACATTTGTTTGTAATCCTTGGCCAATCCTCCTTCACTTGTTTCTTTATAGAGTGACGGTAGGTCATGTCCGGTCTGTTTCATCACTTGCACTACTTTGTCGAAAGAGACACGGTGCATGCCATCGGTGAAAGCTGAATAAAGATTAGCATCCAGCGCACGTGCGGCGGCGTATGCATTTCGTTCGATGCAGGGAATTTGTACCAATCCGCATACCGGGTCGCAAGTCATTCCCAAATGGTGTTCCAAGCCCATTTCTGCTGCATACTCAATTTGTGCAGGGCTGCCTCCGAACAATTGATTGGCGGCAGCCGAAGCCATTGCGCAGGCAACACCGACTTCTCCCTGACAACCTACTTCTGCTCCGGAAATGGATGCGTTGAATTTGACGATGTTGCCAAATAGGCCGGCAGTGGCTAACGCACGTAAAATGCGCATATCGCTAAAGTCACGGCTTTTTTGAAGATGATAAAGTACGGCAGGCATAACTCCGCAAGAACCACAAGTCGGAGCGGTTACTATTTTACCGCCGGAAGCATTTTCTTCACTTACTGCCAAAGCATAAGAGAAGACGAGCCCTCTGGATTGCAGGGATTGTTTGTATCCGGTAGCACGTATGTAATAAGTGGAGGCTTTCCGCCGGAGATTTAGTGGTCCGGGTAGTACGCCCTCTGCTTCGAGTCCACGGTGAATGGCATCTTTCATGGTAGCCCATACTTCAGTCAGGTAGTCCCATATATCTTCTTCCTCACATTCCTTTACGTATTCCCAATAACTTTTTCCGGTATCTTCACACCATTGGAGTATTTCAGTCATGTTTTCCATACCATATACATCGGGGCTTTCGATGGTTGGATTGTCATTGTTTTCTGCCAGTGCACCACCACCGATGCTATAAACAGTCCAATTCTCCTGCACTTTATCGTTGTTATCCAGAGCTGCAAATGTCATTCCGTTCGGATGGAACGGTAGAAAGACTTTGGGCTGCCACACAATTTCTACCGGGGCAGTGGGTTGCAAAGTGTCTATAATGGCTACATCCGTCATGTGTCCTTTGCCTGTAGCAGCTAAACTGCCGTAAAGGGTTACTTTAAAAGATGCAGCATCCGGATGACGTTCCAGAAACATTTCGGCAGCTTTACGCGGTCCCATAGTGTGGCTACTGGAAGGTCCTGTGCCTATTCTATATAGCTCTTTTATCGATTTCATGACTGATGATGTGTTTTTGTTAATACCATTTCTTTTTTCTGAAGTACAAATATACAATAATACCGATAATTGCCATTACAATCCAGGCAAATAAATACCCGTATTGCCATTCGAGCTCGGGCATCCATTTGTAATTCATTCCCCATACTCCGACCAGAAATGTCAAAGGGATAAAGATGGTGGATACGATGGTTAACCTCTTCATGATGTCGTTCATACGTAAATCATTGTTGGAGATGTACAGATCGACTAATGAGGAAAGAGTTTCCCGGCAGATCTCAATGGTCTGTAATACAAATTGCAAGTGGTCGTTTACATCATTGAAAAAGGCACGGTTCACTTTGTGAATGAGCAGGTTTTCTGCCCGTAGTAACTTGATATATTGTTCTTTTAGTGGAAGGATGGATTTTTTCATCAGCATATATTGGCGTCGTAATGCCTGAATCTGAATTCCGATGTCATCACCGCTGGTGATGGTGAGCAGTTCTTCTTCCAAATCTTCGAGTGCGTCATCAATGGAAGAGATTGTTGAAATATAGTTTCCCATGATGCTGTTGAGCAGCACGCTAAGTAGATAATCAGTCTGGCGGCTGCGTATCTTCAGGACATCATTGCGCAGAGCGGAACTGACATCATCGAAGAAGTCGGTTTCTTTTTCGAGGAAAGTAAGTACGTAGTTATTACCTAGAATAAGACAAACTTGCTGTTGGAGCAACTCGTCCAGTTCGTCTTCTTCTTTATGTTCGTTGGGGTAGAATATTTTTAAGATCAGGACGATGTATTTGTCATGCTCTTCTATCTTGGTAGGATGATCCGCATTCAGTATATCTTGCAGGACTAGGAAGTCTATTTCAAAATGACTGCAAATTTCACGGATAGTCTCCGTATCTTTCATTCCGTGTATTTGTAGCCAATTGATCCGATCGCTGTTCAGTGTTCCCTTGATGGCTTGAAAGGTGTCGTTGGCGCTTTCCTGCATCTCGGTAGCATTGTAAGTACAAAGATGTAAGTGGGTAGGAGTAAGACTGTCTCCTGTGTAAATAAGCTTTTCGCTTAACAGATTATTCTTCATGCTTTATTCTCGTTTTAGAAAACCACTGTAACAAAGGTAGTGGTTTTCTAAATGAGAACAAGTTCTTTGGATGTTTTGTTTACAGGTTAGTCAAAATCGACTACTGTGATTCCGGCACCGCCAAACTGCACATGTTCGTCGGCATAGTGGCTCACTCCCGGTACGGTGGCCAGATACTGGCGGATTAATGTACGAAGTATTCCCGTTCCTGTGCCGTGAAGGATGCGTACACGGTCCATGCCGACTAATATGGCGTCATCGATAAAATAGGTGACTGCTTGCAGAGCTTCGTCTCCACGCATTCCACGTACGTCAATGTCTTGTTTGAAGCTAAGCTTCTTTTCGTACATTTGGTCATGCGTCTGGCTACTGACAAAGGTGCTTTTGGCGATTCCTTCCATCTTGGGTGCATTATTACTACGTTCCAGACGGTCTATTTTTACGGTCGTTTTTATGCTTCCAAAAGCAACGGTCGCATTTTTACCATTGATTTCCATCACTTGGCCGACACTTGTCTGTCCTTTGATTTTTACATTTTCACCTACTGCAATCGGCACTACTTTAGGAGCACTTGACGGGGAAGAGACTGCGGCTTTCGGTTCGTTTTTCTTATTTTTCTTCCGTTCTTGTTTCTCCTTTAATTTCTTCATTTTCTGTGCAATCTTCTCTTCATGCTCTTTAGAAGCCAGCGCATCTAAAGAAGTACGGAAGTCTGTCAGTTCCTGACGTGCCTGGCGTGTCTTTTCCTTTTCAGCTTGTGCTTCCTTGATTGTGCGTATTGTGTTTTCAATGCGTGCATTGGATTCCTGAAGCATCCGTTCCGCTTCTTCTTTTGCTTGCCGGATGATCTCTTTCCGTGATTTCTGCAACTCTTCCATTTCCGTTTGGTAGCGGGCAATGGTTTCTTCCATGTGCTTTTCCCGTTGACGGATAGTTTGACGTTTTCCTTCCCAGTAACGCTTGTCGCGCACGATGTCCTGAAGGTATTTGTCGGCATTGATATATTCACTTCCTACGATTTCCGAAGCATCTGCAATGACATCTTCCGGCAATCCGATTTTTCGTGCGATTTCTACGGCAAACGAACTTCCGGGATTTCCGATTTGTAGCTGGAAAAGTGCTTGCATGAGATGGCGGTCGTAAAGCATGGCTCCGTTCACTACTCCTTCATGATCTTCGGCAAAATGTTTCAGATTCTGGTAGTGGGTGGTGATGACTCCGAATGTTCCTTTCTGGTTGAAACGTTTCAGAACGGCTTCGGCAATAGCACCTCCAATTTGCGGTTCCGTACCTCCACCGAATTCGTCAATCAGGATGAGGCTCCGCTCGTTGCAACTCTTCATCATGATTTTCATATTGGTCAGGTGAGAAGAGTAGGTACTCAAATCGTCTTCAATAGATTGTTCATCACCAATATCGATAAAGATGCTGCTGAATATACCGGCGTGACTGCGTTCGTGCAAGGGAATGAGCATACCGCATTGCAACATATATTGCAGTAAACCGACTGTTTTGAGGCAGACGGACTTACCTCCGGCATTCGGACCGGATATAATAAGAATGCGTTGTTTTTGATTCAGTTCTATATCCAGTGGTACGACTTTCTTTCCGTGTTTGGCAAGTGAAAGTTGTAATAAAGGATGCACAGCCATTGTCCAGTCCAGTAGTTGCTCATTCTCTACGGCGGGTTTCAGACTATTGGTCTGTATGGCGAAATAGCTTTTCGCGCGGATAAAATCTATTTCTGCCAGAAATTCGTATGATTGAAGGATTTCCGGGATAGACGGACGGAGAATGTTTGAAAACTCGGTAAGGATGCGAATAATTTCGCGTCGTTCGTCGCCTTCGAGTTCGCGAATACGGTTGTTGGCTTCTACGACTTCCGCCGGTTCTATAAACACTGTTTTCCCGCTAGCGGATTCATCGTGTACAATACCTTTGATTTTTCGCTTGAGTCCGGGTGCGACGGGGATCACCAAACGTCCGTCACGCATGGTGGGAGCTACGTCTTTATCTACGTATCCTTCGGATTGTGCGCTGCGCAGGATGCTGTTTAACGAACGGGAAATATTTCCCATCGTACTGGCAAGCTCGCGACGTATACGGGCTAATTCGGTGGAAGCATTATCCTTGATTTTTCCATATTTGTTAAGGATGCCGTCTATTTTTCCTATCAGTTGAGGGAAAACGGCTATATCTCCTGCCAGTCGTTTCAGACTGGGGTAGGGGGTGTCGTTCTCTTCTTCATCTTCATTTCGATGGAGAAAGCGTACAATGTCACGGATGGTTTCTAACGAACGGCGCAGGTCGAATAGTTCTTGCTCGTCCAGATACATTCCTTCTATCCGCACCCGCTTTAGCGAAGGGCGGACATCAAAGAAAAATTGATCGGGAAATCCGTCTTCTTCCTGAATGATACGGACAAACTCTGTTACCTGGTTTAATTTCTCCTCAACTTCTTCATGTTGCTCGGAAAAGGTCATGTCTGTAACTCTTTCTTCGCCTAAAGTGCTAAGACACTTATCTTTTAGTAACTGTCTGATCTGGTCGAATCCTATCTTTTGCTCAAAATTTTGAGGGTATATCATATCTTTGTTCTTACTAATGGACTGCAAAAATACGATTAATTCGCGAAAAAATTATCAGAATGTTTGCAGATTTAAAAATGATTCGTACCTTTGCACCGCTTTCAACGGAAAGCACTTCTGATAAAGGAGTTTTGGAGAGGTGGCAGAGTGGTCGATTGCGGCGGTCTTGAAAACCGTTGTACTGCGAGGTACCCGGGGTTCGAATCCCTGTCTCTCCGCAATAAATGCTGAAAATCAGCAAATTGCAAAACAAACACCCAATTTTACACCCAAGGATGTAAAGTTGGGTGTTTTTTGTATTCTTTAAGATTGATAGTATGGGAAGGTAAGTGGAAAACCTCCCTTTTAACGTGCAAACCACTTGTTTTTTCTTGGATATAACGGGGAATTTACGGATTAATCTCAACTATTAAAAACTGTCATTCAACAAGTTCAAATTCACATTTTCCCGATTCACATCCATTGAATATAACAGCAATCTGATGAATGCCGGGATAAAAAGTTCTTGTCGTTATGGGGCGAAACGAATGTTTCCTATTGACTTCCGTAATGGAGTTTCCTTTGTATTCCTTCTCACTGATTTTATAGACTTTCCTCGTCATCTCTCCATTCATTTTCCGATAATAGATTCCGTATTCCAATCTTATTGTCCGTTTTTCCGTATTATAATTGTTTAGATTAAAACAAAATTCAACAGAATCACCCATTTTTATTCTTTTTGTAAGAATCTTAAAGTCACCTATGCTGATATTGTCATTCAAACTCAGTCCAAACAGGTTCAATATCTCGTGATTCCCCTGCTTAAGCAATGTTCGGCATCCATGCTTGATAACCCAATCAATATTCTCTGATTGCCCTTTCCATTTTTTAGCCAAAGCAATTACGATTTGTGGATTATCCTTTGAAATATCGTTCAGGTTATTGGCAACACTCAACCTTACAAACCTGGATGGATCGTTTTTCAGATTTTCCATAATCGGAATGATGGGAGCTGGATTTTCTTTTAATTTAGGCAATGACATCGCCCACGGCAGACGAGGTCTGCACCCTTCCGATGCAAGCCTCCTTACCCCCCAGTGCGGATGTTTTGACCAAGCCAACATCTGTTTCATCATTTCATCTTGATATTTCACAATAAAGGCATGGGTCACAAATTCGCAAGTCGTGAATTGCGTAATTCGCTCAATGGCTTTCACTGATGTCTCATAGTCCTCTATTCCATATCGCTCCACATAATGGTCCAAAATAACCCCATATTCTAATGTCAGCAAATTGAAATTTTTATCGTCTATCTTTGAAAAATCGAGCAGTCTAACTTTTACACAGTCTAATAATTTAAAGATTTTCGCAACAGCTTCTTTATACTCGGTTGGCATAAACTTGTGCAGAACAGTAGTTATGTGTGCAATCCGCTGCTTATAACCTCTGTTCTCCCATTCTTCATCCATAACTAAAGTTACAAACTTGTCTACACTCATGTTCTGGAGAACAAGAGACAAGTCGTTGACAAACCTTCCAAAGAATGGCTTATCAAACATATTTTTAAAAGATTCTGCCATTACTTTTATCTTACTACTATACCATTTTCGATGTTGATTTTAATTTCATAGTCCTTTATATCCTTGATTCCGATGCCGCTATGAGTTCTTTATCTGCTTCGATATTCTTCATCTACAAAATAATACAATGCTCCATAGCACGATGGAGCGATTTATAAATGCAGAAGCACAAACTACTGATGCAACACTCGAAGTCGAAAGTCGTAGGAAACCTTGTGTACACTTGTGTACAGATGTAGAGGTAGCAGCCCATGCTGTATGCGTGAGAACCACTATGCAATCCCAGTACACTGGTGAATTTCCTACGTTCTCGACTTACAAGAGAGCATAACGCTTTTTATTTTCTTATTTCTTGGAAAGAGTTGCCCCTATCCGAATGCAAAATTAGTTATTTTATTGATGTTTTGCATTATATAGAGTGGAATTATAGCTTGAATCCTCTACTTTTTCTTGGCTCTTCCGCTGATTGTCGTAAACCTTGCCGGAGTTTCTCCCATTGCTCTTTGAACCATTCGCCTATCGGTTGCCTGTTTATTGTAAGCACCAATTTATTATTATCAACCGAACTTTTCTCAATCTTGAAAATATCGTTCTTTATGTCAAACTTTCGTCTATGCTCTTCGGAATAGATTTTCCCATTGCATCTGATTGCTTCTTTTTTTGTCAAAAGATTGTTTACCATATCTTTGGTAAATCCGATGGCATAGCAGAATTTTTCCATTCTCAATATCTCTTTGAGTAAAGGGAACCAGTTGAACGCTTTTTCAAGAATGGTGTTCAATCGTGATATTTCCTTGTCTTTGATTTCAAGCTCTTGATTATGTATTCCTTGTAGGTTACGAATCTGCTTGCCGTGCTGTTCCTGCATTTGTTGCATCTTGGCTTTTAATTCATCAATACCCTTGTCACGCTTGGCAATTTCATGACGTAAATTCTCATTAGTTTGTTCCAAATCTTTCAATTTTCCGCTTCCGAAAAGAGAACCGACACCGCTTGCTATGGCTGTGGCTGCATCGGTAGCTGCGCTTTTGAGTTTGTCGGTGCGTATTTCCGATTTTACCTGTTTGAGTTCTTGCTCAGCAAGAGTTACCTGCTGCTTCTTGCGCCTTTGGGTTTCCTCTATACGTTGCAGTTCGGCTTTCTGTTTCTTTATGATGAAATCGTTACGTTCCAGATGTTCCTTGCCTGTTTCGGTTTTAGATTGTCCTCGTTCCATCAGGAGAATGTCAGAAGCCAAACTTTGCATTTCGGTCATATCCTCGTCATTGAGTTTACAGCTTTTTCCTGTATCGTGGTTCATCCAATCGAAAACGATATGAGCGTGATAATTCGGCTTGAACCACTTTCCATCAATTTGGAAACTCTCTCTGTCTTCAGCTTCGGGTTGTCCGCTCAGCCAATGTCCTTCATCTTTGTGCAGGAAGATTTGCAGCGGAGTAATACCCCAGCGTTGTTTGCACTCCTCGCCAAATTTATGCACATCTGCCAATGTGGTGTCCGCTCTGATGAGCAACACCCCCTCACGGATAGGTGAACACCCTGCCACCTTGATGATTTTTCCGTTCTTGCCTTTGCGTTCACGTTCTTTCTCCTGCATGGCACGTCCGGTCTTTTCCTTGACCATCCGTTTGATGTTGTCGTAATGTGTCCGCAATTCGGTAGTGCCGAAGTCAGGATTTACCCACTGCTCGTTATCGGTGGAAAGTTTGGAAACGACATAGATTCTGGACTCTCCGATGTTGCGTATGTACTCGGCAGTCCTTCGGTTGTGTGCCTCGCTCGATGCGATGTTGCAAGGCTTGATATGTATGCTTGATTTTGTTGCCATAGCTTCTTTTCTTTGTTTGCAATTGATTATTTTGCTCGCTTTCGCAGAGGGGTTCTTAGGGGTAACCCATAAGCGGAGATTGCAAAGAGAGGGTCACTCTTTGCTCGGGGTTCTCAGGGGTGAAACGCCCTGAGTGGGTCATTAGGGCAAAGCCCTAATCCCCTCGGGAGAGCCCACAACTACGAAAGCGAAGCGTGTAGTTATAGTGGGCTATAACCGAAAGCCGTTCTTCTTTTTCGGTGGCTGGATGCGCGTTTCTTTTACAGATTGGACTTGCCTGTTTCTTTCAGTCTGTTTCTGTAAGTATTCGTTCAAGTCCTTGCATCCGCTGTAGGTCTGTGAAGCGTCACGGATGTATAAGTCCCTGCCGTATTCCATACGAATTTGTTGGAGTGCTTCCATTCCTGCACGGTCATTGTCAAAGAAACAATGGATGCGCTCGTAGCTCCCCAAAGGATAGAGGGCTTTGGAAATATTGGCTACGGAGTTCAGCACCATATAATCTTGCCTGTCCAGTTCGGGATATTTCGGGCAATTCTCCAATCTCAAAGTAAGGAATGAAAGATAGTCCATAAATCCCTCGAACACATAACACGTTTCCCTTGCTGTCCCCGATTGTCTGATGTGGGATATTTCCTTTGGTGCGATACAACCTTTGAAATATCGGTTGCGGATTTCATACCCACCCGACACGTTGGGAAAAGCGATGGCGAAATACCGTTTGCCGTTATGGGTGAAGTGCGCTTCACTGCATTCTCTTTTCGCCAGTGCAATGTTTATTTCCCTTTCCTGCAAATAGGTGAGCAGGACAGGAGAAGAAAGCGGCACAATCTCCAGTTGTTGAAAACACGGTTCGGAAGATGACTGCTTGCCAAAAGAAAAAGACATGGGGCGAATACGAGGTGTCTGTTCTTCGATTCTTTGTAGGAGATATGGTACATGGTCGGAACAATAAAGTTCCTGTGCCAGTGCGATGATGTTACCACCCTTGCCGAGTGCAAAATCATACCATTGGTTACGTTCTGTATTCACCTTGAAAGAGGCTTTGGTTTCTTCCCTTAACGGTGATTTATACCACAGGTTGATACCCTGCCGTCTGACGGGAGAATATCCCAAGCTGTGCAGATAATCTGCTATCCTGATTTGCTTGGCTGTCTGTATATCCATAAAATGATTGTTTTAGTAGTTGGTGAATTAATTTGTTTTTCTTTTCGCCTGTACCATTTTAAGAAGTACGGTCTATATAACCACTTCACTAAATTGTCGTATATATAGAGTACGGCAATAAAGTGAAGCGGTTTATCCATTCCTTGCATCACTTCGCTTTATCCTTAATATATAGACACACAGAATAAAGTGAAGCGATTACAAGCAACAGGCTAATAGTGGAAGTCGGGCATGAATGTGTATTTTCTGCCGTTCTCCTGCACTATCATCCGTTTGTTGCGAAGCATGGTAATGAGCGGTACCGCCTTTTGATGGTTCAGCTTTACACCTATTGACGTATAGCTTTTGATTAAGGCATCTTCCAGTTCCTTGTAACCGTATTCCTCTTTCAGCCCGAAAACGGCTTCCAATGCGATGCGGTGCTGCTGTTCGGTGATATGCCTGTAAGGGTCGAACTTCTCTTCTTCCGGTCTTCCCGGTTTCCTGACTTCGGGCTTGTAGCCCTCTATAAGTTCGGGCAAGGCACTTTCATTGATGCGAAAAGCAAACGGTTCAAAATCCATTGCACGTATGTGCATGGCTGAAACATTGCTTATATCCCCGTTGCTTTTGTCCTTTTCCACCAGCAATACGGTTTCCGCCTTATTGTTCAACTCCGTGCCGATATGCCCTCTCGCATTCTCATCCCCTTTGTTCTGGTGCAGTATCGTATGGATATGTATCTGCCTGTCGTCCGTCCACTGCATCAGTTTGGATATGATGCGTGTGGATTCGCCGGGGCTGTTGATGTCATATACCATGTCACGGATGCCGTCTATGATTACAAGACCAATGTCGGGCGTATTATAGATAGCCTGTTCGACAATCCTGATACGCTGTTCAGGCGTGTATTTCCTCAAAGCGAGAAATTCAAGGTTTTCGCTGTCCCTGTCATCGGGCAAGCCAGCCATCCGTAAAATGCGTTTCATGACTTTCAGGCAATGATAAGGGCTTTGCTCCGTATCAACATAAAGCACTTTCCGCTTCCCGTCGGAGAGCTCTGCCACATACCGCAACACAGTGCCATTCTTCAATGCAGCGGCTACGATAGCCGATACATTGAACGTCTTTTTACTTTTGGCTTTGCCGATGGATGCGCTGAAGTTGCCCAATGTCCCAATGACAGAACCATGCACTTTGAGGATTTCGGGTGCTTTCTCATAACTTTTCGACAGGCTCAAACGTGAGGCTTGCCAAAGGATTACGGCTTCTTCTGCCGATATGTCCTTAATCTCTTTCATATAGTCCATAGCCATACCACCCGTTATTTCCGTCCTCCGGTTTTCTTTCCTGCCAGTTCAAGGGCAAGTTCCGCATCAACGATAATCTTGCGCCCTATTTGCGTAATGGCTTTGTCTATCTTACCGCTTTTCTTTATACGGTTGGCGGTGGGCAGACTGCACCCGAACAGTTTGGCAATGCCCAGTATTCCGTACACATATTTTCTTTCTGTGTCCGTAACGGGTCGTGGTTGCGCTTCCGCTTGACCGGAAGCGTGCTTGCTCAGGAATATGAACTCTTCGCCTGTCATCTGCCAG
>OODR01000749.1_pt1 | contig 12812 bp, 13 predicted proteins | sample 1671741 | NCBI WGS metagenome assembly OODR01 (sample SAMN06348187, study PRJEB24527) | human gut metagenome | biome: human gut; feature: ankylosing spondylitis patient; material: feces | host: Homo sapiens | place: China | collected 2015-10 | reverse complement strand
CGTAGGGGCGGCACACCTGGGCCGCCCGCCCCAGCCTTCCCCCTCCAAGGGGGAAGGTGCCCCCGAAGGGGGCGGATGAGGGTGCCATCGTAACCCGCACACCTTCGGCGAAAGGCCCAAGGACCTCCCCTGCCCAAATTAGGAAGCAGGCACTCGGACGGGCGACCGCAAGGGTCGCCCCTACAAGGTTGTAAGAACGTGAGAGACCCCGGACGGCCCAGTGTGCCGCCCCTGTCCTCACCTCTTTTCATATTATCACTATTTAGTGATAATATTGGCATATGCTTCTGCTAAAATCAAGTTAAAATTACCATCTAGTGATAGTGGAGGCTGCTTTATGGCTAAAATATTGCAGGACATAAGCATTGGCGGTAATCTGCGTGCCCTCCGCAAAGCCAGGGGGTTGACCCAGAACGACGTCTGCGCCCAGATGGCCCAGCAGAGGCGGCCCATGCTGCAGTCCACCTATGCGCAGATTGAATCCGGGGCGAGAAATATTTTTGTCAGCGATCTGATCGCCTTAGCCCGTGTGCTGCATGCGGACTACGCAGAGTTCTTCAAGGGCTTGGAGCCGGTCAACAAATATATGGGGAGCCAGGAATAGCCCTCCGGCCTGGGCGCGGCGGGGGCTTGCCCCCGCCCTACAGGATTCTTCTAACGGCGCCTGTTCCCTAAAACGCCCCCTCATCCGTCTGGCCTTCGGCCAGCCACCTTCCCCTAAAGGGGAAGGCTTTCGGGCGGCTCAATGTGTCCGCCCCTGTTCTTATTTTCGAGGTGATTTTGACATGTTGGACCATCTTCGCACCCTGCGGGAGGACCGGGACTTGTCCCAGGCCGATCTGGCTAGGGTGCTTCATATCCACCAGACCACCTATTCCGACTACGAACTGGGAAATCTGAACATTCCGATCCCGGTCTTAAAGGAGCTGGCCCTCTACTTTGACACCAGCGTCGACTACCTGCTGGGGCTGACCAATCACCCCGAGCCCTACCCTAGAGCTTAATTCCGGGCGGGCGGTCCAATATAAGAATTTTGGGAGCTGATGCGCATTCCACGCACCAGCTCCCATTTTTCTCGGCGGACAAATGCCCGCGCTTTATTCTTCGTCCAGCTTGAGAACTGCCATAAATGCTTCGGTGGGCAGCTGCACAGTACCCAAGGTACGCATTTTCTTTTTGCCTTCCTTCTGCTTCTCCAGCAGCTTCTTCTTTCGGGTGATGTCGCCGCCGTAGCACTTGGCCAGCACGTCCTTGCGCATGGCCTTGACGGTCTCCCGGGCGATGATCTTGCCGCCGATAGCCGCCTGGATGGGCACCTCGAAGAGCTGGCGGGGGATGTTCTCCTTCAGCTTCTCGCAGATGCGCCGGGCCCGGGGGTAGGCCTTGTCCTTGTGGGCAATGAAGGAGAGGGCGTCCACCTGGTCCCCGTTGAGGAGCAGGTCCACCTTCACCAGCTCGCTGGGCTGGTAGCCCTCCAGCTCGTAGTCCAAAGAGGCGTACCCCTTGGTGCGGGCCTTCAGGGCGTCGAAAAAGTCGTAGATGATCTCCCCCAGGGGCATGGAGTAGTGCAGCTCCACCAGGTTAGTGTCCAGGTACTGCATGTCCTTGAAAATGCCCCGGCGCTCCTGGCACATGGGCATGATGTTGCCCACATAGTCGGGGGGCGAGATGATGGACACCTTGGCGTAGGGCTCCCGGGCCTCGGCGATCTGCCCCGGGTCGGGGTAGTTGTGGGGGTTGTCCACCCGGACCACCGTCCCGTCAGTCTTGGTCACCTCGTAGATGACGGAGGGCAGGGTGGTCACCAGGTCCAGGTCAAACTCCCGCTCCAGCCGCTCCTGGATGATCTCCATGTGGAGCATGCCCAAAAATCCGCACCGGAAGCCGAAGCCCAGGGCGATGGAGGACTCGGGCTCAAAGGACAGGGAGGCGTCGTTGAGCTGCAGCTTCTCCAGGGCGTCCCGCAGGTCGGGGTATTTACTGCCGTCCTCGGTGTAGATGCCGCAGTACACCATGGCCTGGGGGGGGCGGTAGCCGGGCAGGGCCTCCGCTGCGGGCCGGTCCACCTCCGTGATGGTGTCGCCCACCCGGGTGTCGCTCACCGTCTTGATGGAGGCGGTGAACCAGCCCACCTCGCCGGCGGTGAGCTCCGGGCAGGAGTCCATCCCCAGAGGGCGCAGATAGCCGCAGTCCAGCACCTGATAGGAGGCGCCGGAGGCCATCATCTTCACGCTCATCCCCTTCTTCAGGGTGCCCTCCATCACCCGGAAGTAGACGATGACGCCCACATAGGGGTCGTACTGGCTGTCGAAAATCAGGGCCTTCAGAGGGGCGTCCGGGTCCCCGGTGGGGGCGGGGACGTTCTGAACGATGTCCTCCAGCACGGCGGGGATGTTGACCCCCATCTTGGCAGAGATCTCCGGGGCGTCCAGGGCGGGCAGGCCGATGATGTCCTCCACCTCCTGCTTGGCCTTCGCCGGGTCGGCGGCGGGCAGGTCGATCTTGTTGAACACGGGCAGGATCTCCAGGTCGTGCTCCAGGGCCAGGTAGGTGTTGGCCAGGGTCTGGGCCTCCACGCCCTGGGTGGAGTCCACCACCAGCACCGCGCCCTCACAGGCGGCCAGGGACCGGGACACCTCGTAGTTGAAGTCCACATGGCCCGGGGTGTCGATGAGATTCAGGGCGTAGGTCTCCCCGTCGGCGGCCTTGTAGTCCAGGCGCACCGCCCGGGCCTTGATGGTGATGCCCCGCTCCCGCTCCAGGTCCATGTTGTCCAGCAGCTGGCTCTCCATCTCCCGCTGGGAAACGGCGTTGCACTTCTCAATCAGCCGGTCAGACAGGGTGGATTTGCCGTGGTCGATGTGGGCGATAATGGAAAAGTTGCGGATTTTGGATTGGTCAGTCATGGCATACTCCTCCCTTCGGCAAATCCACCCGGAACCCCGCGCAGCGGGGCGCGGCGGCCTGCCGCGTCCAAGCGTTTTGTCCCCCGGACAAAACCTTGCCGAAGGCGGAATTTACTTCCGCCGAGGATGCAAAATAACACGGGGTACCCGCGGAGTCGGCCGACTCCGCGGGATTTGATTTGCCGTGGTCAATGTGGGCAATTATCGAAAAATTACGGATTCTGCTCTGGTCGGTCAAAAAAATACACCTCCGAAGATGTGAAAGCATCGATTGACATTGGAGCGATACTCTGCATATCCCTACTGCGGCCGCCCCGGCCGTTCAAGGGCATGGTACCGGTGGCGCCCCCCGGGCGTACCCGGTAAACAGGCGGCGCGTCCGGGATGCCGCGCCCTACTTCTGGTTCTGAATCTCCATCCGGCGGTTGACCCGCTCCCCGGTGTTGTGGATAATCTGGAGCAGGGACTGGTACAGTCCGGGGTAGTTCTCCATCAGCGCGTCGTTGTGCATGGGCGGGAAGTTCCCCTTCTCCTTGACGTGGGCGGCCAGGGCGTCCACATACTGGGCCTCGGTACAGATCATGTCGGCGGTGGCCACGCCCGCCATAAACTGCCGGGCAGGCACGGAGAAGAAGTCCTCGTTCTTGCTGCCATCCGCCCGGTACAGGTGGCGAAACATCTTGTAAACAGCGGTACCCAGGTAGTCCGCCGCGGCGTTAATGGCCTCCTTGCGGCCGGTCTTGCCCAGCAGGTCGAAGAGCACGCCGATGGAGTTGACCAGCAGCTTTTTGTTCAGCGTGGCCATAATGGAGCCGTGGAGCACGTTGTCCTTCTCGGTGGAGTAATCGTACAGCTCTTCGGCGGCGATGGTGGTGCCGTCCCGGGAGAGGGTACGGCCCAGCAGGAAGTCCGCCGACACATTATAATAGTTGCAGGCCTTCGTGACAAAGGCCAGACCGGGCTCACGCACGCCGTTCTCATAGTGGGAGAGCAGCGCCTGGCTGATCCCCAGATCCTTTGCGGCCGCGCGCTGGGAGATCCCCTTCTCCTGCCGGAGCAGGGAAAGGCAGCGGGAAAAATCGGAACTCATAACACACCTCAACTTCAACTGGCTTCAAAACAGTAGGTATAGTATAAATGTGAGAATACAAAAAGTAAAGTGTATTTTTTCACAATCTTATGGCTTTTAGGCATTGAGAACCGCAGTCGAAATGGTGTATAATAGCTCCGACGCCGAGCATTTTGGCATTTGACGTACGTTTTTTATGATGGAGGAAGATACCAATGGCCATTCACATGTTTCAGCAGCTCATCGACACCCTGAAAAAGTCCCCCAAGCGCATTGTCTTTACCGAGGGCACCGACGCCCGCATCCTGGAGGCCAGCGCCCGCCTGCTGGCCGGCACCTGGCTGGCCCCCATCCTCATCGGCAATGAGGCGGAGGTAAAGGCCGCGGCCGAGGAGGTCGGCTTCAACATCCGGGGTGCCGAGATCATCGACCCCGCCACCTATCCCGACATGGACAAGATGGTGGAGGAGATGGTGGCGCTGCGCCGCGGCAAGATGACCGCCGACGAGTGCCGCGCCGCCCTGATGAAGGGCAACTACTTCGGCACCATGCTGGTAAAGATGGGCGTGGCCGACTGTCTGCTGGGCGGCGCCACCTACTCCACCGCCGACACCGTCCGCCCCGCCCTGCAGCTCATCAAGACCAAGCCCGAGAATAAAATCGTCTCCTCCTGCTTCATTATGGTCCGCGAGGGCGTGGGCGACAACACTGTGCTGGCCATGGGCGACTGCGCCATCAACATCGACCCCACGGAGGACGAGCTGGTGGAGATCGGCCTGGAGTGCGCCAAGTGCGCCAAAACCTTCGGCATTGACCCCAAGGTGGCCTACCTGAGCTACTCCACCAAGGGCTCTGGCAAGGGTGACACTGTGGACAAGATGCGCAACGCCTGCGCCAAGGCCAAGGCTGCCGCCCCCGACCTGGCCATCGACGGCGAGATGCAGTTCGACGCCGCCGTCTCCCCCACCGTGGGCCAGCTCAAGTTCCCCGGCTCTCCCGTGGCCGGCTATGCCAACACCTTTATTTTCCCCAACATTAATGCGGGCAACATTGGTTATAAGATTGCCCAGCGCCTGGGCGGCTTTGACGCCTATGGACCCATTCTGCTGGGTCTGAACGCCCCGATCAACGACCTCTCCCGCGGCTGCAACAGCCCTCCAAAGTCCGGAGTTTCCTTCAGGGGCTCCGGACTTTTTCCGGCCATGGAGGAGACCTCCGCCCACTCCGGGGGCACGGCGCTCCGCGCCGTCAAGCGTTTTGCGCAAGGGCGCAAAACCTTGATGCCGGGGCAATTTACTTGCCCCGCGCAGTAAAAAAGCCGGGGGCCCCACAGGCACCTGCCTGTGGGGGGCTGCTCCATGGCCATCATCACCGCCGCGCTGGCCTAACAACCCTCCAAAGTCCGGAGTTTCCTTCAGGGGCTCCGGACTTTTTCCGGCTATGGGGGGAGATCCCCCGTCCCCTCCGGTCCCCCGCGGCACCAAAAAGGATGCCGTGGGGGCTTTTCGTCCCGGTCAAAGTGGACAAATCTTTTTGCTGCTCTGCCCTGACCATTTCTCCTTCTGGTAGTAGTAGGACATCTTTTTGAAAGCCGCCCACTATATGTCGTGTCGGTTGTGCTTTGACCTTCAATTGCCGCGGATTCCCGCCTTTTCCAGTCAAAGTCTTGACTTTTTGGCAAAAAGCGTGTATGATACGCCTTGTAACCATTTGTAACTTTTCGTTTCTGACTGTTACCTTTCGGCCCTCGCGGGCCTTCTTTTACGCAAGAACAAATAATTAGGAGGGTTTCCCTCATGGACGAAATTCTGCATACGCCCCGGGAGGAGTCTTCGGCCATCCGGCCGCCCCTGGCCCAACTCCGGGACAGATGGGAGGCGGGTACCGCGGCCCTGGCGCAGCGCGTGGAGCCGCTCCGCCGCCGGCTGGACGCCGCCACTGCGGGCGGCCGCCGGCTGATCAATCCCCTGCATTTCCTGGCCGCCGCCGTGGTCATCGGCGTGGCGGCTGTCGTGGGCACTGTCTACACTCCCAGCTATGTGGTGGAGGTGGACGGCGTGGCCCTGGGCACCGTCACCAGCCCCTCTGTGTTTGAGGATGTGGTGGACCGGGTGGAGAGCCGTGCCACCGATATTCTGGGCTACGACTATACCATGGACGGCGCGGTGACCTACGCCCCTGCCCTGACGGAGCGGGAGTCCATCACCCCCGTGGCGGACTTTGAGACCTACCTCTTTGACCAGATTGGCGAGGTAATGAAGAGCTATGTGCTCACCGTCAACGGCCAGTTCATCGGCGCGGCCCAGGATCGGGAGACCCTGAATGGGGTGCTGGAGCAGGTGAAGGCTGCCTATGTAGATGAAAACACAGTGTCCGCCGAGTTTACCTCCGGGGTCTACATTACCCACGAGTACACCCCCTCCGATGTCAATCAGGACCCGGCGGCCATGCTGGCCACCCTCACCGCCAACACCAACGGCCAGACCACCTATGAGGTGCAGAAGGGCGACACCTTCATGCAGATCGCCTTTGACAACGACATGAGCATGTCGGAACTGGAGGCCCTCAACCCGGATGTGGACATTAACCGTATCTACATCGGCCAGCTCCTCAACGTGAAGGAGGAGATTCCCTTCCTCTCCGTCAAGACGGTGGATAACGTGACCTATACCGAGTCCATTGAGTGCCCGGTGGTGGAGGTGCAGGACGACTCCATGTACCAGGGCGAGTCCAAGGTGCTGGATGCAGGCGTCCCCGGCGAGCAGATCGTCAACGCGGACATCGCTTACCTCAACGGCGTGGAGCAGGAGCGCACGGTGCTCTCTACCCAGGTCACCCGGGAGGCCACCAACAAGGTCATCGCTGTGGGCACCAAGGTGCGCCCCTCCTGGCTGCCCAACGGCTACTTTATCTGGCCCGTATACGGGCGCATTACCTCCTACTTCGGCTACCGCTCCATCTTTGGCTCCTACAGCTACCACGGCGGCATTGACATTGCCACCTCCTACGGCACCAACATCGCGGCCGCCGATGGCGGCACCGTGGTCTTCGCCGGCCGGGCCACCGGCAGCATGTGGAGCTACGGCAATCTGGTCATCGTGGATCACGGCAACGGGAAGCAGACCTACTACGGCCACTGCTCCAGCGTCCTGGTTTCCGCCGGCGACAAGGTCTACCAGGGTCAGCCCATCGCCAAGGTGGGCTCCACGGGCCGCTCCACCGGCAACCACTGCCATTTCGAGGTGAAGATCAACGGCACCTCCGTCAACCCCCTGTCCTATCTGAGCTGAAAAAGACCGGCGCACCCTGACGGGTGCGCCGGTTTTTTCGGCTCAGCGGAGCTTCAGGATTTCATCCAGCAGACGGTGGGCGGCCTCCTCCTTGGTGAGGAGGGGCAGCTCCAGCTCCTCCCGGGGGGAGATCAGCGTGAGCAGATTGGTTGGCACTGCGAAGCCCGCGCCCGGCTCCTTGAGGTTGTTGGCGGCAATCAGATCCAGGTGCTTCTTCTCCAGCTTCCTGCGGGAGTTTTCCACCATGTCCCGGGTCTCCATGGAAAACCCGCACAGGAACTGCCCCGGCCAGGATATCCCGGGTGCGCTCCAGGGGAATGGACAGCTCCCCCTCCCCCTTCTTCACCTTGTCCTGGGCCACCTGGGCCGGGCGGTAGTCGGCCACCGCGGCGGCCTTGATGATGATGTCCTGCTCCGGGGCGCGGGCGGTGACCGCCTCGAACATGTCCTGGGCGGACACCACGTCCACCGTCTCCACATAGGCGGGCTTCTTCAGCGCCGTGGGGCCGGACACCAGCGTCACCTCCGCCCCGCGGGCGGCGGCGGCCCGGGCCACGGCGTAGCCCATCCGCCCGGTGGAGTGGTTGGTCAGGCAGCGCACCGGATCCAGTGCCTCCTGGGTGGGGCCGGCGGTGACCAGCACCTTCAGTCCCTCCATGTCCTTGGCATGGGAGAGGGCGTGAAGCACCGTCTCCAGCAGCTCCTCCGGCTCCGGCATCTTCCCCTTCCCCACGGCCCCGCAGGCCAGGCGTCCGCTGGCCGGCTCCACAATCTCCCAGCCGTACCGCCGCAGGAGGGCCAGGTTATCCTGGGTAACCGGATTCTCATACATGCGGGTGTTCATGGCGGGCGCGGCGATTTTGGGACAGTCACAGGCCAGAACGGTGGTGGTGAGCATATCGTCGGCCAGGCCGTGGGCAAGCTTAGCCAGAACGTTGGCCGTGGCCGGGGCCACCAGTACCAGGTCGGCCTGGTCGGCCAGGGCGATGTGCTCCACCTGGAACTGGTAGTTGCGGTCAAAGGTGTCCACGCTTACCCGGTTGCCCGTCAGGGATTCAAAGGTGTGGGGGCCGATAAACTCCGTGGCGTTTCGGGTCATGAGTACCTGGACGTTCGCCCCCTGCTTCACCAGGGCCGAGGCCAAGCCCGCCGACTTATAGCATGCAATGCCGCCGGTGACACCCAGCAGCACAGTTTTTCCCTTTAACATGCAGGTCTCTCCTTTGTCAGTGGGCGGATGCGGACATCCGCCCCTATGCTCCGTTATAGTCATCCAATTATACCAAAACAGCCGCAGGTTTTCCACAATGGGATTGCAATCTGAGGATATAACCGTTATAATGGCCTCGGCTGTCCCGGGCGGCGGGCCGCTGTACTCCCCGGAGGGAGACGGCAGGCCCATCTCTGCCTGTGGCTGCATCCAAATACGCGCTGTATCCCGCCCGTCGGGAACGGCAGCCTGGAGGTAATTGAATATGAACACCCACACCCCCCGCGCCCAGCAGCACCGGCAGGTGCAGAGCCTGGCTGTCCTGGCCATGTTTACCGCCATTCTCTTTCTGCTCACCTTCACCCCCATCGGCATGATCGACCTGCCCATCATTAAGGCCACCGTGCTCCATGTGCCAGTCATCATCGGCGCCCTCCTTCTCGGACCCAAGAAGGGAGCCTTTCTGGGCGGCATGTTTGGTCTGGCCAGTCTTTTGAAAAATACCCTGGTACCCAACCTGTCCTCCTTTGCCTTTTCCCCCCTGATACCGGTACCAGGCCTGGACCGGGGCAGCCCCTGGGCCCTGGTGGTTTGTTTTGTGCCCCGTATCCTTGTCGGCGTGACCCCCTGGCTGGTCTATACGCTGCTTCAGGCCCTGTCCCGCCGCCGGGGCTCCGTCCTCCAGGCCGGCAGCATGGCCCTGTCCGCCGTGGTGGGCGCCTTTACCAACACCGCCCTGGTAATGGGACTGATTGCTCTGCTGTTCCGGGATGCCTACGCCGCGGCCCAGGGGATTCCAGCCGAGGCAGTGCTGGGCTTTATTCTGGGCATCGTGGCGGCCAACGGTGTGCCCGAGGCCATTGTGGCGGCCATCCTTGTCCCCGCAGTGTGCATCCCCATGGGAAAGGCTCTCAAGCTCAACCGCGCTCCCCTGGCCGCCCGGGAGCCCGTCTGAGCCATGCTGCTGACCATTGACATTGGAAACACTACAGTCGCTGTTGGCGGCTTTCTGGGGCCGGAGCTGCGCTTTGTCCGCCGCCTGCCCAGCGACCGGAACATGGACGCCGCCGCCTGCGCCGCGCGCATGAGAACCCTGCTGGCAGAGGAGGGAGCGGCCCCCCAAGACGTGGAGGGAGCGGTGCTCTCTTCGGTGGTTCCCTCCCTCACCCAGGTCGCCGTCCAGGCGGCGGAGGCCCTCACCCGCCGCCCTGTCCGGGTGCTGGGGCGGGATCTCGACCCCGGCCTGCCCACCGGAGACTATGACGCCTCCAACCTGGGCATGGACCGGCTGGTGGACTGCGTGGCCGCCCTGGCCCGGTGGCGGCCCCCTCTGGCGGTCTTTGACATGGGCACCGCCACCACCCTGTCGGTGGTGGATCGGGAGGGCGTATTCCGGGGCGGCATGATTCTCCCGGGGCTGCGCCTGTCGGTGGACGCCCTCAGCGCCCGGGCTGCCCAACTCCCTTGCATTACTTTTACCCAGCCCGAGGGACTGCTGGGTACCGATACTGTGTCCTGCATGCGCAGCGGTGCCCTCTACGGGGCCGCCGCCGCCCTGGAGGGGATCTCCCTCCGCCTGGAGGAGGAGCTGGGCCCCGTCACCGTAGTCCTTACCGGCGGTCATGGCCGTGACATTCTACCCCTGCTCCGCCGGGCGGTGGAGTATGAGCCCCATCTTCAATTGATGGGTCTGCGGGAGCTGTGGCTCCGCAGCCTGGGAAAAAAGGCGGCGTACCGGATCGGTACGCCGCCTTTTTTCAGCCCGGCCGCTCACCTGTGACCCGCCGCTTTTTGTGGCGGTACCACACGCAGTTAAAGACATTTCCCAGAATCAGGATGTTCCCACACAGGTAGAGCCACACCAGCAGGATAATCACCGAGGCCAGGGACCCGTAAACCAGGGAGTACCTGGAAGACAGGCCGATAAACCAAGAAAACAGGGCGGTGGCGGCCACAAGGGCCACGGCGGCCAGAAAGGCCCCTGTAAGGATAGGCGGCCTTGGCCTGCCTCGGGGCGCGGCCATCCGGTACACCAGCAGGACAAAAAGGAACACCAGCAGGAACAGCAGCAGAAAGCGGAACCATTGCCAGTCCCAAGGCAGGGTGACCGTTTCCAGACGAAACAGGCGCCCCACCAGATGGAAGAGCCCCCCGCCTGTGAGGAGCACCACCAGGGCCAGGTAGATGGTGAGCAGAAAGAGCACCGAAAAGGCCACGCTGGCCGCGATGCGCCACACCCCTGCATAGCTCTTGCGTCCGTAAAGATCCTCCATAATATTCATCAGCGCCCGGAAGGCGGCGGAGGCGGAGAACAGGGTCATAATCCCTCCCGCGGCCAGCAGGGCGGGTGACTGGTTTCCGGTAATATACTGAATATAGTCCCCTAAAATCCCCAGCGTCTCCCGGGGCAGGAAGGTGGAGGCGGCCTCCAGTACGGCGTTGATGTCCAAATGGAGCAGACCGATGAAGGCGTTAATGCAGATAAGGACAGGAAAGAAGGTGAGAATCAGAAAGTAGGCCAGCTCCGCAGCCGAACGGGATACCCGCTTGGAGAAGTAAAGCTCCCCTACCTCCAGCCCAAACCGGACCGGCTTCCACTCCAGCAGCTTTTTCATCCTTCCCCGCCTCCCCCGCGTCTCTTTTCCAGCATACCCGTTTTCTCCCGCGAAAAAGCGAAAAAGACCGCCTGCGGATGCAGACGGTCTCCCCTTCGACCAGACCTTTAGGCCAGCTTATTCAGCTTAATGGTCATGGCGCTCTTCTTGTGAGCGGCGTTGTTCTTGTGCAGCAGACCCTTGACCACAGCCTTGTCGACCGCCTTGACGGCCACCTTGTAAGCGCCCTCGGCCTCGCTGCGGTTGCCTTCGACCACCGCGGCCTCGAACTTCTTGATGTCGGTCTTCAGCGCGGACTTAGCGGCCTTGTTCTGCGCAGCCTTGGTCTTGTTCACCAGGACACGCTTCTTGGCAGACTTGATATTCGGCAAACCAAACACCTCCTCCGATTTTAAAATAAAGTATGATTTGAGTATCGAAACTCTGTGCGGATATGTATTATAACATTGAGGTCTGGAAAAAGCAACTGTTTTTTTCAGAAAATTAGAAAAAGGTTTTTCCTGTTCTCCTGTGCAAAAATCCGCCGGGCGGCGGACAGACTAAGGGGAGCAGGCGCCCGCCCCCAGGGAGCGGCCGGGGTCCGGGCGGGACCCGGCGGGGGAGGGGCACATAAATTTATATGAGGAGGGGAGCCATATGCGCCAGCGGAGAACAGACCTGGCCCTGGAGGCCAAGGAGCTGTGGGAGGAGAGCGCCCGGCAGACCGCCAGGCTGGAGGGGGTGACGGCCTTCACGGAGACCCGGGAGGGTTTTTTGACGGAGACAGTGGAGATTTTGGACGAGCGGGGGGAGAAGGCCCTGGGCAAGCCGGCGGGGCGGTATGTGACCCTCACCATGGACGGCCTGGCCCGGCGGGAGGAGGACGCCTTTCCCCGGGCGGCCCGGGCGGTGGGGGGAGAGCTGGCCCGGCTCATGGACGGCGTACCCGGCCGGGGGCTGGCGCTGGTGGTGGGGCTTGGCAACCGGGCCATCACCCCCGACGCCATCGGCCCCAAGGTCCACGAGCACACCCTGGTGACCCGCCACCTGGTGGAGCAGATTCCAGAGCACTTCGGGGCCTTCCGGCCGGTGGCCTCCCTGTCCGCCGGGGTGCTGGGCACCACGGGGATGGAGAGCGTGGAGCTGGTCCAGGCGGTGTGCCGGAGGCTGAAGCCCGCCTGCGTGGTGGCGGTGGACGCCCTGGCCTCCCGGTCTCTGAAGCGGCTGTGCCGGACGGTGCAGCTGTCCGACACGGGGATCGCCCCCGGCTCCGGGGTGGGCAATCACCGGTGGGCCCTGGACCGGGCCTCCCTGGGGGTGCCGGTGCTGGCGGTGGGAGTGCCCACGGTGGTGGACGCGTCCACCCTGGCCGCCGACCTGCTGGGGCAGGAGGAGCTGCCCCCTCTGGGAGAGGGGCGGGACCTGCTGGTCACCCCCAAGGACATCGACAGCCAGGTGGACGATTTGGCCAAAGTCATCGGCTACGGAATCAGTTTGGCGCTCCAGCCGGGGCTGGATATAGCGGACCTGGACATGCTTCTGAGCTGAACCGAGCCGATGACTTTGCGGGGGCGCAGCCCCCACGCGCGAAGCGCGTCAAGCGTTTGCCGCAGGCAAACCTTGGCGGAGGCGGAATTTACTTCCGCCGAGCATTTCAATCCCAACGGGTCCCCAACGCCCAGCTTGTCGAAAAAGACTTTTTCGACAAGCTGACCGCACTTTTCAGAACGTTAAAACGTTCTG
>OODR01000740.1_pt1 | contig 12989 bp, 8 predicted proteins | sample 1671741 | NCBI WGS metagenome assembly OODR01 (sample SAMN06348187, study PRJEB24527) | human gut metagenome | biome: human gut; feature: ankylosing spondylitis patient; material: feces | host: Homo sapiens | place: China | collected 2015-10 | reverse complement strand
TTAAGAATAGTTATAAAGAATAATTGTTTTATGTATAAAAAATTGTGCCCAACTATAAAGAATTGTATTTCATAACTTAGTACAAAAGAGGCATAAATTAGTCTTTCGGTGATATTCTATAATATCACACATTCCAAAGTGATGTAAATTCTCCAACTTCTTTTTTCACGTAAGAATTAATTTCTATATTTGGGCAATGTACAACCAAATACCAATTTATTATCTATGACTGATACTATTTCTTATCAATATGCAGCTCCTTCCACATTGCAACGGTCGGCCGATCAGGACGAACTGTTTCTTGCCAAATATAGCGAAATAGAAAAGAGAGAAGCCCCCTGTTTCTTTTGGGGAAAGCTGACGCAACCTTATATGACGGCACGCTGCCTCATTGCGTTATCCAATGTTGTGCAGTCCAGTTTCAACCTGACACCGGCACAACTTACAATGCTGAAAGATCCGATTGTAACAGCTGGAAATAACCGTCTGCGCTTTGAAGGATTTTCTAATTGTGCAGGTGTATACGCCAGGGTCGATATACTTCCTGATGGACACGACGGAGAATTCTTGGAAAACGGGACAACGAATGTAGATTTTAATCCCGGAATGATTTCCGCTTTAGGAGGAATAGGCAGACAAGAAAATGTAGTAATGTCGGTCGGCCCCAAAGAAGTGGGACTCTATAATAAAGGTGAGAAGGTGATAGAGCGAAAAGTACCTCTTCCCGTAAAATGGATAAAGGGACTGACTACGGTACAGATTTATCAATCCGTTGCCGAAAAGGTCTATTCCTTCAATCGCATACAAACCTTACAACTCTTCCAGACACTACCGAAAAGTAGTGTGAAATGTGACTATTATTTAGTGATGCGTGGTCAAAAACCGGCCTTTTCACCGGTGAAAAGTATGAATGCCATCTGCATCGGAGGACTCCACCGTTTGCGCTTACTCGAACCCTTGCTTCCGTTTGCTGATGAACTGAAAGTATTTGCACATCCTACCATGCAATCTACTATCTGGCAACTCTATTTCGGTCCGGTCCGCTTCAGCCTTTCTCTTTCCCGCGAATGTTGGAGAGGATTCTCCGGAGAAGGTGCCGCACTGGAATCTCTGCTCGAAGATGTACCTGAAAGATGGATAGAGGCGATGGATAAATACAGTTACGCCAACCAACAGTTCAACCCTACGCTTTTTGCCATAGAAGAACATATTGACCTGGATAAGGTAGATTCTCTCTCGGCACGATTGGCAGCAATGGGTTTGCTGGGATTCGATTTGGATGAAAACAGTTTCTTCTACCGCCGCCTGCCTTTCAAAACCGAACGTATTTTGAGCCTCAACCCGCGAATGATAGCTGCAGAAAAGTTGCTGGAAGAAGACAAAGTAGAAATCATTGCGAATGATGGCAACCGGACGGAAGCCCGTGTTGCAGGAAGCGGAGGAGTGAGGCATACCGTCATTCTGGACAGGGAGAACGAAAAAGAACGTTGCACTTGGTTCAGCAGTAATCAGGGAGAACGGGGAGCTTGCAAACATATTTTGGCAGTAAAGAAACTAGCGCAATGGAAGAACTAAAAAAAGAACTGGAGAAGTTATCCAAAGCCTATGTGGATACTCCGGAGAATGAAGAGAAAATATTAATCCCTTTTATCAAGAGATTATTGGAGTTGCCAATGAAGGACAGGCGGAAGTTGCTGCCGCTTATCCGGGAATTGCAATGGATAAAAGGCAGGTTCGCTGGTTTCAGCAGTGAGACAACCTGTAGTGCGGCACGGGCACATTTTCTATCGGCAGTACAGTTTGTATGTGCCAACAGACGGGAGATGGATATGGCATATCATGTGAAGTTTGATATGCTTTGCAAACTACTCCCGCTTTACAACCCTACCTGGATGACAGATTTTATCAACGATGACAAAACATGGTTCAATTTCGATCTCAATTACGAAGAACTGATGCAGCTCATGGATATGGGTTACCTCAAAGAAATCGCTCCAAGCCGCATTGCACATGTACTCCCCTGGATTACCCGCATCAGAAATAAGAATCCCAAAGGAGACGATACTTTCAACAGTGAACTACTACTCAAACGGGATATTACACTGAAAGAACACATCTGGACGCTTTTCGAACACGAATCAATCATCGGTTATCAGGATGATTGTGCCAAAAATGCTTATAAAAAAGGAATCACAACACGGGATGAAAGTATCAGCGCGGCCCTCTACCGCTTTTCATTGGACGGACATCTGGATAGAGAACAGCTACTAAGAGCCACCCTCGCCACTTTTCACCGGAGCTTCAAAAAAGACATGGCAGGATGGTTTGCCAGATTCTTTGAAACGCTGCAACCGACCGCCGGAGAATTGTTATCCTTACAGGAAGAGATCATGCAAACATTCACTTCTTCCTACACCAAGCCGGTAAATATAATGTTGCAACAGTTGAAGAGCATTGCAGACGAAGAAGGATTCCGTTATCAGGAATTCATCGAACGGGCAACCACCCTTTTCTTCTCCAGTCCCAAAAACTCGCTATTAACCATTTACTCCATCTTTGAAAAGATCGTTGCGCAACATCCCGAGATGAAAGAGCCTTGTTGTATCACTCTCTGCCAACTATTCTTGAAGAAGGACGAAAGCCTGCAAAAGAAAGCTGCCAACTTTATTTCAAAGTATGGGGATGCCTCTTCGTCCAATCTCCAAGAAACACTACAGTCTTATCAACCGGAGATGTTTCAAAGCGTGCAAGCGATACTCGCATCTTTCAAGCCACAGTCTATAGATTCACAGTCTACAGAACCACACCTTGCAAAAGAAGCAAATGCAACAGATACAGGTGTGACAGAAGACATTCTTCATACAGAAGGAAAGAATACAGAAAGAAATAGTACAGATGAAAATAGTACCGATAACTCCCTCCTCTCCGAAGAACCATCTCTGGAAGCCATCCGCATTTGCCGGGAAGACAACCGTATTCCATTCCCTGCCGACAAAGAAGATTTCCTGTTTCAGCTTAGCCGTTTGTTCGACATGGAGGAGAACTGGGAGATAGAAACAACGATTGCCGCTATCATTGCTTTCCATCCCCAACTGGATAAAGAAGACCTCAATCGGATGGAACCTATTTTCCAACGGGCAGCCAATATTGTTGCCAATAGTTGGGAACCATACGAAGATCTCCTTGCCACTTTCCTGTTGGAATACCAACGCTCATGGGCACAGACAGACAACTCCAACACAGGAGTTTTGAGAAACATGTTCACCCGGCTGGAAGAGAAACTGAAAGGAATAGATAAAAACAGAGGAGCTTACGACGAACGTTCCTTCAAACGACTTGCTGGCTGGAAACCCGGTTACAGCAATGCAACCTGTTTCACACCTATCCAACAGTTATGGCTGAATGTGATCCGCCAAATAAAAGGAGGAAATTCATTGCCATTGCTTTCTACTCCCACCCATACCCCTGCATACCTACAAGCCACCGAACTGATACGCCGGCTTGCCGTATATCAGGAAGCAGGAAAGAAACCCTGTTCGTGGGATTTCCAACTGGCTATTGCCCGTTGTGCTCTGGAAGACAAAGAAGAAGCCATCGTCACCGCCCGGCAACTGTTGCAAGATGAGTACCTGCATCTCTGCCTGTTCTTATTGGACGAAAACACGCAACCCGAACCGCCTTACAACCATCCGACCGCTTGGGTAGCTGCCGGACTGGTAAAAGCACCGGAAACGGAATTTGCAGCATTCAAGTCTTTCTCCTGTAACACATTGCCACACAATCATCTGACAGGAGACTACGAGTGGAAAGAAGTGAAACCTAAAGAAAACTCATACGAAACGGACAGACGCCTGCTTCAACTTGATTCTCACAAATGGCACAAATATATCGAACGCAACAGCCATCAGCTATGGCAGGAACATCTGATTATTAACAGCAAATACAACATGGATGACTCCCGCTACATGGAACCTCTATTGTGTTGCTATCCTAACCGCCCGGAACCGTTGATAGCCCAGATTATCTCCAATTACATGGCTTTCGGCAGTCCGCAGGAAGACAGCAAACGCACCCTTGCCTATGCCTTACGCATGTTGTTGTCTTTCCATTGCCCGCTCAAAGAAATGAGTCTACTCCTATTAAGCGGCTCGCTGCTTTTTGTAGACAAAACAGTCCGTTCCTATGCAGCGGAGTTATGGGTAGAAGGACTCTCCACAGGAAGAATAAACAACCACCGGGTAGGAGAAATCCTGGCCCGGCTTATCAACATGGAACTTGCTCCGTTAAAACGCTTCACCACACAAGTATACGAAAGCATGTACAAACGAAGCGCTTTCCACAACCGCCAACTGGAAGAACTGCTCACTGTATTTATCAGCGGATTGCCCGACAAACCCGTCACCGGACTCAAACAACTGCTCGAACTCTATCTGGAACTATTGACCATCAACCGCAGCAAAGTTACAAACGAACAACTCTTGCAACGCCTGCAAGAATGGGCAACGAACAGCAATTTGAAGAAAGTGACCACTTCACTCAACAAACTATAATTAATCCATGATTATGACCCTAGAAGAACGCCTCAACGAAATAGTAGAAAAGCAACAGGGTGATGCCATCATCCCCTTTCTGCAAGGACTCACACAGGAAGAACGAAAGAGCCTGGTACCCCGCCTGAACAAACTGGAAGAATACTACAGTAAATTCGTGCAACTTAACGAGAACACATACGGTACACGGGGGACTTCCGCACAGCATCGTATCATCAATCTTACCGCTCTCGTCATCTATTCGCTGAAAGAATTCCGTAAACACCAATGGGGAATCAACACCGAGCAACTGAATGAATTGATCCCGTGGTACGTTCCCTCCTGGCTCGACAGCTTCTTCAAAGAAGGTGAAGGCAAAGAATTCGGCGGTTTCTACGGAATGGATTACGAAGTCCTGATGGATTGGATAGAGCAGGGAATACTCACCGTGACACCTTCTCCACAAACCATTGCGGGTTATCTAGTGAATTATATGAATAATACTGATTTCCTGCAAAAACGCGAAATCACACTTAAAGAACATATTTGGTATCTCTTTGAATACGACTGCGGACAAAATTGGATGGATAACCGGAATGGCGGACAACCTTATTTTTCTTTCAGATACTTCGTAGAACACGGACAACTAGACCGTATGCGTGTGCTAAAGGAATCTCTGCTCGCTGTCAACCGAAATATGAACAAGAATTTATGCGGCTGGTTTGCAGGCATGTTTACCGCACTTACTCCCAGCATAGAAGAACAACTCGCGTTACAACCGGAAATATTAGCCGTCCTGTCCGCCCCTCACAGCCGCCCTGTCAATATCATGCTCGGACTGCTGAAGGGCTTATGCAATCATCCGCAATTCCGGATCGAAGAGTTTCTGAATCAGACTTCCGTTCTTTTCGCTTCAGATGTGAAGGCAGTCCATCAAAACACATTGGCCGTACTTAATAAGCTGGCAAAAGAAAGAAAAGAATTTCGTGACGCCATCTGTTGTGTTGCCGCACAAGGATTAATGAGCCGGGAAGAATCCACTCAAAGCAAGATAGCCAAACTGATCCTGACGTATGGAGAGACGGAATCTGCCACATTAAGAGAAGCACTCGCCGTATATACGGAAACGATGTTGGCAAACACTAAAAAAGAGCTGAAGGCTTATCAGGAGAATAATGAGTCTGGCCATACTTCTGCCCATAATGAAGCAGCTCCCACCCACTCCGAGCAGCCCGACAACAATTCCGCCTCTTTCGTATATGAACCGATACTCCCCATTATCCGTGAGGACAACCGGATACAGGAAATTGCTTCCCCCGAAGACCTGCTATTTCTTGCCAGCCAAGTGCTGGATGGGAACGAGATCTATCACTTCGACCTGTTACTCGGTGCCTTAGTGCAATGGGACCGCCAACAGGACACAAAACAAATCTCACAATGGGCACCCATCCTTCAACGCGCTTACAAACTACTGATGAGCGGAGGAAGTTCACGAAACGGCCTATTAGACCAACTGATGGCAACTTTCCTCCTTGATTATGCAAAACTACTGGTTAAACGCTTCCCTAAAGAAGCAAAAGAGCTAAGTGACTTGCATCAGAAAATGGTACAGAAAGACGAACTGCAGAAAGGTAAATGGAACTATCGTAATCTGCAGAAACTCACCATCCGTCAGAAAACGAACCAAAAAGAGAAGTTCCCTGTTCACAAGCAGCTATTATGCCGGACACTAGATCTTTTGGAGAGTAAAGAGAAACCTTTACCCCTATTGTCCACTCCCACCCATACTCCTATGTTTATCGCTCCGGCAACCCTGGTAGAAAGGTTAAAACAATATCAGCAAGCAAACACTGAGCCAGACGATATGGATATGCAAATAGCACTCTCACGAGTGGCATTGGATAATTCATCACAAGAACTTCCTATTATCCTCCAAGACTTAAAGGAAGAATACCAGCGCTTACTTTCTTTCTTGTTGGGAGCAGAAGATGTACTCCCCCAAGCACCCTTCACCCATCCTTCCTGGTGGATGACAGCAGGACTAATCAAGTCGCCGGAAACAATCTACTCCGAATTCAAAGATTTCTCATACAATAAAGGTCCACGCGAGTTCCTGACTGGAAACTTTACGTGGAGAACTTATCTGCGTACTCACTCATATACCGATTACAACAAGAAAGTAGTAGAATGGACCTCCGCAACTCTTACTTTCGATATTCCGGAAAGCAAAAACTCTCATGTCGTCAATAAAGATGAATATAATGAGAGAATCAGTTACCATTCATACGATTCGCATCCGTTAGTGGTCGAAATGTATCCGCTGATAGAGCGCTTCGACGATATACAAAATGACTTGCCACGTTTAGCATGGTTAACTCCCAATATGCCGGAACCATTATTAGTATGGTGTATCCGCAGTGCCATTTACGATCCGATGTTAAATGAGGTTAGGGAAATAGGCATCACCAAAGCCACCATCGAAGCACTTCATCAGTTAAGACACACCTGGCATGAGGCGTCTTACATACTGGAAGCCAGTTGTATGTTGGTAGCAGATAAGACTTCCCGTTCTTATGCCGCCGAAATCTGGATAGACCGTGTCAGCAAAGGATGCATAGACAGTAAGCGCATAGGTAAAATCTTAGGTTCACATCAACATACCGGCTGGGGACCGCTGAAAAGACTCACCGGCTTGATACAGCAACAAATGATGAATGTCAGTCCCCTGCACAACCGGGAATTGGAGAATCTAATCGTAGCAATGCTGGCCGGACTTCCGGAGAAGCCGATCAAAGATTTAAAGAAGTTGTTGGAGATCTATGCGGAACTGTTATCAATCAACCACAGCAAAGCCAAAGACGAACAGGTTTTGCACCTGTTGGATGTTTGGAAAGGGGTCGCTAATCTGAAGAAAGCAGTGGCTAATATCCAACATTAAGAAGATTGTTGCAACTACTTAATCTCTTACTTTGTGCCACCGTATTGGCACGGCTGTGCCATCGAAGTGGCAAAGTTGTGCCAACGTAGAGGCATAACTGTGCCAATATAGTGGCACGACCTGACCACTTAAACAATCAGGATTTAAAGGTAGCTTATTGGAGCAAAAGCCAAAAAGAAGTATCTTTGGCACACTAAATACAAAAGGTTGAATGATTATTCTAAAATATAGTTTAGCTATCTTCTGTTTGCTGCTGACAGGATGCTCCTTCTTTTCCAGCCAAAAGGAAAAGGAGAACCCCGCCCTGACGGAATATGAATATACGACGGACGATATGCAATCCGGCGAAGAAAGTGCCACCGTCTTACCGCCACCGCCAAAGCGAAGCGCAATGGCTCTCTACATGGATTCACTGGGACTCGTCAACGTAACCGATCTGGATAGCAGCCTCGTTGTTAAGTTAATGTATACGCAAGCTGATAATTTCACTGGCGAAGTGCTTTACGACAACTTAACGGAAGCCTATTTGCATCCGGATGCGGCATACGCTCTTATAGAAGCACAAAAAGCCTTGAAAGAGCTTCACCCGTCTTATAGTCTTATCATTTACGATGCAGCCCGCCCCATGTCGGTACAAAAGAAGATGTGGAACGTAGTGAAAGGAACATCCAAATACAAATATGTCTCTAACCCAAACCGTGGAGGCGGACTACACAACTACGGACTGGCAGTAGACATCAGTATTCAAGACTCTTTAGGGCAGCCTTTACCTATGGGAACCCAAGTAGACCATTTAGGTGTGGAAGCACACATCACAAACGAAAACGAACTGGTACATAACGGAAAAATGAGTGAAACAGAACGTCAGAACCGGATACTGCTGCGAAAAGTAATGAAAGAAGCCGGGTTTCGTGCATTACCCAGCGAGTGGTGGCATTTCAATTTTTGCAGCCGGGATGTAGCCAGACAGAAATATAAGTTAATACCATAAATCGGCGCTCAGCAAGATCATAACCGGTGCTCAACGATTCATTGTAATATCCTATAACACAATAACGCCATGATACAAATCTCCCCCGAAACTCAACTTTTTATCCGCGAACATTCATCGGACGATGTACGTACACTAGCTTTACAAGCTAAAAAGTATCCGGATATAAATATGCCGACTGCCATCACCCAAATTGCAGGAAGACAGGTTGCCGCCGAAAAGATTCCTTCATGGCGAGAAATAGAAGAGATATGGTATCCGAAACATCTGTCGCTAGAGCAATGCTCTTCTGAAATCACTGCCCGCTACAAAGCCCGTCTTTTTCAGGGAGATTCGCTGACCGACCTCACCGGAGGCTTCGGCATAGACTGTTCTTTTCTTGCCACCGGATTCAAGTCCGCCACTTATGTAGAACGCCAGGAAGAGCTTTGTGAAATAGCGGCACACAACTTTCCCATCCTGAATCTAAACCATATAAACGTAAGAAATGAGGATGGAGTAGCCTATCTGCAAACAATGTCCCCCGTAGATTGTATCTTCCTCGACCCTGCCCGCCGCAATGAACACGGCGGAAAAACGGTCGCCATCTCCGACTGCGAACCGAACGTAGCCGAACTCGAAGCTCTTCTGCTTAGCAAAGCCAACCGGGTAATGATAAAACTCTCTCCCATGCTCGATCTTTCATTGGCACTAAAAGAGCTGAAGCATACGCAGGAAATTCATATCCTATCCGTCAATAACGAATGTAAGGAACTACTCATTCTACTCAGACAAACATCACCGGCGGAAATCGCCATTCATTGTGTAAACCTCCTCACGAAAGGGACTCAAGAAGAACAACACCTCGTATTCACCCGCGAACAGGAGCAGCGTAGCCAATGTACTTATACCGATTCTTTAGGAAATTACCTTTACGAGCCGAATGCATCTCTTCTGAAAGCCGGTGCCTTCCGCAGCATTGCCGCAGCCTACCCCGTCCGGAAACTGCACCCCAACAGTCATCTTTATACCTCCGATTCTTTCATTGAAAACTTCCCCGGAAGAATCTTCCGCATTGTCAACCAGTGCAGTTTCAATAAAAAAGAAGTAAAGGAGAATCTGGCAGATCTGAAAAAAGCAAATGTGACTGTCCGCAACTTTCCCGCCACAGTGGCCGAACTTCGCAAACGGCTCCATCTGACAGAAGGAGGAGATACTTACTTATTTGCCAGCACATTAAATAATGGGCAAAAAGTCATCATCCGCTGCGAGAAAGTCTGAACTATTTGCTATTTTTGCAAAAAGAAACACAATCTAAACTAATCCCGATGAATCAAACACCCGTAAAAGCGATTCTATTATTAATCGTATTCACGCTGTCCTGTCATACTCGGCTTTTCTCACAGAGAGATTTTGAGCGACATGAGTTCTCGTTTCATGCCGGCTACGGTGTGATGTTTCATAATCCTCCCACACTAACGCTAAGTACTCACAGCTACCAACGTACACTTGCACAAGGCGTAAGCTGGGATGGACAATACCACTTCCGTCCTCTCAAACGCTTTGTCTTCGGAGGAATCTACACCGGATTTTCTTCCAAAGGAAGCCATCTTGAAGGAAAAGACCATTTATGGATTCATTTCATCGGTACGCAAATCGGAATGTGTAATGCCAATACCAAACATTGGCAAATCCGGGTGACGACCGGCCCCGGCGGAGTCATTCTACGGAACAACAGCGAGGTATTCGGCAACACACGAAAAGTGAGAGCCTTCACTATCGGTCTCCTCACTAATGCAAATCTTACCTATAAGCTGAATCCCAACTTGGGAGTCAGTTTAGGAGTACAATATATGTATAGCGAACTACTTAGAATGAGGACTTACTATCACGAAGAAAAGGTTACTGTAAAACTCAATTCAAATGATGATGTCAACCTCACGCGACTAAACATCACTACGGGATTATCCTATTATTTCTAACATCCACTAAAAAAGCACTATGAAGAAATATATACTCATTCTCTTTTCCATCATCAGCTTTTGGAGCTGTAAAGAAACGGAAAACGAATCGATCGACATCACCGTTTTGCCTTCTGCCACCACTACAGGAGCCAACACATTTGGTTGCCTGATGGACGGCTGGGTTTATGTGGGAGGGCGATACCTGAATTGGGGACACTCGTATGTATGGACGTATGATTCATTCTACTATTACACAGAAGAAGATAAACTCTCCGTTAATGTTTCAGTAAAGCCCGGTATCAATCTATCTTTCACTATTTTATCGCCCCAAGAAGGCAAAGAATCAACGATTACCGATATAGAGTTCGGAAGAGAAGAGCTGGAAGACGGAACAGCTTTCATAAGCCGTTTCGACACAGAAATGAAAATCATCAGTGTCACATTCGGTAACGGCAAACGGCTGACTAACGGACGTTTTGATATTCATTATACAGAACACGACAGTAGCAAATATCCCCAATAAATGCAACCCAAACACTATAGTGTAAAAATGTTCGACAAAAAACAACTTTCATATAGTAGACGGTTCTGGGTGTAACGGATGTTATGAACAAAAACTAATTGCCGAATGAATGGGTACGATGGATAAATTGAAAAAACTATTCAGGTTTACTTTCTTCTCCGGCTTTATTAGAAGGATTATTGCTTTTTTGGTACTCCTTGGGAGTGGTCGATTCATTTCCATCCCGAACTGCCATATAGTGCGGTGACATGATTTCAATGCCGGCCTCATTAAATTTATCCTGAATGTTCTGATGCAAATCCGAATAAATCTGTGCCATCTTATCTGCCTGTTTGATATAAGCATTAATTTGATAGACCGGATACCAGTCGCTCAACGAAGTTTCCAACACAAACGGACGCGGATCGTCCACCACACCGGGAGTGTTCAACGCAGCATCAATCAATATCTGATTAACCTGCCGCCAGGGAACATCATAGCCGATAGATACTTCCGAGTGAATAATCAATCCATATTCGCGGGCTGAAGTACTGTAGTTTACCGTATGAGATGACATGATAAATGAATTGGGAACAGTCACAACCTCATTTTTAGGAGTCCGGATACGGGTGACAAGAGGAGTTTTTTCGATGATATCACCTGTGGTATCATTCAATTTGATCCGGTCGCCCATCTTGAACGGACGCATATAAGTAATCACCAGTCCGGCAATAATATTACCGATAACCGTACTTGATCCGAGCGAAACGATCAATCCGACAAATACCGAAATACCTTGGAACACACCGGAATCGGAGCCTGGGAGATAGGGATAAATCATCGCAATCATAAATGCATAAAGCAGGAAACGGGCGATATGGAAAGTCGGCATCGCCCAGTCCGGGTAGAAGCCGTTGATTTTGAGTCGTCCTGCTTCCACTTCACGTGCCAGATACAAGACGAGACGTACCAGATACCTCACAGCATACCAAATAACGATAATGGTAAACAACTTAGGAATATAGTCAATGATACCCACAAAGATAGCGCGAATCGGATTCCATATATATCCTAACAGTTGATATGCCAGTCCTTCTGTCTGTGGGAAGATGATAAAAATCAATGGTACGGTAAACAGTAGCTGTAATCCCATCAGCATATACCGCCCGATACTGGACAGGAATACTAACAGGTTTGCCTGTTTCTGCGCATCCAGCAATTCATATCCCTGGATAGATACCGGTTTTATTTTCGTGTCTTTCAGGCGCAGAATACGCGCTTTCAGTTTACGGAACAACCAGTTGGTCAAGCGGAACAGGAAATACTGCCCTACAATTACCAACACAAAATAGAGCACACGCTTTGCCATTCGCCAAAGTCCGTGCTCCGCCTTCATCTCATGCAGTTTGGTAATGACATTCTGTTGTCTCTCCTTAGCCAGCGAATCACGGGAGACTCCTTCCCACAAAGCATCCTGATCGGTAAGAGAAAGCAGTACTTTACTGCCGTACATCAAATCGGAAACAATGTCCGAATGGTCGATAGCAACAGAATCAGGTTTCAAATTAAAACGTCTTCCTATTTCTTCGATCGCTGCACCGGTCATCTGTGCACGTTGCTGGGGAGTATATCCGCCACGTTTGGTGAAAAGGTAAAATAAGGTATCACCGTCCGCCACTACCGGCATGCCCTTAGTGAACTGCCGCAGGGAGTCGATACGCTGTCGCTGCTGTACATACTTCACGGAGTCGGCGGTAGCCATCTGGAGCTTCATCTGCTCCATTTCCATCCGCATATTCGCCTCGTTGAGCCGGGCTTCCTCCAATGATTTCCGCATATTCACCAGATGGATAGAATCCGAATCCCGTTTCAAAGGAACATGTCTGCCCGCTATTGTATCTCCGGCAAATATCTTCTTAACCGCCTGTTCCAACTGTGCTTGCGCCCCGATTGCCAGGAAAGAAAAGAACAACACCAGTAACGACCGTTTTATTTTATTTATTTCCATACCTTATATTCCTTGATTATAATTAAGGTTAATCTAACATTTCATTAAAAACAGAGCAAACATACGGATTGTTTTTGA
>OODR01000736.1_pt1 | contig 13098 bp, 6 predicted proteins | sample 1671741 | NCBI WGS metagenome assembly OODR01 (sample SAMN06348187, study PRJEB24527) | human gut metagenome | biome: human gut; feature: ankylosing spondylitis patient; material: feces | host: Homo sapiens | place: China | collected 2015-10 | reverse complement strand
ATCTTATTTATTATCCCAAACTAGTTCGGTTTGCAAAAGAATTTGTGATGTCGGAAGAGGATGCTGAGAACATAACGCAAGACGTGTTTACAGACTTATGGGAAAAGAGAGAGTCAATGAATCATATTGAGAATATGAATGCTTATCTTTTCAGACTTGTGAGAAACAAATGTTTGGATTATTTAAAGCATAAAGTATTCGAGCAAAAGTATGTCGAGAATGTGAAGGCTTCTTTTGAGATTGAGTTGAATCTGAAATTGCAATCTTTGGATCGTTTTGATGTATATGATATATCAGAAAGAAATCAGATGGAGAAACTGATACGGGATGCTATCAATAGTTTGCCTAAAAGATGCCGTGACATATTTTTGTTAAGTCGCATGGAAGGATTGAAGTATAGGGAAATATCCGAACGTTTAGGCATTTCGGTAAATACAGTGGAATGTCAGATGGGAATAGCACTAAAAAAGTTGAGAGCAAAACTCAATGTAACATTGGCTGCATAACTTTTTAATGATTTTATCGGTATTTTTTAGGGGTATTTATTGAGATAATCGTTCTTTGATAAAAAAGGACTGTGTATATGGAGAATTGTCTGAATAAATATTTTGCGGATGAATTTACTTCTGATGAAAAAACAGAGTTTCTCATAGAAGTGGAAAACAACGAAAGGCTGAAGGAAGAATTTATAGAAAATCAGACTTTGCTGGCACTCGTTGATTGGATATCTCCGGAATATGAAAATAATAAAGAAGTTGTCCAACATAAATTATATGAATTTATGTGTAGAATGGAGCAACACAAAGATAAATAGGTTTAGGATACCATGAATAAAATTTATATCATATTACTGACTGTTTTCTTTTGTGCAAATGTTTATTCTCAACAAGCTTATTTTGTTGATGGGTATCATGGCGGGATATATGGCCATTATCCGGTAAAGTGGAAAACTCAATTTATTGTGGATCAGCTGGCTATGCATCCGGACTGGCGGATTTGTATGGAGATAGAGCCTGAAACATGGGATACAGTCAGAGTACAGACTCCGGAGGCTTATTTGCGTTTTAAAGAGATGGCTACCAGTGACCAGGTCGAGTTTACGAACCCTACTTATGCACAGCCTTATTGCTATAATATCTCGGGAGAGAGTATAATAAGACAGTTTCAATATGGTATTGCTAAAATAAACAAACATTTTCCGGGGGTAGATTTTGTAACCTATTCGGTAGAAGAACCTTGCTTCACAAGTTGCTTGCCACAAATCCTTAAACAATTCGGCTTTAAATATGCTGTATTGAAATGTCCTAACACCTGTTGGGGAGGGTATACTGCTGCTTATGGCGGAGAATTGGTTAATTGGGTGGGACCGGACGGGACTGCAATCTTGACCGTTCCCAGATATGCTTGTGAAAAACTAGAGCCGGGATCAACTTGGCAGACAACTGCTTGGGGAAATTCGGATGCTTATTTAAAAGATTGCCGTAACGCAGGTATCAAACACCCCGTTGGTATGTGTTTTCAGGATGCGGGATGGAAAAACGGCCCATGGCTGGGAAGTGGAAAGAACACAAAAAATAACTCTATATATATGACATGGAGAGATTACATTGAAAATGTCTCCATCGGAAAAACGGATGATAACTGGTATTTTTCACAGGAAGATATACATGTGAATCTTATGTGGGGAAGTCAGGTTTTGCAAAAAATAGCGCAAGAAGTACGCACTTCAGAAAATAGAATTGTCATGGCAGAGAAAATGTCTGTAATGGCTTATCTGGAAAATAAATATATTTGTCGACAGGCAGATATGGATGAGGCTTGGCGTACACTGATGTTGGCACAACATCATGATTCGTGGATTGTGCCTTATAATGGACTGAATAGAAAAGGAACATGGGCTGATCAGATTAAGCGATGGACAGACAGTACCAATCATCTTGCAGATGGAATTATTGAGGCATCTATGCAGAGCTTTAATGAAAAGTTTATTCCGCAAAATAATGCTCAACAGCAATATATACGTGTTTTTAATACATTAGGAATGAGAAGAAAGGAAGTCGTAAATGTTCTTCTGCCTACGGAATCTGAAAATGCGGATTTAAGTGTTTATGACTGGAAAGGTAAAGATATAGGTTGTTTGGTAGAAAATGAAGGTAAAGAGATAAGATTATTTTTTGAGGCAGAGATTCCTCCCTTTGGTTATTCCACGTATTGTATAAAAAAGAAAGAAGCCGGTAAGAAAGAGGTTTCGGAGAGTAGATTCGTTTTGGAAGGTAATAAGGTGAATAAACAGGAATACGTGGTTGAAAATGATATGTATAAAATTGTTTTTGACTTATCAAAGGGAGGAACCATAAAAAGCCTGATAGCTAAAAAAGAAGGGAATAAGGATTTTGCAGGTAAAACGGAGAAATATGCCTTAGGGGAGCTACGAGGCTTTTTTTATGAAGAAGGTAAATTTCGTTCTTCTATAGAGACTCCGGTCAAGCTGACAGTAGTAAGGGATAATGTATATGAGCAAAAAATTAAGATAGAGGGTGAGATTGCTTCCCATCCGTTTACACAAGTAATCACTCTCACTAAAGGAACGAGACGGATCGATTTTGATTTGACGGTTGACTGGAAAAAGAATGTAGGTATTGGTGAATATAAAGAGGAACGTTGGCGTGATAATCGTCGGGCTTATTGTGACGATCGGTTTAAACTAAGTGTATTATTCCCGACTGATTTACATTCTCCCCGTGTTTATAAAGATGCACCGTTTGATGTATGCGAAAGCAAACTGACTGATACTTTCTTTGGTTCTTGGGATCAAATCAAACATAATATTATACTTCATTGGGTTGACTTGGCTGAACAGGAAGGCGACTATGCTCTGGCTTTATTATCAGACCATACTACTTCTTATTCTTATGGAGAGGACTATCCGCTAGGACTGACTGCTCAATATTCGGGTGGAGGACTTTGGGGACCTGATTATAAAATAACACACCCTTTGAGGATGAAGTATGCAATTATACCTCATCGTGGCAAATGGGACAAAGCATCAATTGCAGATGATAGCGATTGTTGGAATGAACCATTGCTGCATTCTTGCTATCCAGTGGCAAAACCGGAATCGAAATCATTTATTGATTTACAGAATACTGGTTATCAAGTGAGTGCTCTTCAAATGAAAGATGGAAAGGTACTATTGCGCCTGTTCAATTCTGAAGGGGACGAAAAATTACAAAAGGTTACCATTGACATGCCATTATCCGGAGTGGAGGAAGTTGATTTGAATGGACAATGTATCGAAAGAAAGAAGATAAAAACACGTGTAGGTAAATCGGAAATGATGATTTCAATGCCTCGGTTTGGTATTAAGACTTTCGTTCTTAGTTTGACTTAAAATAATTAGATTATTGTTATGTATAAAGCGACTGCTAATCTTTTAATTGTTTGCTTTTTGTGTTGGATGACGGGTTGCTCATCAACCAATACCGTATCGGAAGATTGGGTTCCGACCGATTATGTAAACCCGTTTATTGGTGCCAGTACTAGTGTAGGGGCTGCCGGTGTTTATCACGGATTAGGTAAAACTTTTCCCGGAGCTACGACTCCGTATGGTATGGTACAGGTTAGTCCTAATACAATAACGGGAGGTGATAACGGTTCCGGATACAGTGATGAACATAAGACAATCGAAGGATTTGCCTTTACCCAGATGAGTGGTGTGGGATGGTTTGGTGATTTGGGCAATTTTCTTGTGATGCCTACAACTGGTGAATTATATAAAGTGGCAGGTAAAGAGAATAATGATAGTATAAAAGGATATCGTTCGGCTTATAACAAAGCCACTGAAACGGCTAAGGCCGGATATTATTCGGTAGAATTGACTGATTATCATATCAAAGTAGAAAGTAGCGCGACACCACACTGTGGAATTTTACATTTTACTTATCCTTCTAGTGACCAATCGCGTATTCAGATTGATTTAGCTCGTAGAGTAGGGGGAACATCTACTTCGCAGTATATTAAAGTTGTAGATGATTACACTATTCAAGGATGGATGAAGTGTACACCTGATGGTGGTGGATGGGGTAATGGTGAAGGAAAAGCCGATTATACCGTTTATTATTATGCACAATTTAGTAAACCTTTGACTAATTATGGCTTTTGGAGTGCAGATATTCCCGAACATTGGGTTCGGAAACGTGATGAAGTAGTGAGTATTCCTTATTTGACTCGTGTATCACAAGCTCCGGTTATAAAAGACAAGAAAGAACTGACGGGTAAACATCTGGGCTTTTTTACTGAATTTCCAACGAAGGAGGGAGAGACTGTAGAGATGAAAGTTGGTATCTCTTTTGTTGATATGGAGGGTGCTGCAAATAACTTTGAACAAGAAATAGCCTCTAAAAATTTTGGACAAGTAAAGCAGGAAGCTACTGAATTGTGGAACAAAGAACTTAATCGTGTCCGGATATCCGGTGGTACGGATGATGAAAAAACGATATTCTATACTGCCATGTATCATACGATGATTGATCCTCGTATCTATACAGATGTAGACGGACGTTATGTAGGTGGTGATTATAAAATACATACGGCTGACAGCACTTTTACAAAACGTACTATATTCAGTGGATGGGATGTATTTCGTAGTCAGTTTCCTTTGCAGACTATAATTAATCCGCGTTTAGTAAGTGATGAACTGAACTCATTGATTACTATGGCAGATCAGAGTGGGCGCGAATACTATGAACGTTGGGAATTGCTGAATTCCTATTCCGGCTGTATGTTGGGAAATCCTGCTTTGTCTGTTTTGGCGGATGCTTATATCAAAGGGATTCGTACGTATGATGCAGAGAAAGCGTATCGTTATGCCATTAACACATCCCGTCGTTTTGGTAATGATTCATTGGGGTATGCTCCGGAACCATTGAGTATTTCAACCACTTTGGAGTATGCTTATACTGATTGGTGTATATCTCAATTAGCGAAAGCTATGGGGAAAGAAGACGATGCCAAATGTTTCTATGAAAAGGGACAGGCATATCATTCTATTTTTGATAAAGAAAAGGGGTGGTTCCGTCCCCGTAAAGCAGATGGTGCATGGGTAGAATGGCCGGAGAATGCACGTCTTAAAGAATGGTATGGGTGTATAGAAGCAAACTCTTATCAGCAAGGTTGGTTTGTACCTCACGATGTTCCGGGAATGGTGAATTTGATGGGTGGTAAGGAGAAAGTTATTGCGGATTTAACAGATTTCTTTAATAAAACTCCTTCTAATATGCTGTGGAATGAATATTATAACCATGCGAATGAACCTGTGCACTTCGTTCCTTTTTTGTTCAATCAGCTTGAAGTTCCCTGGTATACTCAAAAATGGACACGCTATACATGTGAAAAGGCTTATGCAAACAAAGTTGAAGGGATTGTTGGCAATGAAGATGTAGGTCAGATGTCAGCGTGGTATGTGTTGGCTGCTTCCGGTATTCATCCTTCCTGTCCGGGAAATACACGTATGGAGATTACAAGTCCGGTTTTTGATAAGGTAGAGTTCAATCTTGATCCCAGTTATTATACTGGTAAGAAATTCACGGTGATAGCTCATAATAACAGCATAAATAACGTCTATATACAAAAAGCTTTGTTGAACGGTCAGGAATACAATAAATGTTATCTTGATTTTGCGGACATTGCAGCCGGAGGTACATTGGAGCTGTTTATGGGTGATAAACCTAATGTTGAGTGGGGACTTTGATTGAATAACATACTCTAAAACAAATTGTTACTTTAAAATCTTGATAGTATGATGAATAAACTTGGGCTTATCATTGTATCGGTTATATTAGCTCTAATCCAGACAGGGTGTGCAGAGCAGAGTACATGGATGTCTTTGAACAGCTCTAATTCTCGGATTATCTGGGAAGTGAAACCCCAGGCAGATTTAGAGAACATAACCGGAGAGCAGATTTCTACTCCGGAATTTAAAATGTCCGATTACGTTAAAGGTGTGGTTCCCGGAACTGTTTTTACTGCTTATGTTGAAGCAGGAATCGTTCCTGATCCTAATTATGCCGATAATATTTATAAAGTAGACGAAACGTTTTATAACCGTCCTTTCTGGTATCGTACGGAATTCGAACTCCCGTCTTCTTATTCGGAGGGGAAGCGGGTATGGCTTCATTTCGACAATACGAACCGCTTTGCCGATTTTTATTTTAATGGCGAAAAGATATCAGGGACTAAAACATCTACTAAAGATGTAAGCGGTCACATGTTGCGTTCGAAGTTTGATGTAACTAATCTGATAAAGAAATCCGGTAAGAATGTGATAGCTGTTCTGATTACCGATGCCGATCAGAAAAAGACGCGTAAGGCTAAAGACCCGTATGGAGTTGCGTGTAGCCCCAGTTATCTGGCTGGTGCCGGTTGGGACTGGATGCCATACGTACCGGGACGTCTGGCTGGTATCACAGGCAATGCCTATCTTGTGGTAACGGGAGATGTAGTGATGGAAGATCCTTGGGTACGTTCAGAGTTACCGACCTTGCAGAAAGCAGAGCTTTCTGTCTCAGCAGATATTAGAAATGCTTCTTCTTCCCCAAAAGAAGTCGTTGTATCCGGAGTGATTCAGCCGGGGAATATTTCTTTCTCTAAAGACATTCGGGTAGAAGGAGGAACAACAGCCAGACTATCTATTAACAAAGATGACATAGCGCAATTGGTTGTTGATCATCCGAGGCTTTGGTGGCCGAATGGTTATGGTGATCCCAATCTCTATACTTGTAAGCTGACTTGTTCTGTAGATGGAAAAGTGTCGGATGTAAAAGAAATGACATTCGGTATCAAGAAGTATGAGTATAAAATGGTCGATAATGTAGTGGGATATCCTGTTCTTACATTCTTTATCAACGGACAGAAGATCTATCTGAAAGGTGGAAACTGGGGAATGAGCGAATATCTGCTTCGCTGTCAGGGCAAAGAGTATGAAACGAAAATCAGACTTCATAAGGAGATGAATTACAATATGATCCGTCTATGGACTGGTTGTGTTACAGATGATGAGTTTTATGATTATTGTGATAAATATGGAATTATGGTATGGAATGATTTCTGGTTATATGTAGCATACAATGACGTGGCGCAACCGGAAGCATTTAAAGCGAATGCCCTTGATAAAGTCAGACGCCTCAGAAACCATCCTTCTATTGCTATTTGGTGTGGAGCTAATGAAACGCACCCGGCACCTGATTTGGATAATTACCTGCGTGAAATGATTGCGAAGGAGGACAATAATGACCGTATGTATAAGTCTTGCTCCAATCAGGATGGATTGTCCGGAAGTGGTTGGTGGGGAAATCAACCTCCAAGACACCATTTTGAAACTTCAGGCAGTAATCTGGCATTTAATACACCGGCTTATCCTTATGGCATTGATTACGGTTACGGTATGCGTACAGAAATAGGAACAGCCACTTTCCCCACATTTGAAAGCATTAAAGAGTTTATCCCGCAAAAAGACTGGTGGCCTCTGCCTACTGATGAGCAGTTGAAGAATGATGATGACAATGTATGGAACAAACATTTCTTTGGTAAGGAAGCGTCTAATGCCAACCCGGTTAATTATAAGAATTCAGTGAACACACAGTACGGAGAATCATCCGGACTGGAAGAATTCTGCGAGAAAGCGCAAATGCTGAATCTCGAAGTGATGAAAGGTATGTATGAGGCTTGGAACGATAAGATGTGGAATGATGCAGCCGGACTTCTGATCTGGATGAGCCATCCGGCTTATCCCTCGTTTGTATGGCAGACTTATGACTATTATTATGATCCTACAGGTGCTTATTGGGGAGCAAAAAAGGCTTGTGAACCTTTACATATCCAATGGAATGCTTCCAATAACAATATAAAAGTAATAAATACTACAGCAGAGGACTTGAAGGCTGCAATAGCTAAAGCTACAATTTACAACCTGAATGGAAAAGAAGTATCAGCATACGGACAGACAAAACAGGTCGATGTGGCAGCCAGCAACATTGCAGAAGCATTTTCTTTGAACTTTAATCCTTTCAATCTGGCTTATGGAAAGAAGGCTGTAGCTTCTTCTTCAACAGGTGCCTCTAAAAGTGCTTCAATGGTTACTGACGGAGGAGCGGGAAGTCGTTGGGAAAGTGCATACAGTGATCCTCAATGGATATACATTGATCTTCGTAAAGAAGAAAAGATAGAAAAGGTTATTTTGAAATGGGAGGCAGCTTGTGCTAAGAAATACGAACTGCAAGTATCGAATGATGCGCAAGAATGGAAAACCGTTTATACCAACAAAGATGGAAGAGGTGGTACTGAACAGATTGAATTGGAACCTGTTACAGCACGTTATGTGAAATTGGCAGGCATCAGCCGTGCCACACAGTTCGGATATTCATTGTTCGAATTCGAAATCTACGGTGAGAAACCAAAAGAGATCGAAGAACTGACTCCGCTTCATTTTATCAAGTTGGAACTGATAGATGCCAAAGGTAATCTAATCTCTGAAAACTTCTATTGGCGGAATGGTGTGAATGATCTTGATTATAAATTGCTGAATACACTCCCAGAGGCCGATTTGTCTTGCCGATTGGTGGATAAATCGATGTCTGACGGAAAGATGAAGATTGTTGTAAAGAACAATTCCGGGACTGTGGCTTTTGCTAATCGGGTGAGGCTTGTTAATAAGGCTACGCAGAAAAGAATACTTCCAATTATTATGTCCGATAATTATGTGACGTTGATGCCGGGCGAAGAAAAGGTTATCACTATGGAGGTGACTCCCGAACTGTTGAAAGGAGGCGTAAGTGTATTGGTGAAACAGTATGGGAAAGCAGAGAAGAATAAGCTGGATATAGCAGATTGATTGTTGTACGGTTATCTTTATGGTTTGATTAAAAGAATAAAGAAAATGGCTAATAGACTAAAAATGAGGATACTCTTGTTGTTATCTTTAGTTTATATAAATTGCGATTACTTACAGGCACAAACAACAATACCCCGGTTTGAAGAAGGGGAACGTGTGGTATTTGTAGGAAACAGCATTACTCACGGCGGACATTATCATTCATTTATCTGGTTGTATTACATGACTCGTTTCCCGGATAAACCGATTACTATCATGAATGCCGGAATTGGTGGAGAGAGTGCGTGGGATATGAAGGATCGTTTGGACTATGATGTTTTCAACAGGAAACCAACTTATGTGACTCTAACTTTCGGTATGAACGATACCGGTTATGATATTTACATGAAAGACAATGCAAAAGAACTGTCGGAACAACGGATTGCAAAGTCATTGGAAAGCTATCGGGAAATAGAAGAACGCTTACTGGCTAAAAATAAAATAAAGAAAGTATTGATTGGTGGTTCTCCTTATGATGAGACTTCCCGGTTTAATAATTTTATATTGCGTAATAAGAATAACGCCATTTTAAAAATAATAGATGCCCAACGTATATCGTCTAAAAAGAATGGCTGGGGTTTTGTTGATTTTAACCAACCGATGCGTGAGATAAGCAGAAAAGAGCAGGAGGCAGATTCTACATTTACATTCTGCAGGATAGATAGAATTCATCCGGATAATGACGGACAGATGGTTATGGCCTATTTGTTTCTGAAAGCACAGGGACTGGCTGGGGATGAAGTGTCATCAGTATCTATTGATGCATATCATTCATCTGTAATAATCCATAAGAACTGTAAGATTTCAAAACTAAAAAAGAACGGAACTGATCTGACTTTTGATTATCTGGCGTATGCTCTTCCTTATCCGCTGGATTCTATTTCTAGAAGTGGCTGGGGAAATAAAAGGTCACAACGCGATGCAATGCAGTTGGTTCCATTTATGGAAGAGTTTAATCAGGAACGTTTTCAGGTAACAAATTTAGAAAAAGGAATGTATCGGTTAACTATAGACAATCAGTTTATTGACAATCTCTCATCCGAAAAGTTGGCGAATGGAGTGAATTTGGCAGATTACCCGAATACTCCCCAATATCAACAAGCTGCGAAAATCATGTATCTGAATGAAGAACGGTTTGAAGTGGAGAAACGTTTTAGAGAATATTTGTGGACCGAATATTCATTCTTGAAAAAAGAAGGATTACTGTTTGCTGATGATCAGAAAGCTATTGATAAGCTAAAAGAGTACTTACCTAAAGATGGGTTTCTCAGGATGAGCTACGACTGGTATATAAAAGCGATGAACCCCGAAATACGGGAAGTTTGGAGCAATTATATAAAGAGTCTCGTTGAAACAATTTATAAAATCAATAAACCTGTCACTCATAAAGTGAGGCTGGCAAGAGTTGAATAATAATAGAAGATGAATAGAATGAAACGATTGTTATGTTTAGGTTTGATTTGTTATTTCTGTTGTCTGTCGATGATAGTATATGGAAATGAGAAAACTTCGCCTTTCTATTTGGCGGAATTAAAATGTGAGAATCTTATTGATCCTTTGGGGATTGATAATGTAACTCCTCACTTCAGTTGGAAGTTAAAGGGGGACGGCTGGAAAGGCGGGCAAACTTATTATGAAATACAGGTAGCTTCGGATAGTATTCTGTTGGTGCAGGATAAAGCTGATTTATGGAATACCGGAAAATTGAAATCCAAAACTTCGGTTATGGTACCTTATCGAGGGAAGACTTTAACTTCTCGTTCTTTGTGTTATTGGCGGGTACGTGTTTGGGATGCTAAAAAACAAGCTTCATCATGGAGTCCTGTTGCCCGTTTTGGAGTTGGCATCTTGGATCAGTCACAGATGAAAGGAGAATATATAGGGGCTTCTGTTGAAGGTGGTAAGATTTGTGCTCCTATTCTTCGCAAGAAAGTGAAATTGACTCAGGGAGAGACTTCTTTCCTGCATGTAAATACGTTAGGTTATCACGAAATTTATATCAATGGGAGAAAGGTTGGGGAGGACGTTCTGACCCCTGCTGTATCACATTTATCTAAACGTTCACTAATTGTTACTTATGATATTACTCCTTATTTAAGAGAAGGAGAAAATGATTTGCTTATCTGGCTGGGACAAGGTTGGTATAAAACGACGACTTTCGGAGCAGCTTATGAAGGTCCGCTGGTAAAAGCAGAATTGGATGTGTTGAGAAATGGTAAATGGGAAGTCGTTACGAAGACAGACGGATTATGGTACGGATGTGAAAGTGGCTATTCGGATACAGGTACTTGGCGTGCTTTGCAGTTTGGAGGTGAGAGGGTGGATGGAAGGATTCTTCCGCGAGATCTTTCAACACAGGCTTTAGACAAAATGAAATGGACTCCTGTTGTGAAAGTGAATGTTCCCGATCATATCGCTTCCCCTCAAATGTGTGAGATAAACAAGATACATCAGATTTTGCAGGCTGTTTCTGTAAAGAAGCTGGGTGAAAGTCTCTGGCTGGTAGATATGGGGAAGGTTCAGACCGGATGGTTTGAGATGCAAATGCCTATATTGCCGGCGGGTCATGAAGTTATTATGGAATATAGTGATAATTTGACGAAAGACGGTGAATTTGACAAGCAAGGTGAAAGTGATATTTATATATCTGGTGGTAAGCAAGGAGAATACTTCAGAAATAAATTCAATCATCACGCTTTTCGATATGTGCGCATTTCCAATCTTCCTCAAAAACCGGAAACAGGTGCTATGAAATCTCTGCAGATTTATGGAGATTATAAACAGACCGCAACTTTTGAATGTTCGGATGCCGACTTGAATGCTATTCACCAAATGATTCAGTATACGATGAAATGTCTGACTTTTAGTGGATATATGGTAGACTGTCCGCATTTGGAACGTGCAGGATATGGTGGTGATGGAAACTCCTCAACGATGTCTTTGCAAACGATGTACGATGTAGCTCCAACATTTGAAAACTGGGTGCAAACATGGGGAGACTCCATGCGTGAAGGAGGAAGTTTACCGCATGTTGGTCCTAATCCGGGTGCCGGTGGCGGCGGTCCGTATTGGTGCGGATTCTTTGTACAGGCTCCCTGGAGAACGTATGTCAACTATAATGATCCCCGCTTGATTGAGAAGTATTATTCTCAAATGAAAGAGTGGTTTAAGTATGTTGATAAATATACAGTAGATGGTTTGCTGAAACGTTGGCCCGATACCAAATACCGTGACTGGTATTTGGGTGATTGGCTGGCACCTATGGGAGTAGATGCAGGTAATCAGGCTTCAGTGGATTTGGTAAGTAACTGTTTTATCAGCGAATGCTTGAGCACTATGTATAAGACAGCCATAACATTAGGAAAAAGAGAAGAGGCGGAAGAGTTTGCTATTCGTAGAGAAAAACTTAACAAGTTGATTCATCAGACGTTCTATCGTGCGGATGAAGGGATCTATTCTACCGGTTCACAGTTGGATATGTGCTATCCTATGTTGGTAGGTGTTGTACCTGATTCTTTGTACAATAAAGTGAAAGAGAATGTCGTTGCCATGACCGAAGAAAAATATAAAGGACATATTGCTGTTGGTTTGGTTGGAGTGCCTATTTTGACAGAATGGGCTGTTCGGAATAAACAAGTGGATTTCTTCTATCAAATGATGAAGAAACGTGATTATCCCGGTTATCTGTATATGATTGACCATGGTGCGACAGCGACTTGGGAATATTGGAGCGGAGAACGAAGTCGTGTGCACAATTGTTACAATGGAATTGGTACTTGGTTTTATCAGGCTGTAGGAGGAATACGTCTTGACGAGGCTAAACCTGGATATCGTCACTTCTATGTCGATCCTCAAATTCCAAACGGTGTGACCTGGGTAAAAGTAACGAAAGAATCACCTTATGGCACAATTGCTGTTAATTGGAAGTTGAAAGATGATAATCAGTTGAATCTTCAATTGACAGTTCCTGCCGGAACAACGGCTACAGTTTGCATCCCTAATAATGCTGTCTCATGTAAAAAGAATAAGAAAAAAGTGAGCGTTAAGGAGCAGACTGTTGATGTAGAAGCAGGGCATTATGATTTTCTATTTAATTTGAAATAGATACCCTACTAGAGTGTATTTGGTTCTTAATCAAATTCCGTGCTACTTATTTATGTTCAATTACCTTA
>OODR01000735.1_pt1 | contig 13105 bp, 9 predicted proteins | sample 1671741 | NCBI WGS metagenome assembly OODR01 (sample SAMN06348187, study PRJEB24527) | human gut metagenome | biome: human gut; feature: ankylosing spondylitis patient; material: feces | host: Homo sapiens | place: China | collected 2015-10 | reverse complement strand
AATCACCTCTCCGGCAGCAATCTGATTGGCAACCGAATCGGGCAGCAAATGAATAATGTCGCTCATTATAATTACAAATTATGAATTATGAATTACAAATAACGAATAACAACAGATTACATGATGCCACATTGTAATTCGTAATTAAATTAAATGATTCCGGTACTTATTGCATACCACAAGTATATCAGCAAGGCAATAATAACCAATATCACCCCCAGATGTACCGGTTTACGTCCGCTTTCTTTGCGTCGCTTCAAGTGAGTAGTTCCTTCTACAAATTTCCCCCGGATATCTTCCGGTGAAAACTCTTTTTCAGGTAACATCCCCAAATCACGCTTGGCGCTCTCTTCCATTTTCGCCAACTTCTCTTTCCGCTCATCCACATATATGTATGGATGGTTAAAGCCGCGCGGCTTTCTCATAGTGAACATTCCCATAGCGTTTATTTATTTCGTTTAATATTCATATTCCTTGGTGAAGTTAAAGGTTTCCGGTCTGATTTCTGCATTTGCTGATCAGCCTTCTTTCCCCTCCATTCAAATATATCTTCCTTATTTCGCGGACGAATATAATCGAACCAGGCAAAGGTAGGCAATTTGTATTTCTCCGCAGGAATCTGATCCATCGGATACATCGTACCGTTAGCTTTACCAATAAAAGCACCTTTCTCCATACGTCTATCCTTCAGCAACATACGCAAGAAGCTACCTTCGGCATAATTCAGTCCTATCAAACTACTATCTCTCTCTTCTACCGGATAAAAGATAACCAGCACATTACCGTTCACGTCAACCTGACGCATGTCTCCTGCTACAAAGAATCCTTTCATCTCTTTACCCGACACCTGATTATAATGGACAGAGTCTTTCTGTTCTATGGTAAAAGCCTGGTTAATGATATGTACCCAGTCTATAGTGCTGTCATTCATATATGCCTTGATCTCCTCACCTAATACCTGTTGCGCACCGTGCCACAAAATAGGATCAGTATACATCGTCATGCAAGAATCTTTTGAATTATAAACCAAAGAGTCGCACACAGCCTGTACATCGGTACGGTAAGCACGGACTTTATGATAAACACGCATTTCACGATACATGGAATCCGTATTTATATTATAAGTAATCAACCGTAACGTATCACCATGCATAAACAAACTGTCACCTTGTGAATAATCAATAGCGACAGCACGCTGAGTAGCGAGAGCGCTTCCCGTTATTTCATTATAGAAACAATAGTTACCTGTCAACATGTTTTTGTTGATAGTATCATTCATCTGCACATTCTCAAATGCTTCACCGTATCCTAATACACGATCGTAGAAAATGCTGTCACCTGTCAACTTCTTACCTTCGTTAGTTAACACGGAGCGATCCAGCAGTTCAGCTTGTTCAGTAGTAGTATTATAAAATCCTCGTTCAGAGTAGATATGGTTATTATCACTCACGATATCCGAAGGCCCCAGAATCGTGGCTATCTTAGTTGCAGTGCTATATTTCAAGGTATCCGAAGTCAATATGAATTTCGGATTCACCAACTTCACATCATGGTTGAATACAGATATTTTCGTTGCCGGACTATATTCCCCCCACTCAGACGTCAGTACATTCTCTTCATCAGTCAATGTACCGCCCTCAAAGTAGTAACCCAGATTATACAAACGGTCGTAGTTCAAACTATCAGTTGTCAAGGTAGTATTTCGGTTGATCATACGGACATTTTCACGAAGCATTGCCAACTGCGACATACCGTCATAATACAGATAATCTCCATAGATAAAAAGCGTATCCCCCTGCTCCATACGAACATTACCAAACGCTTCTACCGAATTTGTCTTTTCGTAGATCAACGCACTGTCACAATACATATACATGCTATCGTGACGCAACTTCACCGACCGGATCAGTATCTGGATATCCGGATGTAACACTTTGTCCGCCTGTGCCTCTTCAGCATGAAGCAAATCGACCCGGGTTTTCTTCTTTTCAGGTTCCTTTTTCTTATCCTGAGCGCTCAGTAAACAGACACCAAACAGGCATAGAAAGCCTGCGAGAAGGAATCTATGCCTGTTCAGAAAATTAGTTCTTGTATTTTTTTTCTGCATACAAAAAGAATCAATGTATCATCCGGAATCAGTCTTTAACCCAACCCGGATACTTGAATGTACAGTTCTTCCAGTTATCGTTGATGCGTACGTACGTATGCTTCTGCTTTTCACGAATCCACTTATCCAGCATTTCATCACGGCGTTTTTCCAAAACGATTTCTTTCAGATTCTGATAGTCTTCTGAAATTGTAGCTTTGTGTCCGTTGATGCGGCTTTTCAGTTTCACGATCACACACTCTTCTTTACCGGTCTTTTGCGGAATCATGGTAAATGCTGTGGAGATTTCTCCTACTTTCATATTATCTACCACTTTGGCAATCTCGGGCGGAAGTTCCTGCATCTCGAACTTAGAAGTATTATTGTTAGGATTAGGCAACAAACCGTGGTTGTTGCGTGTATCTTTATCCTGCGAAAGTACAGAAGCAGCTTCCTCAAAAGAGAACTTACCATTACGGATATCATCTGCAATAGAATCCAGACGGGCAGTACCTGCCATCAATGCTTCTTCCGGTACATGAGGCTTCAGCAAAATATGACGCACCTTGATTCGGTCACCACGTTTTTCCATCAACTGGATAATGTGGAAACCATACTCAGATTCTACAATCTTAGAAACCTTATTAGGGTCTTGCAAGTTAAAAGCCACATTTGCAAATGCGGGGTCCAAGTATCCACGTCCTGTAAATGGCATTTCACCACCATTGATAGCCGTACCACGGTCGTCAGAATACAAACGTGCCAACATAGAGAAACTTTCCCCCTTATTCACACGCTCCGTATATTCACGCAGCTTTCTTTTCACATCTTCAATCTCATCCAAAGGGATCTTTGGTTGCTGTGTGATGATCTGCACCTCTACCTGGGTAGGGATATAAGGGATACTATCCTGCGGCAGGTCTTTGAAGTAACGACGTACTTCTGCCGGAGTAATCTTAATCTCTCCCACCAGTTTCTGCTGCATCTTCTGCACCTTCAGACCTTCGCGTGCATTTTCACGTAAAGTCTCACGAATCTGACTGGATGTCTTATTGAAGTATTCTTCCATTTTTTCACGCGAACCGATATTGGCGATATACATATTCGTCATATAGTCCACACGCTGGATAACTTCACTTTCAGGTACTTCGATACTATCGAGAGCAGCCTGATGCAAAAACAGCTTCTGCACAGCTATTTCTTCCGGAATCACGCAGTAAGGATCGCCGTCAAACTTGCGTCCTTCGTAAGCAGCACTCATACGTGCTTCTTCCACTTCAGACTTCAATATAGCCTCGTCGCCCACTACCCAAACTACCTCGTCAATCACGTTGTCTTGTCCATAAACGGCAGAACCGATCATCAGCGCCAAGGCACATAAAACGACAAACTTAAAGTTCATAAAATTCTTCATTCTGTGTATCTAAACTAATTATATTTAATCTTATCTCTTTTCACTGCCTGCTGATACAAGTCATCTTTCACAGCTCTCATAAATTCTACTTGTTTCAGATTCAACACCATATCTTTTACTTTAGGACGGGCAAACTCATATGGTTCCTGTTGGCCCACCGTGCGGAAATCGCTCACATTCAGAAAATAATGAAACGCCGTATCTTTCAGTTCGATATGACGGTTCTTATTCACATAATCCTCTACCTCCGGAACTTTCAGCGGTATCAGATCTAACACATCCGCCATCGGTACCCATTTGTCATAAAAGTATTCATACTTTACAGCATTCTGCAAACTATACTTCTCCAAATGCTCCACTGCATCTTGCGTAGGAGTCTTATACCAACGACGTACTTTGTTTAGTTCCGGTGCAGTGAGAGGTACTTTAATGAACAACCCTTGCATAAGCGGGCGTTCCAATCTGAATAGTTCTTTATTCTTTTCATAATAATCCGTCAACTCCCCTTCTGATATCTCATTCGAGAGCCTTTGATGAATCAACGCTTGTTGATAAGTGTGCATTATCAATGCCTTGCGATAGTTCTCCACTAATTTTTCTATTTCCCCATTATCAGGAATATTACTTTGAGCTTTCTCGTACAGCAAGATATCTTCCACCCAGTTGCGAATATAATGTTCAGCAAACAGCAAGCTATCATCTTTCGACAATCTTGCCGGAAGTGCAGATTGCAAATCTTCCTGGTAAAGGAAATTGCCGTCCAGCTCCACCAAGGGCGTCTTACCTTTATGGTCGTGCTGCTCGCTACAAGCCACACAGAAAAGGATGGATAGGATTCCCAGAAAGATTATTCGCATTACCGATTGATATTTACTTTATTTCAAGCTACGAAGATAGCGGTTTAATCGGTTGCATCAGTGATTATTAACGGTTTTTAAAACCTCTTGGTTTATTTCAACCTTAGAAGCTGCCCGTAATCGTGCTACCCAACGCTCCTCCAGGTAATTTTGATAATCACCGGCAAGCAGTCCACGCACCTCTTGATAACTCTCAGGACCCTTTATTTTCTCACCCAGAAAAGTGGTAAAAGGAAATGACGGTATAGGTTCAGCCTTCTCTTTTTTGAATATTTCATCATCTACATAGATATTGTCTCCAAGGGCAAATAATCCTTGTTCGGCCTGTACTTGCTGTTTTTTTGCATTAAATGTCAACCGGATGGCATCCTGCCACTCTTCTTCCGGCAAAGATTTTAAAAGCTTACGAACTTGTTTCCCTATTCGTTTTGTTGCAGAATGTATCACAATCCCTTTATAATGAGGATTTTTCCAATGGTAATCAGAACGATGTTTATCAAAGTAAGCAGCCATTCCCACCTCATCCGAAGGCACGCGTTCCCATATTTCCCGATTACTGATTTCAAACAACAACATACCATCACGATACTCTTGCATAAGCATACGAAACTCCGGATACTTCTGTTCCAAACGACTGTATTCATAGTCGAGTACAGACTTCATGATAAACCCTTTCAACTGACGTTGTATCCCCTGAGGATGGGCAATAGCAAAATTTGCAAACATTTGCCCCGTATATTCTCTGCCACCAAGAGTAAAAAGTTTCTTTTCAGTCTGCCCTTTTGCCAACAATTCATCCATTCCCACTTTATCCGGTGTGTATTGATACTCTTTTTTCAACTTCTCCACCAAAGATTCTGTTCCCTTATCCATTCCATGACGACGGGTCTGGCGACGGACAATTTCATCTTTCACATCCTCGAAAGGCAAAATATCTTTCCGTTCAAGCACCTTGACAATATGAATACCCTGCGGAGTGAAGAAAGGACGGGATATTTCACCCGGTTTCATTTTAAAGACCGTATCTTCAAATTCAGCCGGCATCTGTAGCCAACTTACCCAGAAAGACTTCTTTTCGTCAGAAAAGTTACGTACGCAAGCATCAAAATCCGCTTGTCCGTTCTGCAATGCAGTATAAAGAGAATCCATGCGGGTTTCAGTAGTACGGAGCAAATGACTGGTAGCTGTCTGAGGCAGGGATTTAAAGATATGACTAACCCGTACTTGTCCCGCACGCTGATTGGCTTTCATCTTGTCATATATTTGCCGAGCGGCAAGTTCTGATACAGTTTCATCTGTTAAATAAGTCTTTGCCAACTGACGACGATAACCTTCCAGTTCTTCACGGAAAGCACGGGTAGTATCCAATCCCATAGCCTCAGCTGCGGCAACCTTCAACTTAAAGTTTACAAACAAATCAACATATTCGTTCAATGTTTTCTGCTCTATACCAGAAAGAGCATTATTCTTATTATAGATATATTCAAACTCCGAACGGAGAATATCTTTCCCGTTAATACGCATCAGCATAGGATCTTGCTGAGCAAAAACTGTCAATCCCAGACATAGGAAAATTATTGTCAATCCACTTCTTATCATAACTATCTTCTTTTGAAAAAGAACAATGTAATAACGGGAAAACATCTTTTATATTGTTTGTCTTCAACGGCTTTCTTTAAACACATCATCTGTCTGCCTCAAACAGACGGTCTGTCTACCTCAAACAGACCATCTGCTTATGCCGAACAGACCATGTATTTTCAGAAACTAAAATACCCGGAAAGAAACTGCTCCTTTCCGGGTATTCTTATCTAACTTGCCTATACTTTTATTCGGGACGACTGTAATTCGGAGCCTCGCTTGTAATCGATACATCGTGCGGATGACTTTCGAGTACACCTGCATTGGTAATACGGGTAAACTTAGCATCGTGCAACTGCTCAATATTGCCTGCACCACAGTAACCCATACCAGCACGCAGACCACCAACCAACTGGAAGATTACTTCATACAAAGTTCCTTTATAAGGTACACGAGCAGCAATACCTTCGGGCACCAACTTCTTCACGTCATTAGTTCCGCTCTGGAAATAACGGTCCTTTGAACCATTTTCCATTGCTTCCAACGAGCCCATACCACGGTACGACTTGAATTTACGTCCATTGAAGATAATCGTATCACCCGGAGATTCTTCCGTTCCGGCAACCAGCGAACCGATCATTACACTATAACCTCCGGCAGCCAAGGCCTTCACAACATCTCCTGAGTAACGCAACCCACCGTCAGCAATCAAAGGAATACCTGTTCCCTTCAATGCCTTGGCAACATCATATACAGCAGACAACTGAGGAACACCCACACCTGCTACAACGCGAGTAGTACAGATAGAACCCGGACCGATACCAACTTTAACGCCATCAGCACCAGCTTCTACCAATGCCTTTGCAGCCTCTCCGGTAGCAATGTTACCTACTACAATATCAATATTCGGGAAACGCTTCTTTGCTTCTTTCAATTTCTCTATCACATAGATGGAATGTCCGTGAGCAGTATCGATAACAATAGCATCGGCACCGGCATCCACCAAAGCTTGCATACGGTCGAGGGTATCAGCAGTAACTCCTACTCCGGCAGCTACACGCAAACGACCTTTAGAGTCTTTGCAGGCCATCGGTTTATCTTTAGCTTTCGTAATATCTTTATAAGTAATCAGTCCTACCAGCTTACCTTCTTTATCCACAACCGGCAATTTCTCAATTCTGTGTTCCTGCAAAATCTGAGAAACAGCTTCCATATCAGTAGTCGGATTCGTAGTAATGATATTTTCTTTTGTCATCACTTCATCGATATGCTTATTCATATCTCTTACGAAGCGAAGGTCACGGTTAGTAACAATTCCTACCAAATATCTTTCATCATCTACTACTGGAATACCACCGATTCTATATTCTGCCATCAATGCTAATGCATCTCCTACAGTAGAACCTCTTTTAATGGTTACCGGATCATAAATCATACCATTTTCAGCGCGCTTCACAATGGCAACCTGACGTGCCTGCTCCTCAATGGACATATTCTTATGAATAACACCGATACCACCTTCACGTGCAATGGCAATAGCCATTTTCGCCTCAGTAACCGTGTCCATAGCGGCCGTTACAAACGGAATTTTCAACTCAATGTTTTTTGAAAACTTTGTCGAGAGTTCGACAGTTTTAGGGAGTACTTCAGAGTAAGCGGGGATTAACAAAACGTCGTCATAAGTTAATCCATCCATTACAATCTTATCAGCAATAAATGACATAGGGCTATGCGTTTAAAATTTATTGCGTGCAAATATACGGTTTTTATTCCATTCCGTATACTTGCACGCAACATTTTTTTCTTTTTTATCAACTAAAACCAATCAGTTTGCCATCTCTGAAATAAACTTGATGCGTACCAAACGTACCTCTTCTTCCGTAAAGTCATCACCCAACTCATCCAGAGCATCGTCAATCTTATCAGTGGTAGATTCCTTGAAATAATCATAGATATCCAGCAAGTGGTCTTCATCCATAATATCCTCCAAGAAATAGTCGATATTCAATTTCGTTCCGGAGTAGACGATAGCTTCTATCTCATCCAGCAGCTCTTCAAACTCAATGCCCTTTGACATGGCAATGTCATCCAATGCCACCTTACGGTCAATGGCCTGAATGATGGCCACCTTCATTTTTGACTTATTGGCCACAGTACGCACACGCAAGTCCTCGGGACGTTCAATCTCATTCTCCTCACAGTGCCGCTTAATGAGTTTACAGAATTCCTCGCCGTAGCGTTTTGCCTTTCCGGCTCCTACACCCGGTATGTTCTGCAACTCGTCCAAAGTCACCGGATATATGGTCGCCATCGCTTCCAAAGACGGGTCTTGGAAAATGACATAAGGAGGCACTTCCAACTTCTTGGACAACTTCTTTCGTAAGTCCTTCAACATGGAGTACAATGCCGGGTCTACCGCACACGCACCGCCTCCACGTGCAGGTGCTTCCTCTTCCACATCCTCAAAGTCATTGTCTTCCACTATTTTGAATGATTTGGGATGTTTAAGGAACTTCTTACCGTCATCTGTCACTTTCAGCAAGCCATAGTTTTCGACATCCTTACTCAGGTAACCGGCAATAAGTGCCTGACGGATCACAGCATTCCACGTTTTGTCTTCTTCGCCCATACCAGAGCCGAACACTTCGAGATCTTCATGCAGATGCGCCTGCACTTCTGAAGTTTCCTTACCTTGTATTATGTCTATAATATAGTCCGCTTTAAAATTTTCTTTCACCGCGAGAATAGCTTCAATCACGGTACACAATAATTCTTGAGCTTCCACTTGTTTTTTCGGATTTAAACAATTGTCACAATTACCACAATTTTCTTCTATATATTCTTCGCCGAAGTAATGAAGCAATGCTTTTCGGCGGCATACGGAAGATTCGGCATACGCAGCAGTCTCCAGCAGAAGCTGCTTGCCAATTTCCTGCTCTGCTACAGGTTTGCCTTGCATAAACTTCTCGAGCTTCTGCAAGTCTTTATTGGTATAGAAAGTAATACACTGCCCTTCTCCTCCATCTCTTCCGGCACGTCCGGTCTCCTGGTAATATCCTTCCAGACTTTTGGGTATATCGTAATGGATGACATAGCGCACATCCGGTTTGTCAATCCCCATACCAAAAGCAATGGTAGCTACAATCACATCAATTTTTTCCATCAGGAAATCATCCTGGTTCTGTGTTCGTGTAGCCGAATCCATTCCGGCATGATAGGCACGGGCATTGATTCCGTTTGCCTGCAGGATTTCAGCAAGTTCCTCCACTTTCTTCCGGCTCAGGCAATAGATAATGCCTGACTTTTCGGGATTGTTCTTAATGAACTTGATGATGTCCCGGTCTACATTTGCAGTCTTGGGGCGTACCTCATAATAGAGATTCGGGCGGTTGAACGATGACTTGAACACCTGCGCATCCACCATACCCAGATTCTTCTGGATGTCATGCTGCACTTTCGGTGTAGCCGTCGCAGTCAACGCTATCAGAGGGGCTTTTCCTATTTCATTGATAATGGGACGGATGCGGCGATACTCAGGACGGAAGTCATGACCCCATTCAGAAATACAATGGGCTTCGTCCACGGCATAGAACGAAATCTTCACCGTTTTCAGAAACTCCACATTCTCTTCCTTCGTCAGTGATTCCGGAGCTACATACAACAGCTTTGTCTTACCACTGAGTATGTCGGACCGGACCTGGTCTATCGCGCTCTTGTTTAGGGAAGAATTGATGAAGTGGGCTATCCCATCCTCTTCGCTGAAGTTACGCATCGCATCGACCTGATTCTTCATCAAGGCAATCAGAGGAGAAATCACGATACCCGTACCCTCCATCAACAAGGACGGCAGTTGGTAGCACAAAGATTTTCCACCACCGGTAGGCATCAACACGAATGTATCATTACCCGCCAACAGATTCTCTATGATTGCTTCCTGATTTCCTTTAAATGTATCGAACCCGAAGTATTTCTTCAGCTGGTCTATCAAATTAATCTTCTTCCCTGCCATGATTCATTAGGTTGTTTTTTTGAGTGATTGTTCAACATCTCGTTTAGCCATTCTTTTTAATAAGAACTCTAACAAAGTTATAAACAACTTCTTAATTTTCAAGCATAATCCAATGAATATTTTTCAATAAAAAACAAAAAAGTCAGTTTTGTACATCCTTATCGTTTGATTTTAAGCAGTTTGCAGTCTTGCAATGTTTGCTTTTTCAAGTTGTTGTTTTGCGTAATCCAACGTCACAACAAAGGTATCTTTGTGCTCAGAAGGGATTTCGAACATAGCATCCATCATTATGGTCTCCACAATAGATCGCAATCCACGGGCTCCCAATTTGTATTCCACAGCCTTATCGACTATGTATTCAAAAACCTCATCTTCGAACTTCAATTCCACTTTATCCATCTCGAACAGCTTTACATACTGTTTGATAATAGAGTTCTTGGGTTCAGTCAGGATGGAGCGCAAAGCAGCACGGTCCAATGGATTAAGATAAGTCAGCACCGGCAGACGACCAATAATTTCAGGTATCAAACCGAATGACTTCAAATCCTGCGGAGCGATATATTGCATCATATTGCTCTTATCGATCACCGCAGTATTACGCACTGCACTATAACCCACCACATGCGTATTCAGTCGTTGAGCTATTTTCTTCTCAATACCATCGAATGCACCGCCGCAAATGAAAAGGATATTCTTCGTGTTCACCGGAATCATCTTCTGGTCGGGGTGTTTACGTCCACCCTGAGGCGGTACGTTCACCACTGAACCTTCCAACAATTTCAGTAAACCCTGCTGTACACCTTCTCCACTCACATCACGGGTGATGGAAGGATTATCACCCTTACGGGCTATTTTATCAATTTCATCAATGAACACAATACCTTGTTCTGCTTCGGGAACATTATAATCTGCCACCTGCAACAGGCGAGTCAGAATGCTTTCAATATCCTCACCTACGTATCCTGCCTCGGTAAGCACCGTGGCATCTACAATCGTAAAAGGAACATGAAGCAGCTTGGCAATAGTACGCGCCAGCAAGGTCTTTCCCGTACCAGTACTTCCTACCATAATAATGTTGGACTTTTCAATTTCCACATCATCACCGCCGTCCTTTTGCAACAGGCGCTTATAGTGATTGTATACCGACACGGAAAGGAAACGCTTAGCATCGTCCTGTCCAATGACATATTGATCAAGGAATTCTTTTATTTCTAAAGGTTTCGGAAGTTCTCTCAGATTCAGTTTTGTTGCAGCGCCACCTCTTTTTACTCCACCCAATGCCTCCTGAGTAATCTCATAGGCTTGGGTAGCACAACTATCACAAATGTAGCCGTTCATTCCTGTAATCAGGAATCCGACTTCATCTTCCATACGCCCACAAAAACTACACCTGTTTTTGTTTCTTTTTGAGTCTGCCATATTTATTTTTTAATCAACACTTCATCTACCATACCATACTCTTTGGCTTCCTGTGCCGTCATCCAGTAGTCACGGTCAGAGTCTGCCCAAACTTTATCAAAAGGAGTATGAGAGTGATCAGCAATGATAGTATACAGTTCTTTCTTCAGTTTTTGTATTTCACGAGCTGTGATTTCAATATCTGAAGCCTGTCCCTGTGCACCGCCCATCGGCTGATGTATCATTACACGTGAATGAGTCAGCGCCGAACGCTTACCCTCAGCACCTGCCACCAGCAACACTGCAGCCATACTTGCCGCCATACCAGTACAGATAGTTGCTACATCACTTGTAATAAACTGCATTGTATCATAAATACCTAATCCTGCATATACAGAACCACCCGGTGAATTGATATAAATAGAGATATCTTTACCCGGATCTACCGAGTCCAGATAAAGTAATTGCGCCTGTAAAGTATTGGCGGTATAATCGTCAACTTGCGTACCGAGGAAAATGATGCGGTCCATCATCAAGCGGGAGAAAACGTCCAACTGTGTTACATTAAGCTGACGTTCTTCCAGGATATAAGGATTTAAATACCCGGCTTGTGATTTAATCACATCGTCCAACACCAAACTATTCATACCTAAATGCTTGGTAGCGTATTTTCTAAAATCATCCATATTACTTTCTTTATTTAGGTTTAGTAAATTGAAATGCAAAGAAACAAAAAAGAACACAGAGACACAAAAAAACACAGAGTTATATGCCTTAAAACTCTGTGTTTCTTAATGTTTTTAAACTGTTTTCAGAATAAAAAAGCTTATTCAAACATCTTGTTGAATTCTTCTGCAGAAATTGTTTTGTTATTCAGCTTCACCTGAGACTTCAAAGCAGAAGCCAATTTGGTTTCAACAACGCGGTTCACCAAACCTTCTACACTTTCTTTCTTCTTCAGCATTTCCTTTGCATAGTTTTCCAGAAGATCTTCGGGAACGCTCATCATACCATATTGTGCAAACTGAGCACGAGTAGCTTCTTTAGCCATATTGACTACATCTTCCTGTTCAACTTTAATATCATTTGCCTTCACCAACTGTTCCTTAATCAGGTGCCATGTCAGTTCTTCAATGCTCTTATCATAGTTGTCATCAACGAACTTTTCGTCTTTATCCTGATTGTTCATACGCATGATGCGTTTCAGCAATGCATCCGGGAATTCCAGTTTGCCAACCTTTTCCATCAACATCTTACGAGCATCGATCAGGAATTTATAATCGCTGTCTGCTACGAACTGATTAGCAATTACTTCTTTTACTTTAGCGCGGAATTCTTCTTCAGTCTTCACTACGTCTTTACCACATACCTGGTCAAAGATTTCCTGAGTCAGTTCTCCTTCTACGAAACGAGTAACTTCTTCTACCTGATAGCTGAAGTTAGATTTCATTTCAGCAGCCTCTTCCTTGTCGATCTTCAACAGAGAAGACAGTTCGGCAGCATTACCTTCCCATGCAGTGTGAGGATTGAATACAAGTACATCGTTTACCTTTGCATTGGCGAAAATAGCTTTTTGCTCATCGTTCTTCATATAAGACGGCATCATTACAGCACCTTCTACTTGGATACCACCTTCTTTGGTATTGCCGTTTTCGTCCAACTCAACCAACAGACCTTTCAGCATATCCTTATCTTCGTAAACGTCTACTTTCTCGTACTTACCGTTACGTTGTGTATAAGCTTTCACCTGATTGTTTACC
>OODR01000685.1_pt1 | contig 13707 bp, 12 predicted proteins | sample 1671741 | NCBI WGS metagenome assembly OODR01 (sample SAMN06348187, study PRJEB24527) | human gut metagenome | biome: human gut; feature: ankylosing spondylitis patient; material: feces | host: Homo sapiens | place: China | collected 2015-10 | reverse complement strand
GCCAAAGCCTCTCCCTTTGGGAGCAACGGCGACGACCGCCGCCAGCGGCGGAAACAGGGAGGAGCTGTTGGGGCCGCGGCCAGCAGGATGCAAGCGACAGCGAAGCAGACGCTGGGAGCCGCAACCCGGGCAGTGTCACCGAAGGTGACGGAGAGGGCAAGCCATTTACGATAAAGCCGCTGCACAGCGATAAGCAGACCTTTTGTCAGAGCGATACTATCGTCGCGCTCCCGATTCTTTGTCAGCATCCTTGCCCTCTCAGGCGCTCCGCGCCAGCTCTCCCAAAGGGAGAGCCTTTTATATGGAAAAAGAGGCAGACTCGCATCTGCCTCTTTTTCCATGCACTTATCGCTTTGCTCTCGCCGTCTTTTTCCGCATGATGTCCCACGAGGGCATCTGGCTGCGCAGGGTATCCCACGCCGTCATCCGGACGCTCGTCCGGGCGCGCAGGCCCTCGAAAGCCTCATCGAGGTACTGCATCTCAGCCACAGCATGCATCGCGTGGTCGGAGACGCAGAGACGGCCCAGCGGGGTCTTACAGAGCGCCAGGACCATGGAGTCCATCTTCCGGCGGCCGGGCGTACCGGCACGGTAGCAGTCGGTGTTCTCCTTGTCGTCCACGGGGATGTGGGCGGCTTTCAGCATCTCGCAGGCTTCCCACGCGGCGTCGAGGACCAGGTCACGCTGCTCCTTCGTCGCCTTGGAGAGGTCGCCGCTGCAGGCGTAGCAGAGATAGCAGGCCGGCAGGATGAGGGCGAGGTGGCACTTGAGCCATCCGTCCATGTCGCTGACGAAGGTCAGCTTGTACTTTGCGCCCTCGAAAGCCGTCTTGACCCGGTAGCGGAAGACGCCCGAAAGGGGCGCGGTAGCCCCGCCGATGGTCATGCCCACGCCGACGTGGGCGCTGACGACCTTATCCACATCCCGATGGCCGCCGCTGCTCTGGAAACCGAAAGCGATCTTATCCGCCGGGCGCTGCATGGCCTGCATGACCTCCACGGCGTGGGGGTCGTTGCCCACGAAGACGAAGTATTCGCTCCTGTTCTGCTTGAGGATGGGCAGCACGTCGGGCAGCTGCCCGGCCTGCAGCGTCACGAAAACGAGGTCGTAGCAGTCGTCCGGGGCCAGCGTGTCGATGGTGGCCACCCGGTCCACCGTGGTGCGGCACTGCGCCCAGTGGCGGATGACGAGGCCCCTTTGGTCGAGCCTCTCCTTCCACTCGCCCCGCGCCAGCATGGTGACGACATTCTTTTTGTTCTGCAGCAGACGGTGGGCCAGCTCACAGCCCTGCACACCTGCACCATAGACCAGTATCCTCATCTCTGCCTGCCTCCTTATACAGGCCCCACCCCGGGGCCGGAAGTCATCAGTGCTTCAAAAACGAGAAGAATCCCTTCTTATCATACGGCTTTTCCTCTGCGCCGGTCACGGTATAGCCCGTGTCGGCAATGGCAGCCTTCAGGGCCTCGATGTCCAGCGGCTGGGCCGAGACGATGACCGTCTCTCCCTTCGTGTGGGAGGAAGTCACCTTCTCCACCTGCGCAGTCTTGCGCACCACCTCGTTGACGTGGCTCTCGCACATGCCGCACATCATGCCGTCTACTTTCAGCGTCGTCTGAACCATTGGTCAGTACCTCCTAAGGATCGTTATCCACTGGGCAGACTGCACAAGCCGCCCGTGTGTTTTTCGTCATTTTGTTAGTTTTGCCTAACTTTTTATGGGAAACAAAAGGCCGTCGGCCCCGCGCACCCCTCCGCGCCCGAGGCAAAAGACCCTGTTTCTCTGTTTCCGTCTTCATCATACCACACCGGTATGGTAATTGCAAGTGCCGGTTCCTTACAGTACACGGGTGTGGTATATTTCTCCCGTCTCTACGTCTTTCCAGTAGAAGACGCCGTTTTCCAGAATCATATAGCTGTGGGGACTGTTTTCCTTCGGGATGCTCAGGGAGCCGGGGTTGAGGCAGACGTTCCTCTGCCCGAACTCCGTCCACGCCGGGACGTGGGTGTGGCCGTGGAGCAGGATGTCCCCTTCGGCCAGCGGCGGCGGGTTCTTTCCATTATAGATATGCCCGTGGGTGGCATAAATGAGCTTTTCGCCCGCCGGGAGGATGCAGTAATCCGCCATCACCGGGAGATCCAGCACCATCTGGTCCACTTCGGCCTCGCAGTTGCCCCGGACGCAGCAGAGTTTGTTTTTCAGGCCGTTCAGCATCGGGATGACCTCTTTCGGCGCGTAGTCCCGGGGCAGGTCGTTCCGGGGGCCGTGGTAAAGCAGGTCGCCCAGCATCAGCAGCCGGTCAGCCCCCTCCCGCTCAAAGGCCTCCACCATCTTCTTGCAGTAATAAGCCGACCCGTGCAGGTCGGACGCGATCATCCATTTCATGGCGCTTTTCCTCCGTTTCTGTCTGGCTTTATTGTATCACGAAATGGCCGCTTGAAAAGCCTTTTGTGAAAAGTCATACTTTTTCCTTGACAATCCACCCGTTTCGTGGTATCCTATCGCAGGCCGGTCAGAAAGGCTCTTCCCGTACTGCCCTTTCCGGCCCGCATCCCGGTGCCGTCCGGCGGCGTCCCGTAACGCCGCTTTTGCGATGCACTGTATTTCTCGGCACTTCAATAAAACCCGTGTGGATTTTTACAGCATAGATGTTTGCTACTTTTCGCCACACAATGGCCCGCTTCAAGCCGCCGTTGTGTGGCTTTTCTTGTGCGGAAATTTCAGGAAAGGAAGCTTTTGCCCCCATGAACGATACTTTTATGAAGACGAAGCCGGTGTTCCCGCTGCTGGTGTCGATGGCTCTGCCCAACGTCATCTCCATGCTGGTGAACTCGCTGTACAACATCGTGGACAGCCTCTTCGTGGCCCAGATCAACGAGCAGGCCATGACGGCCCTCTCCCTCGTGTTCCCCATCCAGAACTTCGTGAACGCCGTTGCCATCGGCTTCGGCATAGGCATCAACGCCCTTGTCGCCCTCTACCGGGGCGCAGGCGACCACGACAGGGCGGACGCCGCCGCCACCCACGGCATGGCCCTCTCGGTGCTCCACGGCATCCTCTGCACGCTGGCAGCTACCGCTGTCATGCCCGGCTTCCTGGCCCGGTTCACCGCCGACGGCACCATCGTCTCCATGGGCGTGACCTACTCCACCATCGTCTTCCTGTTCGCCACCGTGAACATGGCCAGCCTCGCCTTTGAGAAGCTCTTCCAGGCCGTGGGCCGGATGAAGCTCACCATGACCGCCCTCATCTCGGGCTGTGTCTGCAACATCCTGCTGGACCCCGTCCTCATCTTCGGCCTCGGCCCGGTGCCTGCCATGGGCATTGCAGGCGCGGCGCTGGCTACCGGCATCGGACAGGCCGCTACTCTCGTCATCTACCTCGTGGTCTACAGCACCACCGAGTCGCCCGTCCATCTGCGCCGGAAGGCCCTGCGGCCCGACCTCTCTCTCGAAGGCCGTCTCTACGCCATCGGTGTGCCTGCCATCCTGAATCTGGCCCTGCCCTCCCTGCTGGTCACCTTCCTCAACGGCCTGCTGGCGGCCTTCTCCGAAAGCTATGTGGTGGTGCTGGGCATCTACTATAAGCTCCAGACGTTCCTCTATCTGCCCGCCAACGGCATCGTGCAGGGAATGCGCCCCCTCATCGGCTACAACTACGGTGCAAAAGAGCACGCCCGCGTGGCAAAGCTCTACCAGCTCACCCTCGGCATGAGCGCCGTCATCATGGCGGCAGGCACCGTCATCTGTATGGCCGCTTCCGCGCCCCTCATCGGCCTGTTCTCCTCCAACCCCGAGACCATCGCCATCGGCCAGACCGCCCTGCGCATCATCTGCCTCGGCTTTGTGGTGTCGGCGGTGTCCACCACCTCTTCCGGCGCGCTGGAAGGTCTGGGCAAGGGTGCGGCCTCGCTGGTCATCTCCCTCTGCCGGTACGTCATCTTCATCATGCCGCTGGCGTGGCTGCTCTGCCGCCAGCTCGGTCCCACCGGCGTCTGGCACGCCTTCTGGGTCACGGAAGTGCTGTCGGCTGTCATCGCTTTTGCGGTGTATCGGAAGAGCGTAATTAAGAAGTAAAAGAAAGCCCGATGCTTCGCATCGGGCTTTCTCTGTTATCGATCTTCCGGCACCAGCGCACACACCAGCCGCACCATCCAGGGCCAAAAACGGCAGCCAGAGCAGGGCGCAGCAGACGTTGAAGGCGGTGTGGGCGTTGGCGATCTGCCGGGAAATGACTTCCAGCTCCGGGCCTTTGGGGGAGATAAGCTCCACCAGCCGGACGAACCAGGGCAGCAGCACCGCCGCCAGCAGGCTCCCGCTGAGGTTGAAGCAGCTGTGGGCCAGCGCGGCTCGGGCAGCGTTCTTTCCCTGCCCGATGCAGGCCAGCAGGGCCGTGACCGTCGTGCCGATGTTGTCGCCCAGAAGGACCGGCACCGCCCCGGCAAGGCCCAGCATGCTGTGGATGCCGTCCGGCCCGGCCTGCCGGGCCACGTTCTGCAGCAGCGCGATGGTGGCCGAACTGCTCTGCACTACCATGGTCATGGAGAGGCCCAACAGGATGCCCAGAAGCGGCGACTCCTTCACCCGGGTCATCCAGTCGAGAAAGACCGTCTGCCCGGCCAGCGGCTGCAAAGCCCGGCCCAAAATGTCGATGCCCTCGAAGAGCAGCCCGAAGGAGAACACCGCCTCGCCCACGGCCTGCCAGCGGGGCCTGCGGGCCGCAAAATCGAGGAGGAAGCCCAGAAACAGCACCGGGTACACCAGCGTCTGGACATCGAAGGCGATGAGCTGGGCCGTCATGGTGGTGCCGATGTTGATGCCGTAGATGACGGCCACCGCCCGGGGCAGTTCCAGCAGCCCGGCGCTGACAAAGCCGATGACCATCACCGTCGCCGCAGAGCTGCTTTGGAGCACCGCCGTCACGGCCAGCCCGGTGAGGACGCCCAGCAGCGGCGTGGCCGTCAGCCGGGCCAGCAGCCGCTTCATGGCGTCGCCCGCCGCCCGCTGCAAGGCGCGGCTCATCCTGTCCATCCCGTAGAGGAACATCGCCAGCCCGCCGAACAGCGCAAAGAGCATCTCCATCCCCCGCTCCATCCGCACACCCCCTTGTCCGTCAGTGTATGAGGGGTGGACGGGCGGTATGACGGGAAGGCTTCTTCTCTGTGCGACCTCTCAGTCTCGCTTTCGCTCGACAGCTCCCCTACCGAGGGGAGGTGGCGGCGCGTTAGCGCTGACGGAGAGGTTTCTTACGGCAGCCTGTATTTTTTATAAGGGTAAAGCGCTCCGACTCAGCTTACAGCTGGCTCTTGTACAGCTCCACGATCTCCTCCACGCTGGTGTCGCGGGGGTTGCCGGGACGGCAGGCGTCCGCATAAGCGGACTCGGCGAGGAACTGAATATCCTCTTCCTTCAGGATGCCGTTCAGGTTTGCGGGGATGCCCACGTCAGCACTCAGCTGCTTGACAGCGGCGATGGTGGCATCTGCGGCCTGTGCGTCGTTCATCTCGTCGATGCCCTTCACGCCCATAGCCTTGCCGACGGCACGATAGCGCTCACCGGCGACGGTCTTGTTGTACTCCAGACCGACGGGCAGCAGGATAGCGCAGGCCACGCCGTGGGGGGTGTCATACAGAGCGGACAGGCCGTGTGCCATGGAGTGGACGATGCCCAGACCCACGTTGGAGAAGCCCATGCCGGCGATGTACTGGCCCAGAGCCATGCCCTCGCGGCCTTCCGGAGTATTCTGGACAGCGCCGCGCAGATTCTCGCTGATGAGCTTGATGGCTTCCAGATGGAACATATCGGAGATGGTGCAGTGGCCCTTGGTGATGTAGCCCTCGATGGCGTGGGTCAAAGCGTCCATGCCGGTGGCGGCAGTCAGGCCCTTGGGCATGGAGGCCATCATATCGGGGTCAACCACAGCGATCTCGGGGATGTCGTTGGTATCGACGCAGACGAACTTGCGCTTCTTCTCCACGTCGGTGATGACGTAGTTGATGGTGACTTCAGCGGCAGTACCGGCGGTGGTGGGAACAGCGATGGTAAAGACGGCGTGCTTCTTGGTGGGAGCGACGCCTTCCAGAGAGCGCACATCGGCGAACTCGGGATTGTTGATGATGATGCCGATGGCCTTTGCGGTGTCCATGGAAGAACCGCCGCCGATGGTCACGATGCAGTCAGCCTCTGCGGCCTTGAAAGCGGCCACGCCGTCCTGCACATTGGCGATGGTGGGGTTGGGCTTGATCTCGCTGTAGACGGTGTAGGCGAAGCCTGCAGCGTCCAGCAGGTCGGTGACCTTCTTGGTGACGCCGAACTTGAGAAGGTCGGGGTCAGAGCAGACGAAAGCCTTCTTGTAGCCGCGGGCGGTCAGCTCGGGAACGATGTTCTCGATGGCGCCGTGGCCATGATAAGAAATAGTATTCAGAACGATACGATCAGCCATTGGTAAAACCTCCTGATTTTGCGCCCCGCCGGGCGGCGGGTACGACTCTCTTTGCTTTTACTTTACCACTTTGTTAAAATTTGTTCAATACCATTTTCTTATGATTTCCATGAATTTTTTATACTATTTTGATTTTTTGCAGAGAAAGTAGACAAAACCGCAGGTTTATTGACAGCAAAGCGCCCTCCGGCGCGGGCCGGAGGGCGCTTTGGATCATTCTTTACTTTCCTGCGCCCTCGCCCGCAAAGAACTCCTTCGTGAGCTTTGCCACCGTGCCGGACAGCAGGAGCAGGGCCATGAGGTTCGGGATGCTCATCAGTCCGTTGAAGGTGTCGGCGATGCTCCACAGCAGGCCCAGATCGACCGTCGCGCCCAGAATGGACACGAAGGAGTAGACCACGAGGAAGGGGCCGACCACCTTGTCGGTGTGGAACAGGAACTCGATGCACCGGGAGCCGTAGAGGCCCCAGCCAATGATGGTGGAGAACGCAAAGCTGCAGAGCGCCACCGCCGTAAAGATGGACGACCAGCCGCCGTAGGTGGCCGTAAAGCCGGAGATGGTCAGTTCTGCGCCTGCCGCACTGCCGTAGCCCACCGGCACACCGCTGCACAGGATGACCATGGCGGTCAGGGTGCAGATGACGATGGTGTCGGCGAAGACCTCGAAGATGCCGAACATCCCCTGCTTGACGGGCTTGCGGGTGTCGGCGCAGGCGTGGGCGATGGAGCCGGTGCCGAGGCCGGCCTCATTGGAGAAGATGCCGCGGGAGACGCCCTTCTGCATACTGAGGAAGATGCTGCCGATGGCACCGCCGGTGAAGGCCTGCGGGTCAAATGCACCGCCGACGATGGAGGCCAGCACCGCCGGGAAGCGCCGGTAGTTGATGACCACGACACCCAGCGCCAGCACGACGTAGAACAGTGCCATGAACGGCACCAGCTTTTCGGTGACACTGCCGATGCGCTTGACGCCGCCCAGCAGCACCATGGCCACCATCATGGCCACCATCACGCCCACGACGAGGTTGACCGTGGGCAGGATGCTGTTCAGGCTGCTGCCGTAGGCCAGCAGGGCCGAGTCGATGGCTGTGACGATGGTGTTGACCTGGGTGGCGTTGCCGGTGCCGAAGACCGTCAGCACGCCGAACAGCGAGTACAGCACCGCGAGGAACTGCCACCGGCTGCCGAGGCCGTTTTTAATATAGTACATGGGGCCGCCCACCAGCTCGCCGTTTTTGTTCCGCTCGCGGAAATGCACGGCCAGCGTCACTTCGGAGAATTTGGTACACATGCCCAGCAGAGCCGAGCACCACATCCAGAACACCGCACCCGGCCCGCCGATGGCGATCGCGCCCGCCACGCCGGCGATGTTGCCGGTGCCGACGGTAGCGGCCAGCGCCGTACACACTGCCTGGAACGGAGTCATAGCGCCGTCGGAGGCATCCTTTTTGCGGAAGATGCGGCCAATGATCGTTTTGATGGCATAGGGGAATTTCCGGAGCTGCAAAAAGCCTGTCCGCACACTGAGCAGCAGGCCCACGCCGATGATGCAGACCATCGCCGGGATGCCCCAGATAAAGCTGTTGACCGCCTGATTGACGGCCGTGATGGTTTCGAGCATACTTTTACGCCTTTCTTTTTCACTTTGACACAACGAAAATTATTTTATCGTATTTTAAGCGGCCTGTCAATTTACTTTGAACGTGAAATCTGCACGTCCCGGCTGAAAGTTTGTTAAAATAGCTTCACCTTTATTTTCTCTGCTTCTTTGCCGCTTTTTTGCCCGCCAAAGCCCTACACAAACCGCACGGGATGTGCTATGATAAGGGTGAAATTTCGGTTTGGCACTGCCAACCGCAAGGAGATGTCATGGATGTCTGAAACATCTGCTCTGATGGATACGCTGCGGCAGGAAGGGGTCTCCCCCGACCTGCTGCGCGCTGTGGAAAAATACCGTACCGCCCACCCGCTGGCGGAGGCCCTGCGCCCCCGCATCCCTTCCCCTGCCTTCGTCTACTACGGCAGAGAGGTGTGGGAGCAGGCACTGGCTGCCCTGCTCTGCGGCGAAAACCTGCTGCTGGCAGGCGGCAAGGCCACCGGCAAGAACGTGCTGGCCGAAAACCTCGCCGCCGCCTTCGGACGCCCCGCGTGGGACATCTCGTTCCACGTCAATATGGACGCGGCGTCCCTCATCGGCATGGACACCTTTGAGGGCGGACAGGTCAAGTTCCGGCCCGGCCCGGTCTACCGCTGCGCCCAGAGCGGCGGCTTCGGCGTTCTGGACGAGATCAACATGGCCAAAAACGAGGCGCTGGCCGTCCTGCACGCGGCGCTGGATTTCCGCCGCGCCATCGATGTGCCGGGCTACGAGCGCATCCCGCTGGCCGAGGAGACCCGCTTCATCGCCACCATGAACTACGGCTACGCCGGCACCCGTGAGCTGAACGAGGCCCTCACCTCCCGCTTCGTGGTCATCCAGATGCCCACCATCACCGAGGAGAACCTCGAAAAGCTCCTTCGCACCCAGTTCCCCGATTTGAACAGCAAGTACGTCAGGCAGTTCGCCCTGCTCTTCCTCGATCTGCAGAAAAAGTGCGACAGCGCAGAGATCTCCACCAAAGCTCTCGACCTGCGCGGTATGCTGGACGCCCTGCGCCTGATGCGCCGGGGCGTCGCTGCCGGGGCTGCGCTGGACATGGGCATCACCAACAAAGCCTTCGACTCCTACGAACAGGGCCTCATCCGGGATGCCATTGCCGCCCGCATCCCGGCCCAGCTCACCGCCGCAAAGCTCTTCGATTAAAAGGGGCGTTTTTATGGAAGCGCAGAGCTACACCGCCGAAGAGCGGCGGGCCGCCAATCAGGTGTGGGCAGCGGCAGGAGCTTACAGCTTCGAGCCGCTGTTCCTCGCCCGGAACACCGACGGCACCATTGATTTTTACATGAACTGCGTCGTGGGGCTGGTCCACAAATACTACGGCGACGAGCTGGTGCGCAGCCTCTTTGACGCATGGGAGGGCGACATCCGGCAGGCCATGCTGGACGATCTGACCTGGCTCTACCTCGAGAGCGCGGTCTACGCGCTGGAACTGCCCCGCCGCCCGGTGCTCTCGGCCCTCCGCCGCGCCCATGCGGACTACTTTTTCGGCATCCAGTACAAGCTCTCGCGGCAGGAATGGATGGCGAAGAACCAGCTGGTCTACTCCATGCAGGCCGCGCGCTGGCGGGCTGTGCAGGGGCGCACGCCGCCGGTCATGACTCCCTACGAAAAGGCTCTCGACGCCGCCCTCAGTCCCGAGACGCCCCCCAAGCCGGACGAGCTGAAAGCCGCGCTGCTGGCCGTCTACGCCAAATTCGAGCTGTTCAACGGCACGGTGCATCAGAAGGCCGGGCTGCATCTTCATCTGGACGGCCTGCTGGCGTCCCTCATGACCCGCACCATGCCCACCCAGATGATAAAGACCGACCGGGTGACGGTGGAGCATTCCGGCTCGGTGGACGCCTCCGGCGGCGGCATCCATGCCGACAAGCGGCTGGCCCACATCACCCTGCGCCAGCGCGCCGAGGAAGACCGCGCCTACATCGAAAGCTGCTTTGGCCGGTCGCTCTACCCGCCCGAACGGCTGCGGAAGGCCGAGCAGGAGCTTTGCACCGGGGAGCATCTGGGCTGTCACCTCTGGTTTGCGTCCGGCGTCCCCAGCCCGGAGCAGGCCCCTACCCCCGAGGCAAAGCACCTGGCCGAACAGGCCCAGCTTCAGGCTGAGCGGAACCGGACGTACTATTCGAAAAATCTCGAGCTTCACCGCAGCGTCGTGCTGCGGCTGACTGAGCAGATCCGGAACTGCATCCTCGTCCATCAGCAGCCCAACGCCCGGGTCGCCCGCAGCGGCAACCTCGACCCGGAGCGGGTCTGGCGCACCGTCATGGACGACGACCGGGTGTTCCGCTGTGCCGAGGAAGAGAACCACCCGTCCTTCACCGTTGACCTGCTGCTGGATGCTTCGGCTTCCCGCCTCCACTGTCAGGAGGTCATCGCGGCGCAGGGTTCTATCCTCGCCCAGAGCCTCGCGGCCTGCGGCATCCCGGTGCGGGTGAGCTGCTTTTCCAGCCTGCGGGGCTACACCGTCCTGCGGGTGCTCAAGGGCTTCAAGGAGAAGAGCTTACAGGGCATCTGCCAGTATTTCGCCTCGGGCTGGAACCGGGACGGTCTGGCTCTGCGGGCAGCAGGCGACCTCATCGACTTCGACCCCGGCCCCGCCGCGCGGCACCTGCTCATTCTCCTGACGGACGCCTCCCCCAACGACAGCCGCCGCATCCCGCCCTCCCCCGATGACCCGCTGGGCCGCGACTACGGCGGCAGCGCGGGCGTGGAGGACGCCGCCGCCGAGGTGCGGGCGCTGCAGCGGAAGGGTCTGCGGGTCTCCGCCGTCTTTATGGGCGAAGACGCCAGCGCCGCCGACGCCTCCCGCATCTACGGCAAGAACATGGCCCGCATCCGGGGCATGGACCAGCTGGCCCGGGCCGCAGGCCGACTCATCCAGAACGAGATACGGGAGCTGGGCGACTGAATCATAATAATGTACGGGACCGCTGTGCAGTTGTATCTGCTGCCAGCGGCCCCGTATTTTTGTTGTCACTCACAACCATCTTGTTTTGCTTTGTAGAAAAGTCAAAAAGTTTTTTGGTTTATTTGCAAACTTATAGTTGTATTCTGGCGCAATTTATGATATACTACAACCAACGAAGGGCCGCACACCTACACACCACCCCGCGCCCACAGGAAGGAGAACCGCTATGGATGCCGCACGTTATTTTGAAGAGATGCATCTTGCCATGTCCAGCCAGAAGCCTGCGTACCGCCTTGTGCTCAGCGTCAAGGTCCAAGACCTCGGAGGCGCAGACGCTTATCTCGAGCTGCGGCAGGAGCCGGTCAGCGGCAAGGCCCGGGTGTTCTATTCCACGATGGGACGTCAGAAGCTGAACTTCCAGCTCGTCCGCAAAGGGTGGCAGAGCTGCCACAACGCCTCGGGCGAGCTGACGGGGCGCTTCCCCGCCACCGCCGACGGTCTGCTGGCCCAGACGGATTTCTCCGCCTTTGTCCGGGACGACGCCCTCGACAGCGGCCGGATGGCGCGCATTCTGGACGTTCTGGCCCATACTGCCGGTGGTTGTGGAACGGTCTCCCCCTCTGCTGCCCGGGAGGGTGCGCTCATCACGGTAGAGCGGTTCGTGGGCCGTCCCGCCCATTGGAGCTATTGGAGCACCCGCGCCGCCGAGCAGCTGAACATCGCGGCCATCCTCTGCTGGCTGGGCGACTACCTCGCCGGGGCCGAGCGCCGCACCCTGCAGAGCTGCCCGGAGGCCATGCAGCTTGCCGCCGCATGGCAGGCCGCGCTTTTCGCTCCCCTGCCCCAGACGGCTCAGCGGCCTCAGCCTGTACAGTCCCGGCCCGTCCGCCGTGCTCCCGCCGTCGAGAACAAGCGCTGGCAGAGCATTCTCGCCGTGCTGGCGACGGTGTAACAGAAAGGCCTCCCGCATTGGGAGGCCCATCGCCGTATCCGGCGCGCATTCGTTCATATTTTCAGTTTCGAGAAATCGGTGCAGAGATATTCATAGAGCTTGTCAACGGCCTGAAATCCCATCTTCGCATACAGTTCCTTCGGTGTATCCTCGGAGTCAGCGTGAAGATACAGGATCTCTCCGCGCTCCTGCGCCTTTTCGGCAATATGCTTCATCAGGGTCATGGCGACGTACTGGTGCCGGAAATCCTCGTCCACCAGCAGGCCGTCCATGCAGACATACCCATCGGATGCGAAAATATAGCAATCACCCACCAGCTTCCCGCCCAGATACGCGCCGAGGTAGGTCAGCTTTTCCCGAAGGTTCCGGTTGTTCCGCACGGTAAAATCATCTCCGTACAACGGGCCGTAGTATTTCAGTTCGTGCTGTTCCAGCTGGTCTGCGTCCGGGGCCTTGATCGAGACGTCCGGGTTCGTTTTCCAGCTGCGGATGTCTGTTCCCTTCGGCAGAACCATCGTCAGGGTCTCTTCGCACTCCATGCCGAATGCATCGGCCAGCGGCTCGTACCCTTCCAGCTTGAAGAAGGTGTCTCCCCGCTCTTTCTGGTAGGCCAGCGCGGCCCGGAGCTCGTCCTCCGTGGGCTGGCCGGAATAACAGAACGCATTGTGGTCGTATTTATCGCGCAGCTCGCTGTCCTCCCGCTTGGTCAGATGCTCTGAAACGGTGTGAGACGCGGAAAACAGCCGGTAAAAGCTTTCATCGGTCTTTCTTGTAGGGTTCATTGCGCTCCTCCAAAACTTATCGCTCACTTCCACCCCCGCGCCGAGGGGTCGAGCATTTCGGCGGCAGAGTAGATAAGGGCATTGCAGATGGCCGCAGCGACGTTGCTGCCGCCCTTGCGGCCCATCGCCACGATGGCCGGTACATCATGCTTTTCGCAGACGGCGAAGAGCCGCTCCTTGCTCTCCACCACGTTCACAAAGCCCACCGGCACGCCGATGACCAGTGCGGGCCGCAGGCCGCTTTCGATCTGTTCTGCAATCGTCAGCAGAGCCGTGGGCGCGTTGCCGACGGCGAGGATGGCCCCGGGATGCTCCTGCGCTGCCTTTTTCATCGCTGCGACGGCCCGGGTGGTGCCTGCCTCTTTGGCGGCGGCGGCCACCTCGGGGTCAGCCATATAACAGCAGGCCGTGCCGCCCAGCTTCGCCAGACCGGGCTTGGTGATGCCGGCCAGCGCCATATTCGTATCGGTCACGATGACGGCCCCGGCGTGGAGGGCCTTGACGGTCTGCTCCACCGCGCGGGGGGTGAAGTGGAGATTCCGTGCATAGTCGAAGTCGGCGGTGGTGTGGATGACCCGCTTGACCACGGCTTCGTGCTCGGGCGGCGGGGTCAGGCCCATCATTTCCAGCTCTTCGGTGATGATGTGGAAGCTCGTCCGCTCAATGTCGGCAGGTAAATGATGCTGCGGCGTCAATATTCTATCCCCTTTCGTGCTTTTATCCCCTTCTGGTAGGGGTGGCGGTGGCATTTCATCTCGGTGGAGTAGTCGGCGGCGTCCAGCATCCACTGGGGCGGCGTGTGGGCCGTCAGGACGCACTCACATCCGGCAGGCCGTTCCAGAACGGCCTTTTTTAATAGATCGACGTCCACCATATCCAGCTCTTCTGCGCTCCCGGCTTCGTCCAGTATCAGCAGGTCGGCAGGCTGTGCTATGGCGGCGGCGAGGTTCTGGTTTTGCAGTT
>OODR01000664.1_pt1 | contig 13961 bp, 9 predicted proteins | sample 1671741 | NCBI WGS metagenome assembly OODR01 (sample SAMN06348187, study PRJEB24527) | human gut metagenome | biome: human gut; feature: ankylosing spondylitis patient; material: feces | host: Homo sapiens | place: China | collected 2015-10 | reverse complement strand
ATAAAATTTACTTTTAGACCTTTTGGATAGCCCCTATTAATATTTTATATAAAATTCATAATTTTAAATTTTTATCCCTTTCGATCGGTTTTCATCCTTAAACTGAAAACCCGGACGCCCGATAATGATATGATTGGCAATGAAATTGCCAGACGGACTTCGTTTATCCATCGGGCTGCGAATCTGCGGGACATCATCGGTTTGTTGTGGCGATATGCTCCGTACACCTTCCGCATCTGGCTTGATCTCCTGCCCGTTCTTTTCTTTTTCGGTGACTTCCTGCGCGGGCGGCGCAAGCTCCAACTGTATCTTGCGGTCAAGCGCGGCAAGTTCGGACTTCAACTGTTTCAGTTCGTCCTCTTTCTTCCACACCTTGCCCGCTATCTCCTGCAACTGCGGAACCTCCTTTTCCAGCACCTCGTTCTTCGCCTTATACTGGTCGATGATGGACGGAATCCTCTCCAATGCATTCAGGAAATTACGTGCGGCGGCTACCGGGTCAGCCATCGCCAGATGCCCGTTGTTATAGGTGTATTTGTAATTCCCTTCCACCACGAAGCGATTGTCGGTAAATTCCAGCCCCTCTTTGAGTATCCTCTCGCTGACCACCATTATCGGGAAACCGTAAATCTCCCCGACAGGCTTGTACAAACCGCCCGTCGTGGCGTTCTTGGCTATCTCCTGCAAACGCTTTCCAATAACTTTTTCGTCGGTTGAATCCACGCCGTCCACCTTGACAATATTAAGGCGACTACCTTCCTTATCAGTCTGCACAACGGAAAGAAAACGGTTCCAGTCCTCCGTCATGGCTTCGATGACAGCCGTGTTGTTGCGCAGTTCCCCCGTCTTGGCTTCCAGCTTGAACTCCGAATCGCGCTTGCCCTTGTTGAACGACTTGCGTTCCCCTTCAAGCGATGCGATACGCTTCTCCAGTTTCGCCTTGTCCAAAAGGTCGGTATTGCCGGAGAGCAACGCCATGTACTCCGAGAAGTTCATGCCCGATTTCTCGTCCATAGCCCCCTCATCGATGGTACGTGCGCCCATCGCCCCGCTTTTGAGCTGCGAGATGAACGTCTGCTTGCAGTGCAGCAGGTTGAACTTGTAGCTGTCCAACGACTTTTCCACCGCGTAGATGATGACATCCACATTGTTCCCGGCAAAACGCTTGGCAATCTCGTTGCCCGCCCTAACTCCGCGTCCGTCACGCTGTTGCAGGTCGGATGGACGCCACGGCGTATCCAAATGATGGATTGCGACACACCGTTTCTGCGCGTTCACACCCGTTCCGAGCATGGAAGTGGAACCGAACAGCACGCGCACCGTTCCGGCGTTCATGGCGTCTATCACCCCCTTGCGTGCCTTGTCGGTCTTGCACTCCTGAATGAAGCGCACCTCGCTTGCCGGGATGCCGTAGTCCTCCGTCAGCTTCCGCTTTATCTCGCTGTACACGTTCCATCCGTCGCCCGGCTGGTATGTTCCCAGATCCGAGAACACGAACTGCGTGCCTTTCTGCGCGTCGTATTTGTGGTAATACTCCGCAATCGTCTTGGCGCAGTGGGAAGCCTTGTTGTCGGGGTGGTCCTCATAATGCGGGTCTATCATGCGCATGTCGAGAGCCATCTTCCGCGCGTAATCGGTGGCGATAAGCATCTTCGCCTTCTCCTCCGTTTCCGACAGGGGCGGTCTGCCCAGCAGCGTGGCGTCACCCGTCTTGGCGAACTGCATCAGCTGTTTGATGAAATACTCTTGGTCGGGCGTGGGAGGTATGTGATGCAGTATCTCGTTCTTACGCGGACGATCCACACCCACGTCCTCCGCCGTGCGGTAATCGGTAATCTCGTTGTAGAAGGCGGCAAGCTCCGGCACTTTGATGAAATATCGGAAACGCTCCTTCTGAACCACATTGTTCGTCACGTTGAACTCGAAGTCGGTTGTCTTTTTGGCGAAAATTGCCGCCCATGCGTCGAAGCATCGGATATCCTGCCTTTCCAATTCCTTCGGACGCAGATACTTGAAGAGCAGGTACAATTCCGTCAGACTGTTGGAAATGGTTGTGCCGGACAGGAACGTAGCCCCCAAGTCCTTGTCCGTGCGCTCCTGTATAGTTCGTATGGCAAAAAGCATATTCAGGGCTTTCTGGCTTCCTTCCGAGTTTCCCAACCCCGCCACACGGTCATGCCGGGTGTTGAAAGTCAAGTTCTTGAATTGGTGGCTCTCGTCAATGAAGATGTGGTCGATGCCCATCTGCTTGAAGTCCACTACGTCATCCGTGCGGGATTTGATGGCGTGTTCCACTTTCTCCAACTTCGCCACAAGGTTGTGCTTGCGTTTCTCCAATCCTTTCAGCATCGCCCGCGACACGTTCTTGCCCTGCTGCCGCAGCACTTCAAGGTTTTCCTCCACCGTGTCAAGCTCCGCTTGCAGGATGCGCTGTTGCAACTCCGGCGACTGTGGTATCTTGCCGAACTGGTCGTGCGACATGATGACGCAATCGTAGTCGTTGTTCTTGATGTTGTTGAAAAAACGCACGCGGTTGGCAGTCGAGAAATCCTTTTCCGAAGCGTAGAGAATCCTCGCATTAGGATATGCCGCCTGATAAGTGGCTACTATCTCCGCCACGTTCGCCTTCAAGCCGATAATCATCGGCTTTTGCGCCAAGTTCAGACGCTTCATTTCATGCGCTGCAATACACATTATCAGTGTTTTACCTGTTCCAACTTCGTGGTCACAGATCCCGCCTCCGTTCTGTTTTATCATCCAGACGCAATCCTTCTGCGACGGATAAACGCTTTGAATACCCCGGCTTGCCAATCCTTTCAGATTGAGGTCGGGAAACGTCTGGTGCGAACCGTCATACTTCGGTCGCACGAAACAGTTGAACTTGCGGTTGTACATTGTCGTCAGCCGTTCCTTGAACTGCGGCGACTGCTCTTCCAGCCATTCCGAGAACCCGTTACGGATTTCGTCAATCTTGGCGTTGGCGAGCTGTATGCCCTCGCTGTCGCGCACCTTGATGTCATTGCCATGCTCATCCTTGCCGATGGACTTCATCATGTCGGGGCAGGTGTTGTGCAGGGCGTGTTTCAACAGGTGCATACCGTCATAGTTCCGGTAATAGCCCTTCACTAAAAACTCGTCCGTGATTTTCATGGTGCGGTAGCCGCACGCCACCGAATACTCGTCCATGCTTGCGGAGTAGGCGATTTTCACGTCCGTGTCGAAAAGATGGCTCATGTAGGCGGCGTACACGCCCGTCGGAATCCAGCGTTCCCCGAAATTGAAGTCGAGGTCCTCGAAGGCGATGCGCGGCGGCTCGGCTTCTTTCAGAGCCAACAACGCCTGCTTCACTTCCGGCATACGCCCGTTTTCTGGGTTGTCACCCATCCATGCCTTGATGCGCTCCGCCTTCTCTATCACGTTCCCGGCGATGAACCTGTCCTTTATCTCGTAACCGGTTACGAGCGGGTTGTAGAAGATGCGTCCTTTGAGGGCGTCAAGCAATCCCTCTTCCGTGCTGTCGGTTATCTCCCGCATATAGTCGAGATTGACCGTGCCGAACTTGTTGAGCGATGCGGAGAGTGCCTCTTCGGGAGAGCTTACGTTGGCATGGCTCTCCACCGAGAAGGAAACGGGACGCTCGAAGATGTCCGCCTTGACGAACCTGCCGTCTTCCGCACGTTCCAACGAAAGGATGTCGCGCCCGGCGGCATCCATCATCAACAGTTTCACGTTCTGCTTGGCATTGAGGTTGCCGTAGCGCATGACAAACTCATCGTAGCAGGTGTTCAACGCTATGCGTTGTGCAGACCCTTCATCGTGATACTCCGCCTCGTAGCGGTAAAGCCGCTCGTATGAATCACGGAGTGACACATACAACATCGCTTTCTCCTTCTGGTAGCCAGTCAGGTCAAGCGGTTGGAATGTCGCGCCGTAAGGCGTGAGGTCTTTCAAATAACCGAGATTGCGTGAAGCATCCAGTACCATAGAGCCGTCACGATAGTGCGGCTCCAGCATGCCGTTGAACGGACGGGGAGAAAGGTCGAGAGGTTCCTCCTCCGGTTTTTCCGCTTCCATTTCGGGGAAAAGGGAGGTTGCAGCCGTTTCCGTTGCGTGAGCGGCAGGAGTGGCGGCAACTTCCGGCTGCGTTTCGGGTTGCCGTGTTTCCTGCTCCGGTGCGGCTTTCACGTCCGGGACATGCTGCCGTTTCTCCTGATGCTGTGCCGCCAGCCTGCGAAGCTCCTTGCGTCGCTCCGGCGTGAGGTCCATCATCATTTCATAGAAGCCGTTGATGGGCGGGTTGGTATCCCAATCCAAAGTGGCGTAAATATCATCCGGATCGGCTTTGGCTGCGACACTCACCGGCTTTGTTTCTTGGCTGTCCCTGTTCTCCGTCGGTGGTGCGGCAGACGGCTGTGGCGGTGCGGTCGTAACCTTCGGCGTAACCTGCGCCTGCGGTTTGGGAGGCATACGTCTTGCCGGGCTTTCCTTTTTCGCCGTCTTTTTCTTCTTGGAGGGTGCTTCCTGCTTGCGTACCTCCTCGGTCATGCCCCAGAGGTCGAGCAGGGAGAGCTGCACGCCCTCCGAATAATCGGGACGGTGCGGCTCTATCTCCGGCTTTTCTTCCTCCGGCTGCGGTGTTACCGCTTCGGGCTTGGCTGCCATTTCATTACGTGGCTGTATCTCAGGAGTGACAACTGGTATGGAAATGGTTTCCGTAACCGTGCTTTTCCCCTGTGCCGGATGCAGGCTGTACATTTCATACAGTTCTTTGTCAAACTGATGCAACTCGATTTTCAGATGTTCCCGCAAGTCCTCCGCCATTTGCCCGATGCCGCCCCGGTGCAGGAGTTGATAGGCAGGTTTCCCGTAAGGGTCTGTGCCTCTGATTAAATCCGTATTGGAAAGAGAGCTGATGCTCCATACATACCCGTTCACCGAAGTGCCGATGGGCGTCTGTTCGGTCTGCATGAAAAGTTTCTCGTTGTAGTACAGTTCCCCGTTCTTTCCGCTGTTCTTTTGCAGGATAATCAGGTCGCTGCCCACCTCCGTACCCGCGTTGTCCGTGAAGAGATTGTTCGGCAGGCGTGCGACACCCACCAGATTGGCATTACGCATCATATACTCGCGTATGGGTGCGTTGGACGGTGCGTCCAGCACCCCCTGCGAGGTGATGAACGCCACGATGCCGCCCTCACGCACAGCGTCAAGGCTTTTCAGGAAGAAGTAGTTGTGTATTGCCTTCGGTGCGGAACGCCTTGCCGGGTCTTGGCTTCCTGTAAACTCCGGGTCGAACACAGCCACGTCGCCGAACGGGATGTTCGAGATGGCAAGGTCGAAATAATCCGTGAAGGGCTTCTCTATCTTCTCGAATCCCTGCACCCTTACCTTTTGGTCGGGATGCAGGTGTCCCAATATCTTGCCCGTCATCAGGTCTTTCTCGAAAGCCATGATGTCCGCGTCCGGCTTGTTTTCCAGCACGGCATCCACGAATGCGCCCACGCCCGCCGACGGCTCCAACACACGGTCGGGACGTATGCCGTGTTCATGCAGAGCCTCCGCAATCGTGCCGGTTATCTCCGGCGGTGTGTAGAATGCGGTCAGCACGGACTGCTTCATGGCATCCGCGTACCGCTTGTACTCCGTATCGTCCTTGCTGTTTTCACGCACCAGCCTGTGCAGTTCCACCGTAGGGGCAAACAGTTCGAGGTCCGATTTCGCCCAATGCACGGCATCCGTCAGTTCCTTTGCCGGGTTCAGTATGCACTTCAACCCGCCGAAACCGCAATACTTCCGAAGTATGGCTTGTTCCTCGGCGGTTGCCGTCCTCCGTTCCCTGTCAAGGATGAATGCCGTCCGTATCGCCTCGATGTTGTCCCGCAGCCGTTGTTTGCGGTTAAACGCCATATTCCCCGATATAAAGGACGACGGCTCCCGTCAGCTCCGTGTAGAGCAGGTCGTATTCGGGCGACAGGGCGAAGTTGTCGTCCGAAAGATCATAGGCGGAGAATACGTTGCCGACAGGCGGCAGCAGCTTTCGGATGAAGGCTTCGCGTTTCTTTTCCGGCACTTCGTCGGCAAACTCGTTTTCCACGACTTCGCGGAGGATGGCGTACTTGGAATAGCGAAGACCACGCAGGAGCGTGTCCATCGCCAACTCCTGCGCCCCCTCGGACGGATAGCCTTCGAGCCGCGCACGCTCATACGTTTCGGCGGCACGGTCGGCACGTTCCCGGATGAAGGCATCGTCGGAAGCCTGTTCAAACCTGTTCGTGCGGAGATAGTCCAGCAGGTACAGACCGTAATAGGAAAAGTCGGTCTGACCCTCGTTTTTCTTCTTGTTGTTCATTACTTTGGATTTAGCGGATTGATAATTAACGGGATAATCGGTTGGAAAAAGGAAGAAAAAGGCACTCGGTATCCCTCCGAGTGCCACCACTAAATCCAAAGTATGAGTGTAATCCGGTATCGAAGAACAATTCATTACTCTGAACAAGTGGCAAAGTTAATACTATTTCTTCCGTCCTGAAAATTTCTTGTCCTTTTTAGCCTCCGGGAACACAAAAGTCGTGTTATATTCCCCGTCAAAGGCGACAACAGCATCGAAACTCTTGCCCTGTTTGCTCTTGAACCCTTTGAGCAGCTTGGTATGCCCTTCGGTGAGCAGGTCTTTGATTTCATCGTCGGACAGGGTGCGTCCCGCTTTCAGCCGGAACACGGGCAGTCCGCACTCCGTGTTGTCGCAGCGTACCACCTTGCCGTAGAACCGCATCCTGCCCGTGCCACACTTGGGACACGCGCAGCCGGAGTCACGGCTGCCGAAGAGCTTGTCGCACGAGATCAGTTCGGAGGTTATCTCACGTGTGTACGCCTCTATCTCCTTGCGGAAGGTGTCGTCGGACAGTTCCCCGCGCTCGATACGCGCCAGCTCCTTTTCCCATTCGCCCGTCATGGCAACATCGGCGATGCGCATCGTCTTGACGACGGAATTGAGGGCAAGTCCTTTTTCGGTGGGAACAAGCGACTTCTTGCAGCGTTCCATGTAACCGCGCTTGAAAAGCGTTTCGATGATGGAGGCGCGTGTGGCGGGAGTACCGATGCCACAGTCCTTCATCGCCTGCCGCAGTGCGTCGTCCTCAATTTCCTTGCCCGCCGTTTCCATTGCCGAGAGCAGGGTGGCTTCGGTATGCAGCGGCTTGGGTTTGGTCTTTCCTTCGGTAATGGACGAGCCTTTCGGTGTCAGCGTGTCGCCTTCCTGCCAGCCGGGGATGGTAATTTCCTCTTTTTCCTCGCCATAGACGGCACGCCATCCGGTTTGCTTCACGACGCTGCCTTTTACGGTAAACTCCACTCCGGCACATTCCGCCGTGACAGTGGTCACATCCTTGACGCATTTCTCAGAGAATGCCTCGACCATGCGCCCGGCAATCATCTGATAGATGGTATTGTCCTCTTTGGAGAGGAAGAGCGGTTTCTCACCCGTGACGAGCAGGGCATGGTGGTCTGTCACCTTGCCGTCGTCCACGCTGCGGCGTGTCGGGGCGGCTTTTGCCCGCACCTTGTCTTTCCATTCGGGCTGTGTGCCGATGAAAGCGAGCAGTTTGGGAATTTCGGCAAACACGTCTTCGGGGATGTAGCGGCTTCCCGTTCTCGGATAGGTTATCAACTTCTTCTCGTAGAGCTTCTGCGCGATTTCAAGCGTCTGTTCCGCCGTGAAGCCGTGCTTGGCGTTGGCTTCTTTCTGGAGCGTGGTCAGGTCGTAGAGCAAGGGAGTTTCCTCCGTCTTCTCCTTGCGCTCGGCTTTCGTGACAGTGGCGCAACCTGCCGCCTTTACCTTATTATATAGTTCCATCGCCGGTTCTTTCTCTTTCCATTTCTCGGAGGATGAGAATTTCACGACTTCGCCGTCGCAACCGTCCGTTGCGATATGGAGCTGCCAGAATGCTTCGGACGTAAAGCGGCGGTTCTCCCAGTAGCGTTCACATACCATAGCCAACGTTGGTGTCTGCACCCGCCCCACGGAATACGTGCCGTGTCCGGCGGCGATGGATAACGCCTGTGTGCCGTTGATGCCCACGAGCCAGTCGGATTCGCTCCGCGCTTTGGCGGCGAGGTAGAGGTTGTCGTATTTGCTGCCGTCTTCGAGTTTCCGCAGTCCCTCGCGGATAGCTTTGTCGGTGAGAGAGCTGATCCACAGGCGCACGAAAGGAGTGGTGCAACCCGTATAGTGGTAGAGGTAGCGGAAGATAAGCTCTCCCTCGCGTCCGGCATCGGTCGCCACGATGATATGTTCGCTTGTGTCGAACAGTCTTTTGATGACTTTTATCTGCGACACCACGCCGCTGTCGGGCTTGTAACCTTTCTCCGTCCTGACCTGACGGGGGACGAGCGTGAATGTGTCGGGAATAATCGGGAGGTTGTCACGGACAAATCCGCGCACGCCGTAGCCGTCGGGCATGGCAAGCTGAACGAGGTGTCCGAATGCCCATGTCACGGCATAACCGCCTCCCTCGAAATATCCTTCCTCTCTCTTTGTCGCGCCCACGATGCGGGCGATTTCACGTGCCACGGAGGGCTTTTCTGCAATGATTGTCTTCATGTCTTCTTCTTTTTTGTTGATACTTTGGATTTTATTTTGGATTCAGTGGCGGACACGGGATTACATTTTCATGCCCTTGCCCGTTTTCTTCTGCGGCTTCTCCTGCTGCTGTTGCTGGCGGGCGTCCTTCGGGTTGGTCTGACCTTTCTGCAACGGCTCTCTCAGATTCTTTGTAGCCTCGTTGGTCTTGCCATCGTTGTTCACCGCCACCTGCGTGCGGCTCTCGTTGGACGGAGCAACCTGCTGTGCATTGTCAGGGTTCGTGTCGTAGCGGTACGGGCGTCCCTTCTCCGGGTTGAACTTGATATACATCGTGGCATGGAAGCCCTGCTTGTCGGTCACGTTCTCCAGTTTCACGGCTTTACCCGCCACGTAGTCGGCTTTCTGCTTGTCGGTGAAGTTCACGCCGCTCCATTTGCTGATGGGGCGGATGCTGCCGTCCTCGTTCGTCCACGTGTTGCGGCGTTGCTCCTTCTTGGTCTGTGCGGCATTTTCCCCGCCCTGCGCCTGACTTTTCGATGTGTCGCCTTTGGTTTCCTGTGTCTGTGCGGTACGGGGCGACTTGCCGGTTCCCGGCACGAACTCCACGCCGCGCTGCTCCACGTTCACTTGCAGGGTGGTGACGAACTTCCTGCCGTCCTTGCGTTCGATGAGTTTGTCACGCACGGGCAGACCGGCACGCAGCATGTCCTGCTCCTGCTTGGTGATTTCCGTCTTGCCGATGCGTTCCGGTATGCGCACCTTGCTGGCCGAGACATCCGTGATTTCGTTCGTCTTGCGGTCGATGCTGACGAACGAGGGGATGATCTCGCCCGTTTCCCTGTCCACGAGGTCCACGACCCTGCCGAGGTTGCCCGTTTCGCGCAGGTTCTTCCGGTCATCGTCGGAGAATTTGTGTTCCTTGTACTCATCTAACTTCTGCTCCTTGCGGATGAAGTGCGGCACGAGGCTGACATTTCCCTCACCGTCCTTCTTGAAGGAGAGGCGGGCGTCCAGCTCGAATGATTCGCCGCCGAAGGTCGGTTTGACCTTTACCAAGTCGGACTTGCCATAGTTGAGCATCTTCGTAAGGTCGCCGGACTTTTCAAGGTTGTCCCGCTTTACGCCCCATCTGTCCTCCAGCTCCTGCCAGTTGATTTTACTCTCGTCGATGGGCTGGTAGCCACGTTTGCCCTGCATCTGTTCGGATTTGTCCTGTTGCTGTTCTTTCCGTTGTTCCATGTTCTCCTGTTTTTGAGGTTCTTGTTTCTCTGTCTGTTGTGCTGCCATCTCTTCCTGCACCTTCTTCTCATAGTCGGAGGTGTCCACCTTGTGAGGGGCGAGCAGCTCCTTGTTCGCTTCGGGGTCTTTCAGCAGTTGCTTCATCACCTCTAAGAGATTTTCAGCTTGGTCTGCCGCAATGCGGTAGAAACCGAAGCGGCTGGGTTCCTTGCACTGCCGGAAGAAGTTCTTGAAGAAGTTGTCCAGCACGTCGCCGTGCCGGTCGAATTGCAGGAAACTCTGCGCGTTCTCCGCTTTCGCGGGGATACGCTTGGGGGAGCCGTCGGCGTTCAGCCCGGCTACCACGCTGATTTCGCCCGTCTTCTCGTCACGGACAACCAGCACGTCCTTTTCGTCTTTTTTCTTTGCCATCTGAAAAATGTTTTAATGGTTATTTTTGAAAGAAATTATGGATACGAGCCTTGTAGAAGGCTATGTCTTCCTTGCGGAAATCCTTTACATGTTCGGAGAGGAACGTCAGCACGTCCGCCTCGCTGTAATAGGTCTTTTTGCCGAGCGTCTTGTAGGGCAGCGCGCCGATGCTGCGGTAGCGTTGCAGGGTGCGCTTGCTGATCTGGAGCAGTATGCACAGGTCTTGGTTGTCGAAAAGCCTGATCCCGTCCATCGGGTTCGGGGCTTTGCCGGACGGCTGCATGGAGAGCAGCATCTCGTCCTGACGGTCGAGCCGTTCCATCACCTTCTGCATCCAGTTCTCGAAATTGTTGCGGGTAAGCAGTTCCATGTCTTACGTCCTCCTTCCTTTGGGTCTGCCGCCCGTGCGCAGCGTGTGGTTGCGTTTCAACTGTTCCGGTGTCGCGGCTTCGCCCGTAACGGTGCTGTCTTCGAGCAGGCGGTCGATTTCCGACTGCCGGTAGCGGCACTTGCCGCGCAGCACGACATAGGCGATGCGCTGTTCGCTGCGCATGCGCTGGAGGGTGCGGCAACTCACGTTCAGCAGGTGCGCCGCCTCGCGGGTGGTGAGCAACCTGTCGGGAGCTTCTTCCTTCCTACCGCCGGAAACGGCACGCACGTGTGCCGCTATCTCGGCTATCTGTTCCGTCAATGCGGTGAAGGCGGAACTTTCCATCGTTATCACTTTCATATTCAGTTCTTTCTTTTGGTTTATTTGCATGAACATAGGCTGCGCCTCGGCATACCGTTCAAGCGGGCTTGACGTTCTGCGCTCGGCTTGCGCTATGTTTCTGCGACAAAATTCGGCAATAAACCAAATGGGCTTTAACAGCTCACTACGTGGCTCACGTAAGATTTTTACGGATAATGGCTCCGTAACCCGGACAGACGGCGCAACAAGCTGCCTTTTAGCGGGAAACGGTACGTGTTCAAGGCGGCTTCGTTACCTTTGCGGCAAACTCTGAAATGTTTTGCTTATGGAAATAGTATCTATCGAGAAAAAGACCTTCGAGATGATGGTGGCGTCCTTCAACGCCCTCGCGGAGAAGGTAGCCGCCCTGAGGCGCAGGAGCGACGGCGGGCGGATGGAAAGGTGGCTCACGGGCGAGGAGGTCTGCGGGCAGTTGAGGATCAGCCCGCGCACGTTGCAGACTTTGCGTGACAGGCGGCTTATCGGCTACTCGCAGATAAACCGCAGGTTCTATTACAAGCCGGAGGAGGTCAAAAGGCTCATTCCGCTTGTCGGCACGCTCTATCCCGGCGGAAAATGATTTGATTTTTATTATTCACAACCCACTGAATCCGAAGTTATGATGAACGAGAACAATGAAGTGTTTACGATGGAGGACGAGCCGCTTGCCACCGTCGTGCAGAACATGCGCAAAGGCTCGAAATGGCTCTCCGCCTTTCTGGAAAGTTACCGCCCGCCGTTGGACGGGGAGCGTTACCTGACGGACAGGGAGGTGGCGGAACTGCTCCGTGTCAGCCGCCGCACCTTGCAGGAGTACCGCAACAACAGGGTGCTGCCCTTTATACTTTTGGGAGGGAAGGTGCTTTACCCCGAATCGGGGTTGCGTGAACTATTGGAGGCGAACTACCGCAAGCCGATGGAATAAGGCGGCTGCATGAAAAAAGGAAACGGGCAACTCCATACGGGCTGTCCGTTTCCTTTTTCTTTTTTCTTTTTATGCGTGTTTAGCAATACCCGGCTTTTCCGTTCTGTATGAACATCACGTATGCCTGCCGCTTTTCCTTCGAGAGTGCCTTGCCCACCAGCCACGTGCGGAACACGTGTGCATGGTAGGTGTTCAGCCGGAAGGCGATGGGGATGATGATTTCCAGCGAATACACGTCGGCTGAAAGCCCGTTTTCAAGCCGCATGTAGCGACACACCTCGTAGTCGTTCAGCACGTCCGGCTTGCGGACGGCTCTGATGGCGGCGTTCACTGCCGGGACGCCCGTGTGGAACAGTCCGGCGATTTCTGTGGAGGTCATCCATATCTCGTTACCGGTTACGCTGACCGCCTTGTCCTCTATGATGATTATGTCACGTTTCATGGCTTTTCTTTTTAGATGGTGCAACCTGCAAATTCCTCGATGCCGTTCAACCTTGCGGCAAGGTTCTCCATGTCTTGGTTGAGCTTTTCTTTGGTGATTTTCGCGTATATCTGCGTCGTTTTTATGCTCTTGTGTCCCAGCATGGAACTGACCGTTTCGATGGGTACGCCGTTGGAGAGGAACACCGTCGTGGCTGCCGTGTGTCGGCTCTGATGCCACGTGATGTGCTTGGTGATGCCGCAACGCTTGGCGACGGAACGGATTCCGGCAAGGCACGTGTTGTAGTGGGGAACGGGGAAAATCCTGCCGTTCCCGCACAGACCCCGGTATTTGTCGATGATGCGCTTTGCGATGTCGAGCAGGCGGATATTGGACACCACGCCCGTCTTCTGGCGGTTGATGTTTATCCACTCGTGTTCGTCGAAGTAGGTATGGATGTTCTCTTCCGTCAGGTTGCGCATGTCGGCGAACGACAGGCCCGTGAAGGCGCAGAACAGGTAGAGGTCGCGGTAAAGCTCCTGCTTGGCGTTTTTCAGCCTGCCCTCCATCAGCAGCCGGATTTCCTCTTTCGTCAGGAAACTGCGTGTCGTTTCCTCCTTCTTGATTTCATACTCCCGGAATGGGTCGCGTGTGAGCCACTCGTTGTTGATGGCGATGAACACCATCGTCCGCAAGGGGCAGACATACAGCCACACGGTGTTGGTGCAGCAGTGCTTGTCCGTGCGCAGGAACATCTCGAAGTCGGAGATGAAGGCGGGCGTAAGCTCTTTCAGCGCGATGTCCTTCACGCGGTAGCGGATGGTGAGGAACTCTTGCAGGTGCTTGTAAACGGTCCTGTACTTCAGGAGCGTGCCTTTGGCTTTCATGCCAGCATCCACCTGTTTCTCGTAGTCTTCGTTGTGCTGCCGGAACACCTGCATCAGCGTGTGATAGCGATGTTCCAGTCCGAGAAAGGCGTTCTTGACCTTCTCCGCCGTGACGAAGTTGTCACGCTCCATGATTTCCTGATAGTGTTTGTTGATGCGCACACGCATCTTGTCGAGCATGCGGTTCGTTTCGAGTGCCGCCGAGCTTCTGCCCGTGACACGTCCCCCTTTGGTGTCCCACAGCTTGGGATCGACGGTCAGTTTGCAGCTGAACTGCGTTTGGCTGCCGTCCACCGTAATGCGTCCCATGACGGGTACTGTCCCGTCCTTTTTCACTACCTGACGTTTGAGGTAGTAGATTACTGAAAATGTACTCTTCATCGTCCTTATTTTTTTAGGTTCAAAATTAGTTGGTGAAGAGTCCGTCGCCGGTACGCAAAACGGGGAGGAACGGCGCAATCTTTTTCCGTAACCGGATTTGTTGCGTGAGTTGTCAGTAACTCACTAATCCTTAACGCCTTGTTTCGTTATCCGTGTCCGTTTGTCGCCATTCCGTGCATGGTTACGGACAAGTAACGTAGCGGCGTCCTGATTTGGCTTCAGCGGTGATTGCGATGGCTTCACGAATAATCGGAAGCACGACTGAAACCCTTGTAACTCAATTCTATCACTATATCTTTCCGCATTTCTCTTTTTTGTAGTAACTTTGTACCCGAAAATAAGTTCATGAACAGAGAGATGCTTTATAACGACTTATCCGGCTTTTTAGC
>OODR01000641.1_pt1 | contig 14309 bp, 14 predicted proteins | sample 1671741 | NCBI WGS metagenome assembly OODR01 (sample SAMN06348187, study PRJEB24527) | human gut metagenome | biome: human gut; feature: ankylosing spondylitis patient; material: feces | host: Homo sapiens | place: China | collected 2015-10 | reverse complement strand
CGATATGAGCATAAAAGTGGGATGATAATCCCACGATATGCGAATATTGGGTAGGATTGTGGGAGTGCGTAGCACGGAGCAATCCGTAGGCATCAAAGTCGGGGGCTTTTGACCCCGACATCATAAAAATAACCTTATAAAAGGAGGAAATTATAAATGTTAGTAAACACAAAGGCAAAGATCGGTGTATTTTCCATCGCTCTGGGAGCATATCTGCCCCAGTTCCCCCAGCTGGTGCCTAATTTCGAGGCACAGTATGAGGATTTCAAGAAGACGATTCCCGATACTGTAGATATCGTTGATGGTGGCATGGTGACCACCAAGGAACAGGCTATGGCAGCAGGTGATAAATTCCGTGCTGCAGACGTAGATCTGGTATTCCTGCAGTTGCTGACCTATGCAACTTCCTATAACGTACTTCCCGCGATCCGTGATCTGGATGTGCCTGTAGTATGTATCAATGTGCAGAAGAAGCTGGCGCCGGACTATGCCAATACCGATATTCCCATCTGGCTGGGTGACCTGTATGCCTGTGGTGCCGTAGGTGAGGCTGTGGCAGACCTGGAGCGTGCAGGCAAGAGACATGCTGTAATCACTGGCGTGGTAGAAGGCGGCGACCCCGAGGTGGCAGCTCAGATCGAAGATTGGTGTAAGGCAGCTCAGGTCCGCAGACGTTTCCGTCAGACCAATATTGCCCAGATCGGCCGCCCTTATCCCGGAATGATGGATCTCTATATCGATGAGACCAACCTTTACAACAGAATGGGCCTGTATACCAAGCAGTTTGACTGGGAAGATATGTGGGCTATTGCAGACGATATTACCGATACCGAAGCTATTAAGGCGAAGGCACAGGACATCATCGATACCTTCGAAGTAGAGGGTGGCGCTACCGCAGATGACGAAGATATTCTGGATATGGCAAAGCATGTGCTTGCTTTCGAGCAGTGGGCGAAGGATGAAGACTTAAGTATGATCGCCTCCCATTATGCCGGTAAGGCACAGGGAGTAGCCGGTAAACTGGATTCCATGCTGATCCCTGCATTTTCCATGCTGATCAAGCAAGGTACCGCATGTGCCGTAGAAGGTGATATGAAAGTTGCCATGGCAATGTCCATTCTGAAGACGATCTCCGGTATGGGACAGTTGTCCGAGATGTACTCTATTGATTTCAACGAGGATATCTGCATCATCGGTCATTCCGGATCCGGCGATGCGGATATCTCTCTGGCACATAAGCCCACCATGAAGATCGTTAAGGTATTCCACGGCAAGGTAGGCGGCGGATATCTGACTCAGTTCTATCCTCCCGTAGGCCCTGTGACCTATCTGGCTATCACGCAGGATAAGGACGGCAACTTCAAGTTCGTTGTGGCAGAAGGCGAGAATCAGCCCGGCCCGATCTTCACTTTCGGTGACACCAATATGCGTACCAAATTCTCAATCCCCTGCAGAGAGTTCGTGAACCGTTGGAGCGAGGCAGGCCCTACCCATCATATGGCAGCAGCTGCCGGCAGACATATTGACACCATTTTAAAGGTTGCTAAAATACTGAACGTACCGGTAGATGTGATCACACGGTAAGGGCACTTGTGTAAATATGGCGCAGTAACCACAGGAGCAAAAAGCAAGCTCTGAAAGAGCAATTTTGCGAATGAAATTCGCAATAGTTACGAATGTTTATGATTTAAAAACAATATGCCTGTGGGCGGAGTTCACAGGCAATGGAAAGGCTAGGTATTATCATGAAATTTTTAGATGCAGAATTTGTACAGGGATTTATCAGAATGGCAGATGACGGCTGGCAGCAAGGCTGGCATGAACGTAACGGCGGCAACCTGTCTTACCGTGTGAAGCCGGAAGAGGTAGAACAGGTAAAGGAGAACTTTGAGCCGAAGGAGTTCCAGCCCATCGGCACCACAGTTCCCGCACTGGCAGGAGAGTATTTCCTGGTGACCGGCAGTGGCAAATATTTTCGTAATGTCAGCATTAAGCCGGAAGATTCTATCTGCATGATCGAACTTGACGACAAGGGTGAGAATTACCGTATCGTATGGGGGCTGGTAAACGGGGGCAGACCTACCTCCGAGCTCCCCAGCCACCTGATGAATCTGGAAGTGAAGAAGCTGCAGGATCCCGACTACCGTGTGGTATATCATGCACATACCACCAATATCATTGCGCTGACCTTCGTGCTTCCTCTGGAGGATAAGGTATTCACCAGAGAACTGTGGGAGATGGCAACCGAGTGCCCCGTAGTATTCCCGGATGGTGTGGGCGTAGTGCCCTGGATGGTACCGGGCGGCAGAGAGATCGCAGTAGCTACCTCCGAACTGATGAAGAAATACGATCTGGCCATCTGGGCACATCATGGAACCTTTGCCGCAGGCAAGGATTTCGACCTGACCTTCGGACTGATGCATACCGTAGAGAAGTCCGCTGAGATCCTGGTGAAGATGTTGTCCATGCAGCCGAATAAGAGACAGACCATTACCCCCGATGATTTTCGCCATCTGGCAAAGGACTTCGGTGTGACCCTTCCGGAAGAATTCTTATATGAAAAATAACGATCCGAGGGACACACGAAGGAGCCTCGAACCGTTATATCTTGAATGCCTGACGTTATCGGCGCGATTTTAAACGCGCCTCGTTAGGTGTCATATCATACATTTTTTTGAACTGTTTGTAGAAGAAGTTCTGATTCTCATAGCCTACAGACAGGGCAATCTCAGACACCGGCAGCGCGGTGTGGGACAGCTGATTCATAGCGACTCGCATACGCTGCCGTGTTTGTATTTCCTTAAAGGTAGTGCCGGAATATTTTTTGATCATACGGCTCAGGGAAGAGGGGGTGTACCCGATCTGTGCAGCCAGTTCGTGAAGAGTTCCGGTATCATAATGCTCCGCCAGGTATCTGCGTACCACCACCATCAGGACATTGCTCTGCTCATCTTTCTGGTCTAATAAAATATTTTCCGCATTGCTTAAGATATGCATGAACAGCAGGGCAAAGGTGTGTTCCGAGAGCTTATGCCAGTTCTGAGGCTGCTGTAACAGAAGGAAGACCGCATTGTGGATGAGGTTCTGGATGCAGGGATTATCGGAGACGGTAAAGTACAGATACTGACCGACACAACTGTCACCTTCCAGCGCATTGATGATAAAATCCGCCAGAATATTATCCTTGTTGATCAAAGTCAGGATATTCTGGAAATAGGCGGGGCGGATGATGATGTTAATGCCCAGATCTTCCTGGCCACAGGCTATTACCGCATGTTCGATATGTTGGTTCATAAATAGAAGTTCCCCGGGGCGGAGACAGATCTCTTCTTCATTTATGACATGTGTGACAGAACCAGAGAGACAATAAAAGATCTCCACGTAATCATGTTTATGCTTTGGAAAATCCACAAAGCGGGTGTGGCGACGCAGAGTAATATCATCTTCGGAGTGTTCCAAAAATTTATCACTCTCTACTACAAAATCCTGTTTGCTGGTGTAGAGATTCTTCTGAACGGCAATATTACCGTCTAAAATCTGTTGTTCCTCCGGTGTGATATAGGCCGGATCCAGAAAACCGTTCTCATACATATCGATCGTCATTCCTTTCAGCAACCCGCAATTTTGAACTGCGGGCAGGTTTTTCGACTGAGTTTATTTTACAGGAAAGAGACAAAAACCTCAAGATGTGTGCAAAAAGTGATTCTGCATTGCACGTGTCATTTTTGTGTTGTATATTAATAATGATTATGAACAATAAGCAGCTTTGCGCCGGCAGTCCAAAGTGTGCAGGTTGTGGAAAGATATGAGGATTTGTATGGCAGATACCACAGTTAAAAAGATCATCTGCAGTTCCTGTGGGGCAGAATTTGAGGATACCCTTCCGAAGTGTCCCTATTGCGGAAGCCTGAATTACAAGGGCGCCGAAGCGGAATATCTGGGGAAGCTGGAAAGCATGCGGCAGGATATGCAGCAGTTGGAGCAGGTACCGGAGAAGGAACTGAAGAAAAAACTGAAAAAGAAACAGAAATTTGTGATTAAGCTTCTGATCTTATTGGCGGCATTGGCAGCGATACTTGCGGTAATTGTGTTCCGGGTGCGGTATATAGAACCCAGGGATGCCAGAGCGGATTATCTGTGGGAAAAAGAGAACTTTCCGATACTGGACCGTCTCTATCAGGAGAAGGATCTGGAAGCACTGATGGATTTTTATGAGCAGGCTGTCGAAGAGAACAGAACCATAGACCGATGGGAACACAGTGGTATTTTCCGCTGGCTCATGAGCTGCCGGGATGCGAGAGAATATCTGGCGATGGAACAGAGTGGAGAGACACTTCGCGACTATCAGGAGACACAGCTTTTAGATGATTATTGGATGATGCGGGGACTGGACTACAGCGAGGTCATTCTGACGGAGAAAGACAGGGAGTATATCCGTCCTTATGTGGAAGCAACCCTGAACAGTCTGGCAGACCGTTATACGTTTACCGCAGAAGAAGAGAAAAAATTCGAGGATAGTCTGCGAAATAATTACGGTTATCCCAGATATGAGGATTGCGAGGAATACATTAAGAAGCATAACGAATAGGAAAGGATCATAAAAGCAATGATGAAATGTAAATATTGCGGGGGCAATCTGACATTGGAGCAGGCATATTGTCCGCATTGCGGAAGACCGAATGAAGAAGCCGCACAGCATGTCAAAGACATGGAGCATTACAAGAGCAACTTTGAGGATACCAAAAGTGATGTCTATAAAGTGGCGGAGAAAAATACGGAGATCATGTCACATATGATAATCATCACAGTGCTGGTGATCCTGTGTGTGGTGGTGTTTGTAGTATCTGCACGTAGCTGGAGCATCCACAGAGGCTTGCTACAGTTTGATGCAGGGATCCGGCAGAGCAGCTATATGAAACAGATGGAACAATATCTGGAAGATGAGGATTACATAGGTTTATCAGCTTTTTGCGACAGGCATTACATCCGGCCTTATAGCAGTAATAATAATTATGAAAAATATCAGCTGCTCATGGAAGCCAGCGGAGCGTATCGTTACTTTTATGAAAGTCTGATGAAGGCAGTTACGATCAACTCCGGCAATGTATCCATACTTCCCGGTCTGTATGAAAATATTTCGGATTATTACGAGCAGCTGGAAAGGATTCTGCATCCTGTGGATAATGATTATAGGGCAAAACAATATCGGGAACTGCCGGAGGAGCAGAAGGAAGCCATTCTCCGGATGGAAGAGAATGAGAAGGCACTGCTGCAGACCTATTTTGGCATGACCCCGGAAGAGGCAGAGAATTTCGGTACGATGTCAAATGCACAAAAAATCTTATTCCTGGAAGAAAAAGGCGAGGTGATGGGTTATGGTAAATCTGAAGAGTAAGCTGAAACAGGCACAGAAGCAGAGAGGCGCGCTGCTTGTGATGAATCTGGTGATCATAGCTCTGTGCTTGGTATTGTTTGGGGGAACCGTCCATATGTTCCGGGAATTAAACTACGCCTTTTCCCGTCCTGCGAAGACCAACTGGATGGAGAATAATGTGCAGAGTGAAAATTATGCCTACCTGTTAGTAAATTATCACGAGGACATGGCGTACGGCGGCTTGCTGTCCGGAACAAAAAAGGAATGCTATGGTGTGGCGAGATATTTTGAGGCGGCGTCCATGTATAAGGCATTTCTTCAGACCGGAGATACGGAGCGAGCTGCCAGAGAAAAGGAGAAGATGGATGCCGCATATGAAGAAATGGGTGACTGGAATATTGCAGCGGACAGCATCAGGGAGAGACTTGGATTGGACTGACAGATTTGCTGTAGGAATACCGGCGATATTACTGGCAGCCTGTCAGACAGTGGGATGCCGGATCAGTATAGAATACCATACTTCCGTACATAGAACGATGCAGTCGTGGCTGGAACAGGTCCCTATGGCAGGCTGGATTTTGTGGTGGATAGCAGAGACATTACTTTTTGGACAGATGCTGCGATGGCTGTTTGTGCATGCAGGGAGAGACAAGGCAGTTCAGGAGGACGGTATCGGGAAAGGTATCGGAAAGAGAATATTTTTGATTTTTGCAGGATTGTTGATAGCCTGGCTGCCGGTGCTCCTTTCCAATGATCCCGGATTTTATAATTATGATATTTATGGGCAGGTGCCTCAGGTGATGTATCCGGAGGTGCCGTATAATACACACCATTCGTTACTCAGCACGTTGGTCATGGGAGGCGTTATCACATTAGGATACCGGATATTCGGGACGATGGAGAAGGCAGTATTTCTGCACTCCTGCTTCCAGATGATACTTTGTGCGGCGGCCTTTTCCTACAGTCTGGATTTCTGGTATCGGCGATTGAATAGAAAATGGCTGTTGGGAGTCGGATTTTGTTTTTATGCTTTTCTGCCGACGATTGCCTTGTTTTCCGTCAGTACGACCAAGGATGTGGTATGCTCTCTGGCACTTTTTATTGCATTTCACCTGTTGTATGAATTGTATGAGAATACGGAGGGATTTTTTCGGAAGAAAGAGAAAATCGCAGCATTATCGTGCAGCCTGATCGTGGGAGCGCTGTATCGGAAAAATGTAATTTATGCGGTTTTTCTTTATCTGGTGTTGTGTGCGGTTTTCTGTAAAAAGCAGAAAAGAAAGATCATTTCACTGTTTGCGGGAACGATTCTGCTGACCATGCTATTGTCTGTGGGAATGGAAACTCTGCTCCATGCGGAAAAAGGTTCCGCGGTAGAGGCTCTGTGTGTACCGCTCCAGCAGATTGCAAGGGTATATACAGATAAGGGAGAAGCGGCGTTTGACAGTGAGGAATTGCAGCTGCTGGATCAGATCATGGACAGAGAACAGTGGTCACAATATAATCCGTTTCTGGCAGACCGGATCAAAAATTATGTGAATAATGAAGAACTTCTTCAAAATAAGTGGGAGTATCTGAGACTATGGTTCCGAAAAGGATGGCAGTATCCGGGATGTTATCTGAGAGCCTTTCTGGATAATACGTATCAGGCCTGGTATCCGGGGACATCGGTTGTGGATGATCCGGACGGTGATATTTATTACTTTGATTTCGAGGGAAGAAATGTACTGGAAATGAAGACGATCAGTTCCCGGCTGACAGAATTTTATCGTAAGATATCGCTGGAATATTATTACCAGAAAATTCCGGTGATCCGTGCGTTGTTTGCAATCGGCACCTATTTCTGGCTGGCAGTGATCCTGTTTTTCTATGGCATCCGGCGGCGGAGGGCAGAGATATGGAACAGTTGGCTGCTGGTTCTGGCACTGTGCCTTACGGTCTTTCTGGGTCCCATATCCCTGGTGCGTTATTATCTGCTTTTATTTTATGCAGCTCCGGCAGGTATCTTCTTATTAGCAGATAGACCTTGACAAATCACGGAAGCATGCACTACAATTACTTGCATACGACAATGACGATGAAAAGGATCAGTACGATCGGAAAGCATCCCAGAGAGAGGGGAAGGACACGGTGACGTGCGGCTGGGAACCCCTTATGACAGAGGATCGGAAACCTCCCTTGGAGTCCTGTGCGAGACACAATGTACCTGGAAGCGGCGAAGCACAGCGTAGAACCGGCGTTAACGGTGACAGAGCAGGATACATATTTGTATCAATCAGGGTGGTACCGCCGAGTGATCGGTCCCTTTTTCGGGAGCGATGACCCGGCGTTTTTCGTTTCCGTAGATCGTATGAGCAGTTTATTTTCAGAAAAAGAAAAGGAGAGAGAAAATGGCAGACAAGAAAATGGTAGAAGCGATCACTTCCATGGAAGAAGATTTCGCCCAGTGGTATACCGATGTAGTGAAGAAAGCAGAGCTGTGTGATTACACCAGTGTCAAGGGATGTATGGTAATTAAGCCCGCAGGCTATGCGATCTGGGAGCTGATCCAGAAGGAGCTGGATGCACGATTCAAAGCAGTAGGAGTACAGAATGTATATCTTCCCATGTTCATTCCTGAGTCCCTGTTGGACAAGGAGAAGGATCATGTAGAAGGCTTCGCACCCGAAGTAGCATGGGTTACCCAGGGAGGATTGAATGAGCTTCCTGAGAGACTCTGTGTCAGACCTACTTCAGAGACCCTGTTCTGTGATTTCTATAAGAATGACATCCATTCCTACAGAGACCTGCCTAAGGTATACAATCAGTGGTGTTCCGTGGTACGTTGGGAGAAGGAGACCAGACCTTTCCTGCGTTCCAGAGAGTTCCTGTGGCAGGAAGGACATACCGCACATGCTACCGCAGAAGAATCTCAGGAGAGAACTCTGCAGATGCTGAATGTATATGCGAAGTTCCTGGAGGAGGTTCTGGCTATCCCCGCAATCAAGGGTCAGAAGACCGAGAAGGAGAAATTCGCAGGTGCAATTGCAACCTATACGGTAGAAGCACTGATGCATGACGGCAAGGCACTGCAGTCCGGTACCAGCCATAATTTCGGTGACGGCTTCGCCAAGGCTTTCGGCATCCAGTTCGCAGACAAGGACAATACTTTAAAATATGTACATCAGACCTCCTGGGGTATGACCACCCGTCTGATCGGCGCATTGATCATGGTACACGGTGATAACGAAGGTCTGGTGATTCCTCCCCGTGTAGCACCGATCCAGATCTGCATTGTGCCCGTTATGCAGAAAAAGGAAGGCGTTCTCGACAAGGCGTATGAGCTGAGAGACCGTCTGGCAAAGGATTTCCGTGTCAAGGTAGATGACAGCGACAAGACCCCCGGCTTCAAGTTTGCAGAGGCTGAAATGAGAGGTTATCCCATCCGTGTGGAGATCGGCCCCAAGGACATCGAGGCAGGCAAGTGCGTGATCTGCCGTCGTGATACCAGAGAGAAGATCGAAGTCGCTCTGGAGGATCTGGAGACCAAGGCAGCCGAGATCCTGGAGACCATGCAGAAGGAAATGCTGGAGAGAGCAAGAGCACACCGCGACAGCCATACTTATGTGGCACACAACATGGAAGAGTTCGAGCAGATCTTCAATGAGAAGTCCGGATTTGTCAAGGCTATGTGGTGCGGATGTCAGGAATGTGAAGACAAGATCAAGGAAAAGCTTGCTGTTACCAGCCGCTGCATGCCTTTTGAACAGGAACAGATCGCAGATACCTGCGTATGTTGTGGAAAACCTGCGAAAAAGATGGTATACTGGGGAAGAGCATACTAAGATAATATGTAACTATTCAGAGCTATGTAAATATCGTCAAATATTCGTCGAATGCTGGCATTCGTAAGAATATTTTATGATATTTATAGGGCGAAGTAACCACATGAGCAAAAAAGAAGCTCCATAGGAGCGTTTTGCGAATGGGGTTCTGAATAGTTATGAAAATATTAATAAGGCAGATGAAGACGCAGGCCGGTAGTATTGCTACAGGGTCTGCGCCTTATTTTTCAATGATAATGCTCGGAAATGAGGAAAAAGATGATCTTTAATACATTTGAATTGCATCAGGAGGGTTCCCTGCCGGGAGCACATTTAGTTACCTATATTCAGGAGTATTCGGAGGCAATGGCCATTAACGACAGACCTCTGATCCTGCTGTGCCCGGGAGGCGGCTATACAAGAACCTCCGACAGAGAGGCGGAGCCTATGGCACTGAAATTCCTGGCGATGGGATATCATGCGGCAGTGCTGCGCTATTCCTGCGCCCCTGCGGAATATCCTACTTCCTTAAAGGAACTGGCTTACAGCATCAAGTTCCTGCGGGAGCATGCGAAAGAGTGGCACATTGATCCCCACAAGATCGTAGTGGAAGGCTGCTCTGCGGGAGGACACCTGGCAGCCAGCCTTGGGGTGTTCTGGGATGAAGATTTTCTGGCAGAGAGTCAGGGACTTTCGGCATCCGAGCATGAGCTGCTGCGTCCGGACGGACTGCTGTTATGCTATCCGGTCATCACTTCCGGAGAGTTTGCCCACAGAGGATCTTTTGAGAATCTGTTAGGCAGCAGACAGGAGGAGCTGGGAGAGAAGCTGTCCCTGGAGAAACAGGTAACAAATAAAGTGCCGAAGACCTTCATCTGGCATACCTTTGCGGATCAGTCGGTACCGGTGGAAAATTCCCTGCTGTTCGTCAGCGCTCTCCGCAGAGCCGGAGTGCCCACGGAATTCCATATGTATGAAAAGGGAGCGCATGGACTGGCACTGGCGAATAAGCTGACAGAGACTAACGATGGCAGAGCCGTACAGGAGGAATGCACCTCCTGGGTTGAACTGGCGCATACCTGGCTGGAGAGCCTTTTTGCAGGAGATGTGGAAGACGGACTGCACGCACAGGGCAGAGAATGGTAAGAATAGCAATAAGAGAAAATGAAAAACGCAAGGAGCAGTCATGGAACAGGCAGATACGATCATTCAGATCCCTCATTTCTACGGAAGTCTGAAAGGAATGCAGAACAAATTTGATAAATATGCAAGGCAGGATGCTTTCACCGGATCCACCAGAGAGGAATGGGAAGCCTGGAAGGAGACTTCCAGAGAGACATTGAAAGAGCTTCTGGGATGGAAATATATGGAGACCTGTGATCTGGACCCCCGCGTGGAAGAAGTCGTGGAGCTGGAGAACGGCATCCGTCGGGAAAAAGTGATCATTCAGGTAGAGCCGGAAGTATATATGCCTATGTATATACTGATCCCGCCGAAGCAGAACGAAGGGAAGCAGAAATGTTTTCTTGCTCTTCCTGGGCATCAGGGCGCAGGTAAATTCAGCGTGGCAGGCCGTGATGATATTCCCGCGGTAAAACGGATGATCGAATTCTACCATTATGATTACGGTATGCAGCTGGCGAAGCGTGGTTATGTGGCAATCTGTCCGGACTGCAGAGGCTTCGGAGAACGCAGGGATGAGGCATTGCAGAAAGGAACGGATGAGAAGTCCTTCCTGACCAGTACCTGTTTTCATCTGGCACATATGGCTGAGCCTTTGGGAGAGACCGTGGCAGGTATGTGTACCTGGGATGCTTCCCGGTTGATCGATTATGTCTACGAACGGGGCGAATGGGATACTGACGATTTAGGCGTCGTGGGATTTTCCGGCGGTGGTATGCAGACGCTGTGGATCTCTGCTTTGGATGATCGTGTGAAAAAATGTATCATCAGCGGATATCTCTATGGGTATCGTGACGCATTGTTATTGCTCAACGGTAATTGCAGCTGTAATTATGTTCCCCATCTGTGGGAACACTTTGATATGGGAGATATTGCATCGCTCATTGCTCCGAGACCGCTGGCGGTCCAGTCCTGCCGGGATGACCATCTGAACGGCCCCAGGGGACTGGTGAATGTGACGGAGCAGCTAGATATTGTGCGGAAGGCTTACAGCCTGTACGGAAAAGAGGAATATCCGATCCACGATGTCAGAGAGGGAGACCACTGCTGGCATGAAGAGGTATTGGATATCGCACTGCCAAGACTGTAAGACATTTATAACCCCTGTTAATAGTTACAAAATATGGAGGAACGTATGGAATATATCGTTCTGGATCTGGAATGGAATCAGAGTAACACCGGTAAAGAGGATGCTGTGGAGAAGCTCCCTTTTGAAATCATAGAGATCGGTGCCATCAAACTGAATAATGAACGTGTTATGGTCAGTGAATTCAATGAACTGATCAAGCCACAGGTCTACCATGAGATGCACAAGATCACCAGCAAACTGATCCATATTCAGATGCGGGAGCTGGAGCGTGGGAGACCATTCCCGGAGGTCGGAGGAGATTTTGTCAGATGGTGCGGACAGGAGGAGTATCTGTTCTGTACCTGGGGCACGCTGGATCTGACGGAGTTACAGCGGAATATGGCATATTATGAGATGCCGCTTCTGGCACCGGGACCGCTGCCCTATCTGGATGTGCAGAAGCTGTTCGCCATTGCCTATGAGGAGCGCAAGATCCGCAGAAATCTGGAATATGCCATTGATTACCTGCATATTGAGAAGGATATTCCCTTCCACCGGGCGTTCAGTGATGCCTACTATACGGCAAAGATCCTGATCCGGATACTGGAGGAGCACCCGGAGGTAGTGGTGAACCTGTCCTACGATACCTTCTGTCCTCCGAAGGACCGTAGGGACGAGGTGAAAGCGCAGTTTGATACCTATGTAAAATATATTTCCAGGGAATTCAAGGACAAGACAGAAGCTTTCGCAGATAAGGAAGTCGTGTCCAGCAAATGTTATCTCTGCCATCGTAACCTTCGCAAGAAGATCAAATGGTTCAGCGCTAACGGCAGGCATTATTACTGCGTGGCTTATTGCGAGAAGCACGGCTATCTCAAGGGCAAGATCCGGGTACGCAAGGCATATGACGGCGGCGTATATATCGTCAAGACCACGAAGCTGATTCCTAAGGAAGAGGCAGAAGCTATTGCGGCCCGCAGAGATCACGCCAGAGAAGTGCGCAAGAGACACAAGCACAGCAAGGCGAGGGATGCCGGGGAATAGGGACAGAATATGCAAATTACATTTTAGAGGGAGGATGGCAGCGGCTACGAGGCAAGATTTACGACCTGCGGAATCTGTACCCTTATGAAGGAACTGGGACTTACTGAGCTGATCCCTGCCATGTGCCAGTTTGACTACACCATGAGCGAGGCGGGCGGTGTCACCAATTTTGTCAGGGAATACACCCTGGCTTCCGGCGGATCTTATTGCGACTGCGGGTATAAGAAAAAGTTTAAGTAATTTGAAATAATCATTGTATTTTTACAACATATAGAATATACTAAAAATAACAGAACCCAACACGCCTCTCAACGATGCGGACCACGTTGGGTCTTTTAATTTTAAGGGGAAAAATATATGGGGGAACTAAAGCAACATCCATTACCGATGACAATAGACGAACAAATAGAAAACTTGAAATCACTTGGCTTAATTATTGAGAATGAGGAATATGCCAAGAAGATATTAAATGACATATCCTATTTCCGATTAATTAAGGCGTATAGTTTAGGATTTAAACCTAAAAATGGGAAATATGAAGAAGGCGTAACATTTGAGCAGATTGTAGAGTTATATCTGTTCAATGCTAATTTCAGACAAGTGACATTTGCTGAGATAGAAAAAATAGAAGTAAATGTCAGATGCAGAATTGCAAATTATTTTGGATATATGGAACCCCAAAATTTTGTGGACGAAGAATATCATCGGGCATTTATGGCTGATATCGAAGAGGAGGTTCGGAGAAACTCAAAGGCGCCGTTTGTGAGAAATTTCAAAACTAATTATGCAGGTGGAAATTTGCCTATATATGCATTGGTGGAGGTATTTAGTTTTGGCACTCTTTCAAAATTTTACAAAAACATGAAAAATGCTGACAAAAAGGCAGTTGCCAAGAGTTTTGGAATTGGATATACATATCTGGAAAGTTGGTTGGAGAGCATTTCTTATGTTCGCAATGTTTGTGCGCATTATGGGAGGTTGTATAATGCAAAACTTTCAAAGACGCCTATTCTTTACAAAGAATATACACAAGCCGGTATAGGAAACAATAGAATGTTTGGTGTATTATTGTGTATGAAACAGATTTTAAAGAATGACAAGCATTGGAATCTTTATGTAGATCAAATAGAATTGCTAATAGATAAATATGAAAAAGTAGATGTGAAAACGATGGGTTTTCCGGATGACTGGAAGAAATTGTTGGAACAGAAATAGGTGTAATAGAAGAGTATACAATGGAAAACACAGTAGATACCGGGATTCTACTTCCGGGAGGTGTACTTATTTCTGAAAAGAGAATAGTATGATCTCAGACACAGGAGGTAAGCACATGGATCTCGTCAAGATAGGAAAATATATTGCAGGCAAAAGAAAAGACTTAGGTATGACGCAGAAGCAGCTCGCCGAAAAACTGGGTATGAGTGACAAATCCGTATCCAAGTGGGAGCGGGGAGTTTCCCCAACAAAAGGATATTAGAAACAATCCATGAAACACCTGCTTGCGTTAAAGGAATTACAATAGAATACTATATTTTTTAACATGCATTTCTATATTGATTTGCATGTTTTTAATTTCAAAAGAAAATTTAAAATAAACACTATATAACACTTGACAACAGTTTGTAACTGTTATATACTGTTATCAAGAAAAGAAGGAAGGATATAAAGAATGAAAATTATAATCAATACTTCCCTAATGGTTCCCATATATGAACAGATTGTTGACCAGATTAAAATGCTCATACGCAACGGGGAACTAAAGGAAAACGACAATCTTCCATCTGTCCGAGATCGGAAGAGCGTCGTGTAGGGAAAGAGTGTAGATCTCGGTGGTCGC
>OODR01000629.1_pt1 | contig 14619 bp, 15 predicted proteins | sample 1671741 | NCBI WGS metagenome assembly OODR01 (sample SAMN06348187, study PRJEB24527) | human gut metagenome | biome: human gut; feature: ankylosing spondylitis patient; material: feces | host: Homo sapiens | place: China | collected 2015-10 | reverse complement strand
GATTGCAGAATGTACGGAAAACAAGAAAGCGAATTATAAATCAAACAATAAATAAATATTGCCCTATGAAAAAGAAAGAAGAAAATAATACAGGAGTAAACCAGTCATTCAAATTGTCTGTTATTGTCGGAATATGGGAAAGTTTAAATCTTCATCTTACGGTGATGATATACCAAAGCAAGAGAAAGTATTTCCTTTCGATGCTCCATGTATCGGATAACGGACAGGCAAAACCAGCCGTTTACGAGATACAGAAAGAAGATAGCCGTTACTTCATCGTTGAAGCCTTTAAACGGCTTTATATAAGCTATGATGCGGTCAAAGATAGTATTTTCTTATCTTACTATGGCGAGTATCTGCGTAACTGACAAGGTGTGTGCCTGTCATCATTTAAACCAATTATAAACCAATAAAACGATATAACAATATGGAACTGATAAACGGCAACAGTGAGATAATTAAGGATTTCTTTCAGTCTATGGAAAGAATGTTAGAGGGTATCGGTAAACTGGCAAAAGAAAGCAAACCACACCTGAACGGCGAAAAGTTTCTAAGCAACCGGGCAGCATCCAAATATTTGAAAGTAAGCATCCGGACGCTGCAAGAATGGAGAGATACGGGCGTTATCCCTTATATTCAGATAAAAGGCAAAATAATCTACCGTGAAAGCGATATAGAACAGCTTTTGCAGACCTATTACAACAAGGAACAACAGGAATGACCTACCGTCCTAAAAAAATACATTTTTTCCGAAACTGACTAAGAACATTAACTCTACCAGTGTAGTAATCCGTCTGTGCAAGCCTTTGGAAGAAAATACTACCCGGAGCGTAGCGCAGGCGTGGAGATTTTCTTTCAAACCCGCGTAGGGCTTGGACTTGAACGGACGGAATACGGAGCTTACCTTTGTTAATGTTTTATTCAGCTTCGGAAAGTCTATTTACAGAATGAATACTTATAGTAAATTTATGGTTTATCATATTACGAAATAGCAAAATCTATTATTCATCATGTGTCGTTATCAATCTAATCATCTTGTCTAACAATGGCTTTGTCTTTATTTTGACATCTTTTGATTTATTGACCATATTTGAGAAGGCTATGAAAACAAGAAAAGCTTTCAATATCGCACTATCAATATTAGTTGTTATCAGTGGTTCATTATACTGTATTTGCATTAATCCTGATATAGAGAGAAATAAGAAGTATGCTAAATAAATAAGAAAATTCACATTATTCTTATTGATAACATAGAGAGCTAATTCAGTCTGAACAGCTTCATATTTATGGTTTTCCCAATTCTTCAATGGAGAGTGTTCTTTTATCATCCAATGAATAAATTTTGCCCCGTGAACACTGATAATAGAACCTACTGCAAGTGTAATGAAAAACATAGTTTCCCATGAAATATTCAGACCAAGCAAGAAGTTTAAAACTATCACAATTACTATAGGTACTCCAAATGCATATGCCCCCAGACACATGTAGCTCATTAAAACTATTATTGTTGGATGCATTAAATTGAACAATATCTTAGTAATTACTATTGGTAAAGAAATTGCAAAATTAATTGTCTTTACTATTCTATTTTTACTCTTACTGATTAGTGATTGTAAAAGCATAAATATAACGATATATCCAATAAAAAAAACAATGGCTTTCCATTCTAATTTTATTATTATCCATGAGTATAAAGAAGTTAAAGCAATACCTATGCTAACAAATGCGAGTATAATTAATGAAAGTTTTACTTTTTCGGGTATTGTAATCTGTGTCCACCATTTAATAAGACTCCTTATTTCTATAACTTTTTTATGTTCAGGATTTATACATTGTATGGGCCTTTTTATAAACTCATGATATGCATGTTCTGTTTTTGTAGGCTTATGATACTTCAATTCATATTCTAAAATTTCTCCATTAGATAATAACACTAACATATAAGTACCAGTTATAATACCGTATGTACCTTTTGTATCTTGATGGAATTTACGCTTCACTTCATAGACGTTTTTATCATACCTTTTTAATTCATTATGCAGACGTAAGTTCACATTTTTGTTCATCATCATCTCCTCTACCACTTCATTATCTTTACATGGATAAACACACCAGTACATAAAAGTAAACATAAATAAAAACAGTAGGGGAAATAAACTATAGGTAGTATTAAAGCATAGATATTCAGCAAGTATCACAGTTCCAATACATGCACCTATAATTATAATTATTAATGGTTTCTCCATTGGTTGTTTCATATTATAGCTAAAACAAAGATTTCCTTCTTTGTTCTTCCAAGTCCTTATGCTCTTTGTTGTCGTATTCATAAAAAATAAGTGCTTATATAATAATATCACAAATACAATTATCTGCTGCTTACCAAAGATATAGTTATTATATATATTATCAAAATACTCGTTAGAGATTTATTGATAAAAAGCGAACATCTACTGTTTTCTATTAAAGTTTTTTTCTACGTTTATCATATCACGTATAATGGAACTATCCAATATCCGTGCATAATGCTGTGTCGTTCTGATATTGGAATGTCCCAAAATCTTAGATACATTTTCCATTGATACATCATTAGCGAGAAAAACAACTGTAGCCGCAGTATGACGGGCAACATGAGTGGTCAGCCGTTTGGCTATGCCGCATACATCAGCAATTTCTTTTAAATAGGCGTTCATGCGTTGATTACTGATTACAGGCAAAAGTACTCCTTTTTTTATGCACTCTACATTATCTTCATATTTCCTCAATATCCTTTGAGGAATGGATAAAACAGGAATATTACACATCTGATTGGTTTTCTGTCGTGCCTTGCGTATCCACAAAGCACCGTTATTGTCTTTTATTAGGTGTTCACGGCTTAACTGCTGCACATCCACGAAAGCAAGTGCAGTGAAGGGATAGAAAACTATCAATGCGACCAATAGAGGAATCCGGCAAAAGAACTGCAATTCGTTGTAAAGCAGCAAAATTGTGTTGGTTTGCGCAGTTGGGTAAATAGCAAAAACAGGTAGAATAACGAACCTGTTCAGCTACCAAGTCATTACCTGTTTTCATTTCATTTAGATGCAGTCAATCAAGGGATAAACTGTCAGTTAAAAGGTATTTCCATCCGGGAATCTTACTTTACCCTACAGATTTAACCTATCCGGTTTTGATTGCGCCGTTCTGCCTGATTCTCATACCGTTCAACAGGCGAGATATGAGTAAAATTGCAATCAAAAAAGTAACGCATGAAAACAGAAATGAAAGTGCTGCTCTACATCAAGCGCAGCGTACAGGACAAGGACGGCTTTTCTCCGCTCATGGGCAGAATATCCGTCAGGGGAAAGGTCAATTCCATCGCGCAATTCGCGTGCAAGTTCAAAATCGATGTGCGGTTGTGGAACGCCACCGCCCAACGCTGCACCGGCAAAAGCAAGGCGGCGACAATGGCAAACAGGGAGATTGAACGACTACTGCTGTTGTTGCAGAAGCGGTTCAACGAACTTTCCGACATCCGGGATATAGTGAAGGCAGAGGAAGTCAGAAACGTGTTCCAAGGTCTGGCTGAGACTCAGGACACCATCATGAAGCTCTATGCGGAGCATAACAGCGACTATGCCCTGCGTGTAAGGGTGAATAGGGCGGCAAGCACGTTCTACCAGTACCGGAACACCTGCCGGATACTCGGTGAGTTCCTGAAAGAGAGATACCATGTGTCGGATATGCCTGTCAAGCAGCTGGATGAGAACTTTATCGAGGCGTTTGATATGTATATGCGCACGACAAGGCGTTTCATGCCCAGGACCATACTCGGACATATTAACCGCCTGAAAAGCGTAATGATGCTTGCCGTGTTCCGCGGCATCGTCCCTTTCAGCCCGTTCAAAGGTTATGCGCCGCAGAAACCTGTTTTCAAACAGATGTACCTGACAGAAGACGAGCTTGACAGGTTTGCGAACACTACCTATGACACCCCCAACCGTAATTTCACGAGGGACATGTTCCTGTTCTCGTGCTGGACGGGTATCTGTTACTGCGACATGAGGAGCCTGACAGCCGCCAATCTGGTGAGAGCGGATGACGGCAGTCTGTGGATTCATACGGAAAGACAGAAAACAGGGACGCCCGAATGTATCCGGTTGATGGAGATACCGCTGAATATCATTGAAAAATACAAGGATATGGACAGCGACGGGAAACTCCTTCCTATGCTGACCAAAGAGAGCATGAACAGACACCTGAAAAAGATGTCCGTGATGTGCGGCATCAACCGTCCAATCTCATTCCATCAGGCAAGGCACAGTTTTGCAACCCTTATCTGCCTGAGCAACGGGGTTCCGATAGAAACCATCAGCAAGATGATGGGACATTATTCCATACGCACCACCCAGATATATGCCGAGATAACCAACCACAAAGTGAGCAGGGATTTGGAAACCCTGTCTGAAAATACCAAAGGCAAATATGCGTTGCCCGATGACGGTATGCCGTCACGGGTGTTCAAATGCGGAAATTACAGCGGTTGGAAAAAGGAGTGTGCATCAAATGATGAAACTAAAATCAAGTGACAATGAATAGAGGAATAATAACAATCAGTGAAACGGGTGCGGTCACGATGCCGACCGTATCCGTGTGGATGACGCAACAAGAGATAGCCGACCTGTTCGGCGTGTTCGCATGCGATGTCCGTAAGGCGATTCATACCATTTACAAGCACAAGGAACTGAACGAACTTGGCACGATGAAGTATCTCAAGCAACCGGATGGCATCAGTTACGATGTCTATAACATTGAAGTGATTATAGCCGTTGCATTCAGGATATGCAGTAAAGAGAGTGTCTTGTTCAGACGGTTTATAATAAATGAAATTAGCACCATTAAGAAAGCTACACCGATTACACTGTTTGTTGCCAGCGTCAGAGGTAATAACCGATGGTATAGTTGAGGTTCATTCCGTCAGCCACTCGTTCCCGATGCACGGATGCAAAGGTAGCGTATGGCTTAATGGCAGCGGCAAGGTCGGGCGGCAAGCCGTTTCTGGCAGAATCTTCCTCAAACGAGTTTGAGCGTATTCAGCCCGAAAACCTTGCCACTGCCTGCCATACGCTTGAAGAGCATCCGGCAACGGAAACAAGCGACTGATGGGAAATCAGAAGAAAGAAGAGAGGAACGGCTTACAGACGAAGTGGTATTTTGATGCTCCGTCCGTAAGCCGTTCCTTTCTCTTTTTGCCGAAAGTCCGTTGCTGACGCAATCACTGGGCAGACGGCAAACTGCGCTCTTTCAAGAAAATCATGTGCCTGTCAGCCGATAGGCGGAGCGGTAGCCGTCAGCAAGCATCCTTTCGATGTCGGATTCACGGTAGAGGATTTTACCGCCTAACTGGATATAGGCTATGCGCCCTTCGTTCCGGTAGTCCTGAAGTGTCCGGCGGCTCACTTTCAACCGTGCCGACACTTCTTTGTCAGTGAAGAAACGCTCTCCGTTCAGTGTCGGTCGGTAATTGACGGTCAGATGCTCGAAGCTGTCCAAAAGACGGTCGAGACTGCCCATGAAGTGGATTATCCACTCGCTGTCCTTGTTTATCAGTTCATTCATGCTACTTTGGATTTAGTGGGTATTGTTAGTTTATTTCGTTCATTTCATCAAGTTTATATCGTTCTTCCTTTGAACTTTGCTTCCTTGCGCCTGTCCTCCACAACGGAAACAATACGCTGCACGTCATCGGGACGGTAATACGTCTTGTGGTTTATCTGAGAGTAAGCCAGCGTCCCGTTGTCCCGAAGCGTCTGCAATGTGCGTGGGCTGATGTTGAGCATCCGGCACACGTCCTGATTGTCCATCCACTCGCCCATCTTCTTCTCTCCGTGCCGCCGACAGATGGCATCCATGCGACTGACGAAATGGTCGAACTTGGCGACCATCGCCTCAAAGGTCTTTCTTTCAATAGATACGATTTCCATATACATACTTTTTATTGTTACTGTTTCTTTTGCTGCAAAGGAATACATAATCTGTTATCCGGCAATGGATTTCCAGGAAGTGGAAGCATGTGGCACAGGTTGGTAGAGGTTGGCACAGATTGGGGCTATATTCTTAATTCCGGAAATCAGGAATGTGGCAAGAGAAAAAACAAGGGCTTAATTCAAATTTGACTGTAATCGCACCTTTGTTCTTCCGGCTATTCACGTCCGGCAAATCAGTGAAGTCCTCACCGGTGTCTCTGTCACCATAAAGCAAAGTCACACAATATTGCCTGATTGGGCCCAAACGCTTGACTGACTGCACTGAAGTATCTTACTTTACTTGCGATAATCGGTCGAGGCATAAACCAAGACCATGGTAATAACTTAATCTATTTGTTTTTATGGCAACAAAAAAAGAATCAGTCATCAGTGAACAACAAGTTCAGGAAATCGTGGAAAGAATGGGGCGCAGGGAATCCCGTGACAGGACATCCTTGAATGACTTCTACAAGCGTATCGGTTTGGAACCGGACGTACCGGAGCAAACCAAAGCCCCCGATACCTCGGAAGCGGAAACCGCTGTGACGGAAGAAGCGCCGAATGAAGTGCTCGAAGAAAGCACAAGTGACATGCCCGAAAAAACAGCAGTGCCACAGAAGCGTGTCAGCAGCAAACAACGCAGGCTGTCGCTGGACGAGTACCGTACCGCTTACCTGCAAGTTCCCAAGATAACCGACCGCAAGCCTGTGTTCGTCAGCGGTGAGGTGCGTGACCGGCTGGACGGGATTGTCCGCCGTCTCGGCGGGCGTGGCATGAGTGCTTCGGGACTTATCGAGAACCTCGCCCGCCTGCACCTTGAAACCTACCGGGAGGACATCGAGCAGTGGCGCAAACTCTGAGCGAATTACGGTAGAACCAATCAAGTCGGTGGATATACTCCATCGGCTTGACCGATATTCCAAATGAGTTATTATACACACAAACCAATCCGACAAGCGGAGGATTCTTGTGTCCTCAAAGACACAGCAAGATATATTTTCAGTTACCCGAATAATTCTAAGTAACTGAAAACACCTTCACCGCCGTGGGCAGAATTATCCTCCGCAGTCGGATAATTTCGGGGTTCCTTAATCAAAGATTAAACAATGGACAAGCCATAAAATTAAAAGAGTAAGAAGAATGAAAAAGAAGAGCAAGTATGGGAGAAATCCCAAATTGAACCCAAAGACGCACTGCGTGATGGTGCGCTTCGATGATGTGGAATGGAACAGATTCCTCACGATGTACGAGGAATCGAACGTGTATGCGAAAGCCGTCTTTCTGAAGGCGCATTTCTTCGGACAGAAGTTCAAGGTGCTGAAAGTGGACAAGACGCTGGTGGACTACTACACCAAACTGTCGGACTTCCACGCCCAGTTCCGTGCCATCGGTACGAACTACAATCAGGTCGTTAAAGAGTTGCGCATCCGTTTTTCGGAGAAGAAGGCGATGGCGTTACTCTACAAGTTGGAGAAACATACCATCGACCTTGTGAAGTTGAGCCGGCAGATTGTGGAACTTTCAAGGAAGATGTATGCTAAGTGGGAACAACAGAATTGAAGAAAGTAGCCTGATAAATGAACAAAGTTCGTCAAACAACTTCATTGCCGATCATGTCATCATCGGCGGCCGGGGTTTCAATTCAAGGATGAAAACCATCCGAAAGGGATAAAAATGTAAATAAGAAAATGAAGTAAGCGGAATAATTATCTACATTCTCTTGCTTCATTTTCATTTATTAATCTATAAATTTCATTGTCGTAATAATAACGTTTGCTTATAAAGCATAAAAATAGCCGTATTTGCTTGTCTGACTAATTTATTTAGACTAAATTTGCATATACCAAATTTCATTTTATGATGGAACAACTTGCCACTCACCTGTGAACTCATGTAATGGTCAGGCTTCTGTTCTATTGTAATGGAAGACGTTTTGTCTCGACCCTTTTATTTCTCCCGATTGCAACATTACACACTCCCCAAAGGCTATTCATCAGGCAACATCATAATGTTCTATAATTTCACGGTATTAAAAACAGCAAAAATATTTGGATACTTTGGATATTTGGGCTACCTTTGCAGCGAAATAACGAAAGGATAGTTTTGTAATCCTCATCGGAAGGCATAGCCGGATAAGATGACTGGGTAAAACCAATCAACTTATCCGGTTTTTTCATGTATGACATTTAATTAACGACTGGGAGTATGAGCAAGGATATGAGCGGACGGAGAAAGTTTTAGTACGCTTTCAATAAAATAATCATAAATTGCAATGAAAAGAGACACTATCGATTTAAGTAAAGTAAATGTTTTTACGCTGTTCAGCAAGTATTTTTTCCCAACGTTACTGGGAATGCTCAGTATGTCTGCCGTAACCGCCATAGATGGCATATTCGTCGGGCACGGTGTAGGTAGTGATGGTATTGCGGCAATCAATATCTGTATTCCTATGCTAATGATTTTTACCGGAGTCGGGTTAATGGTAGGAGCCGGCTGCTCCGTTGTCGCATCCATTCTGTTGTCCAAAGGCAAATTAAAAGCGGCACGCCTGAATGTTACGCAGGCGATGTTGTTCGTAACAATCGTATCTGTAGTTCCGTCCGTGCTGATGATGATTTTTTCGGACGCGACAGCTCGCATGCTCGGTGCATCCGACTATCTGTTACCGATGGTAAAAGAGTATCTGTTGTGGTTTATTCCCTCATGGGTATTCCAAATATGGATTTCCGTATCGCTCTTTATTATCCGATTGGATGGTGCTCCGAAGTTGGCAATGCTATGCAGTCTGATTACCGCAATCGTCAATATCGTTCTCGATTGGCTGTTCATATTCCCGCTCGGCTGGGGTGTAATGGGCGCGGCATTCGCATCGTCGCTTAGTCTGGCTGTCGGAGGCGTGATAGCAATCATCTACCTGGCGTTCCATGCTAGACAACTTCGGTTTCATCCGCTCAAAATGAGTGTAACAAGTTTGAAACTGTCCATCCGCAATATCAGTTATCAATGTCGTATCGGTTCTTCCGCACTGCTGGGAGAGGCGACGTTGGCCGTCCTTATGTTTGTCGGCAATCAAGTTTTCATGCGCTATTTAGGAGACAACGGCGTGGGAGCATTCGGAATTACCTGCTATTATATTCCATTTGTCTTCATGGTGGGAAATGCCATTGCGCAATCCGCACAACCGATAATCAGCTATAATTTTGGATTGGGCTACAAGAAACGAATTGCCGATACGGAAAAAATTGCCTTGACGACTGCCATAGTCTGCGGTGTGATAGTAACTGCTGCATTCTCATTATGTCCGAAACTACTGGTCGGACTTTTTGTGGAAACCGATAATACGGCCGCAAGGCTTGCGATAGCCGGATTTCCCTATTTTTCGGTAGGATTCGTTTTTTTTATCGTCAATCTGTCCGCCGTGGGTTATTTCCAAAGCGTAGAACGTGTTAAGCCTGCAACCATATTTGCATTGTTTCGAGGATTCATCTTCCTTATTCCGAGCTTTTTGATTCTGCCGCAGATACTGGGTGCGACCGGAATTTGGCTCGCCATGCCTTTCTCAGAGATTCTGACTTGTGCTTGTATTGCTGCATTCTATCTGTTTTGCAAATGGAATGTGAAATGATGTACAGGAAAAAGAGAACCAGTCCAATGGCAGTACTGATTTTCCCCACTGCCATTGGCCCGGTTTTGCGGCAATAAGGCGCATCCCCTTTTCAAGCATGTTTGTTCCTAAAATCAGAAAGAGTCATTCCTGCGTTCCTTTTGAAAAATTGCCCCATGACAGATTGATCATAAAAATTAAATCTGTCAGCTATCTGTTGAAAAGACAGGGAGGTCGTGAGCAGAGTTTTTTTTATTAGAGCAATCACGTAATCATCTACCATCTGTTTCGGTGTGATCTTTATATTCCCCTTGACTATTTTATACAAATAACGCTCCGATATATTCAGTGTGCTGGCATAAAATTTCACATCACGATGTATCGTGTGATATTTGCGAATCAAACCGTAAAAACGATTCAGAATATTACTGTCCGTATTGGTTATCGAAGAAGAGGCATGTCGCTTTTCCGCAAAACTCCTGGTCTGTTCATACAGCTCGTATGTATAAGCCAGCAATAAATGAATCAGCATTTCTTTGTGATAAGCATGATTCTCATTCTGACATAAATGACATATACTTCCAAATAAAGAGTCAGCCACAACAAGGCTCTCTTCCGTATAGATATCGGGGACGCTCTGGTCGGTTATCATATATATGTTACTGCTGATCCGGGCATATATCTCATTGCTCACTTTCATGGGAAATTGGCAATAAGTAACGCAAAAGTCATCCGAAACCTCCAACACCTGAAACAATGTAAACTCTTTTAGCATGAAATTGATATTGGCGCGAAATATATGCTTCTGCGAATCAATGACGATGACGGCCTGCCCTGATGTACACTTAAACATGGCGACCTCCGTAGTGAAGCGAATCTTCCCTATAAGTTCTTTCCAGTCGGTTTGTCCCACTTCCACGCCTAAACTTTCTTTGTGCCCCATTTTCATATTGATAATTTTGATAAGACAAAAATAAGCAAATAGTTCTGCATTTACACTATATTGACGTATTTTCTATTTAAACAGGAATTGAAAATCACTGTAACTTTGCGCTGTTTATAACTAAAACAATCATTTATGAGAATACGGAAAATTATTTCGATACACATCAGCCTACTTATTGCCTTGTGTATCTGCGGATGTAAAGGACAGCAGTCCTTGGTTGCCATTTATGAGAATGGAAACATCTACACATGCGAAGACTCTTGTGTCCACGCCGAAGCAATGGCTGTTTCGGAAGGTAAAATACTATGCGTCGGTAAAAACCGGGACATGGAAAAGTACAAAAAGGGAAATGCGACTGTCATTGACCTTCATGGGAAAACCGTGCTTCCGGGGTTCATCGAAAGCCATGCACACCCGGCAGGCTTCGCTTTCATGAGCGCAGGTAATATCATGACCGTAAATGGCAAATCCACAAAAGATGAGATTATCCGACAACTGAAAAATTACCTCAAGGAACATCCTGATGCCACCCATATCTTAGGTATCGGATACGCACTGTCCAATTTGGGACTGCCTGACGGAGAGACTCCGACAGCGACCGATTTGGACGATGTCTCGGCAGATATACCGATATTGCTATATGACGACGGTTGCCACTCCGGATGGGTGAACTCCAAGGCACTGGCTCTTGCCGACATTACTGAAAATACACCGGACCCGTTGCCGGGAGCGCACTACTACGTACGCTATCCCGGCACACGGAAGCCGACCGGCTATCTATGTGAAACCACAGTTCACACGACGGCCAATGCTCTGCCTTTCAATACGGTATCCAATGTGTCCGATCATCTCGACAAAGCACTGAAATATTACACCGAACTTGGATTTACGGGGATAGTCGATGCTGGCGATCTCCATAGCACCACTTATGACGCCGTAAAACAGTTGCGAGATCGGAATAAACTCAACATGTATTATCAACGAGGATATTGGGCAAGTCAGGCATTGTCGGTAGAAGACAATATCAAACGGCTCAAACAGCTGGATGAGGAGTATTCTGGCGGCAACTACTATTGCAATCTCTACAAAATGTTTATGGACGGCACGATAGACGCCGAATCAGGTGCCCTGATTGAGCCATACAGCAGTTCGGGGACAGTTGTGAACCCGTTTTTCGGCATGGAAGAATTGGTGGAACACGTTGCATCGTCTCTTCGGGCAGGCTACGGTGTTCATGTGCATTCCATAGGAGATAAAGCACAGCAATATATCCTTGATGCTTTTTATGCCGCCAAAGATATTAACCCAGACATCCCCCGCGTAATTGCACACAATCAGTTATTTGAGCCCAAAGGTATTGATAAATACCTGACGATGAAATCAAATTTATTCTGTCAGATCACACCGTCACGTTGTTGTATGGATTCCTTACTTACCGCAGAAACATTCAAAAAGCTGGGCGGAGAACGGTTTCTCCGGCTGAATTTGTGGGGAAATTTAGCACCTGAGGGTGTACGCATCACATTGGGTTCGGATTACCCGGCAAACCTGTTTGAGGAAATGAACCCGTTCAGGCAGATTTATCATGCTGCCATGCTGTCCAATTTCCCTCCAAACAATGTCGGTTTAAGTGTACAAGACGGAGTAAAAGGATACACGATTTATGCGGCACAACAGATGGGTCTCTCGGATATAACGGGAAGTCTGAAAGCAGGCAAAAATGCGGATTTCATCATCATCGACCGTGACATATTCAAATGTAGCCTTGAAGATGTAAAAGGTACAAAAGTATTGAATACCTATTTTCAAGGGGAATGTCATACGGCAATGAAGCCGTCATGCTGGAGAAATTGATAACGGAAACCGATAAGGAAATGCAGGCGGTTCGGGATGCGGCAAAAGAAAAAGACCTGCAAAAACTGAATGCCTTGACACACCACTTGCGAAGTTCATGGGAGATACTCCGTGCCGACCAGCCGTTAAGGGAACTATACAAATTGCTTTATAGCGATGGCACGCCTGACGATAAAACAATTGGCAATGCTATAAAAGCTGTGCTGAATAAGGGTTCGGAGATTATCCGGCTGGCAAAAGAAGAAAGGAAGAAATACAACAATGGATAAGACAAAAATCATCGTGGTGGAGGACAACATCGTGTATTGTGAGTTTGTCTGCAACCTGCTGGCACGTGAGGGATTCCGCACCGTGCAGGCGTTCCACCTCTCGACCGCGAAGAAATATCTGCAACAGGCTGCAGACGGGGACATCGTTGTTTCCGACCTGCGTCTGCCCGACGGCAACGGCATCGACCTGTTGCGTTGGATGCGTAAGGAGGGCAGGATGCAACCGTTCATCATCATGACCGACTATGCCGAAGTACATACGGCAGTCGAAAGCATGAAACTCGGTTCGCTGGACTACATACCCAAGAAGCTTGTGGAGGACAAGCTCGTCCCTCTGCTACGGAACATATTGAAAGAACGGCACATCGGACGAAGCCGTATGCCCCTGTTCTTGCGTGACGGCTCGGCGTTCCAAGCCATCATGAAGCGGATAAGGCTGGTAGCCCCAACCGACATGAGCGTGCTGATATTCGGGGAGAACGGCACGGGCAAGGAGCATATCGCCCACCTGCTGCACGATAAGGGCAAGCGGGTAGGAAAACCGTTTGTGGCTGTGGACTGCGGTTCGCTCACCAAAGAACTTGCGCCGTCGGCTTTCTTCGGACACGTCAGAGGGGCGTTCACTGGTGCGGATAGTGCCAAGAAAGGTTATTTCCATGAGGCGGAAGGCGGCACGTTGTTCTTGGACGAGGTGGGCAACCTCGCACCAGAAACACAACAGATGCTACTCCGCGCCATACAGGAACGGAGATACCGTCCCATTGGTGATAAGACGGATAGAAGTTTCAATGTCCGCATCATCGCCGCCACCAACGAGGATCTGGAGAAGGCGGTCAATGAAAAGCGTTTCCGGCAGGATTTGCTATACCGCCTGCATGACTTCGAGATAACCGTCCCGCCGTTGCGCGACTGTCAGGAGGACATCATGCCGTTGGCTGAGTTCTTCCGTGAGGCAGCGAACAAAGAACTGGAATGCGACGTTATCGGATTTGACGGAGAAGCCCGTAAAACATTGTTGACCCATATTTGGCCGGGCAATGTCCGTGAGCTTCGACAGAAAATCATGGGTGCGGTGTTACAGGCACAGACGGGTCTTGTCACGAAAGAGCATCTGGAACTTGCCTATCCAAAACCTAACTCACCCGTCAGCTTCGCCCTACGCAACGATGCGGAAGACAAGGAGCGTGTCTTACGCGCGTTGAAGCAGGCGAACGGAAACCGCAAGGTTGCCGCCGAACTGCTCGGGATAGGACGTACGACGCTGTACAACAAACTGGAAGAATATGGATTGAAGTATAAATTTCAGCAACCATAGCCCATAATTCACTGAATTTGTATGATTTTGATTATCAGAATTTGGTTAATTCTCAAAATAATATTATCTTCGCATTGAGCTATTTGAAATGATTGGGAATCATGCAAAATGATGAAGACAGGTGGTTTCTAACCCATTACCTATACCTCTATTATTAGTTTGCAATTTATTGATAATCAAGCATACATTAGTTAGTGCAACAAATGTAAAACAGCAAAAGATAAAAATATCTCTTACCTGCTCCAGCCGTTTGATAGCAAATTCCTTGTTCATCAGAATATCCAGTTCTTCACGTGAGAGAAACTCTACATTTACTTCCTCCTGCTTGAAGTGGATGCCGTAAAACGGGTCTTTCTTTATCCAATCGTTAGCTAAAGCAATGCGGATAACCTTTTTCAAGTTCTTCAAATGTTTCAATGCGGAGTTATTTTGGCAATGCTTGTCCGTTTTCAGCCAAAAATCAAAGTCACGGATAAACTGTCCATCCAGTTCTGCCAACATTATATCATCACGGTGGTAATTACTGCGAATATATTCTTTCAGGCGGTTTATGGAAGTATCAAACTTGGTAACTGTGCTTTCCGTATATTCTTTGCCAATCAGGGCACGACATTTTTCGTTATGCTCTG
>OODR01000628.1_pt1 | contig 14641 bp, 10 predicted proteins | sample 1671741 | NCBI WGS metagenome assembly OODR01 (sample SAMN06348187, study PRJEB24527) | human gut metagenome | biome: human gut; feature: ankylosing spondylitis patient; material: feces | host: Homo sapiens | place: China | collected 2015-10 | reverse complement strand
GTTTTTACTGGATGGGAGCTTGCAAAATAATACTTTTTAGTTAAATACGTAACACTTTTTTTGGTTTGTCATAATTAGTGTTATCTTTGCAACCTGTTAGAGACAAAAAATCTGTTTATAGGTTAAATTTAAGAGAGAATTTATGAAAAGAAAATTGATGTTCTTAATGACCTTCCTTTTTATAGGTATAGGTCTGATGACAGCGCAGACATCTAGAGTTACCGGTTTGGTTACTTCTGAAGAAGATGGACAACCTGTCGTAGGTGCTTCAATATTGGTGAATGGCACTACCCTTGGTACTATCACTGATATTGACGGTAAGTTTACAATCGCAAATGTACCAAGTTCTGCTAAAACTTTGCGCATTTCTTATGTAGGAATGATTTCGCAGGACGTTTCCATCAAACCGGGAGTAATAAAAGTCGTATTAAAAAGTGACGCGAAGGCTCTGGATGAGGTTGTAGTGACAGCCATGGGTATCTCGCGTGAAAAGAAAGCACTGGGTTACGCCGTTCAGGACGTAAAATCAGATCAGCTGACGCAAGCTGCCAACTCCAATCTGGCAGGAGCGCTGCAAGGTAAAGTATCCGGTTTGGACGTTAAGCCTTCAAGTGGTATGCCAGGAGCTTCTTCACAGATCACCATCCGTGGTGCACGTTCCTTCTCGGGTGACAACACTCCGCTTTACGTTATCGACGGAATGCCGGTAACCAGTACGCCGGACGTTAGTACAGACATACAGAACAATGGTAGTGTGAGCGGAGCCGACTTCGCCAACCGTGCGGTAGATATCGACCCTAATGATATTGAAAGTATCAACATTTTGAAAGGACAGGCTGCTTCTGCACTTTATGGCATCCGTGCTTCCAATGGTGTGATTATCATCACAACCAAAAGTGGTAAAGGGCTGGAAAAAGGCAAACCGCAGGTTAGCTTCTCTTCTAATGTCAGCTTCGATGTAGTCGGTCGTCTGCCGGAGTTCCAGAAAACATACGCACAAGGTTCGGGTGGAAAATTCAGTGCCACATCGGGAACCTCCTGGGGACCCAAGATTTCCGAACTTCCCAACGATGCAACATACGGTGGTAACACGGACAACAAATACACTCAACAGTATGGTAAGCAACAAGGAAAATATTATGTTCCCCAACGTGCGTCAGCCGGCCTTGATCCATGGGTCACTCCACAGGCGTATGATAATGCTAAAGAATTCTTCGACACAGGAATCACTTGGAGCAACTCACTGAATGTTGCACAGATGCTCGAAAAAAGCTCCTACTCTATCTCATTGGGAAATACACATCAGGACGGTATTATCTCAAGCACTGGTATGGACAGATATAATGTAAAGGTTAGTGCTGACACGAAACTGACCAACAACTGGAGTTCCGGATTTACAGCTAACTATATCACTACTTCTATCGACAAGGCAGTGACTTCCGGTAACGGTCTGTTGAGAACGGTTTACGCAGCTCCTCCCAGCTATGATCTTGCAGGGATTCCAAGTCACGTAGACGGTAACCAGTACACACAGAATTCTTTCCGTGGTAGCTTTGACAACGCTTATTGGGCAATGGACAACAACAAATTCACAGAAGATACCAACCGTTTCTTCGGAAATGTATACGCAAGCTATCAGACTGATTTCGGTACAACTAACCACAAGTTGAACGCAAAATACATGGTCGGCGTGGATGCTTACACCACTCACTATGTAGACAGCTACGGATACGGTAGTAACACGGGTGGCGGTCGCGGACAAATCGAAAACTACGGTTGGACGAACGCTACATACAACTCTTTGCTGACCATCAACTACGACTGGCACATCAATGAGGACTGGGGACTGAACGCCGTATTGGGTAATGAAATTATCCAAAGCAACAGAAAGAAGTATTATGAATATGGTACGAACTACAACTTCCCGGGATGGAACCACATCAACAACGCCACTACTCAACAGACAGAGGAAGAGACGTGGAAAAACCGCACAGTGGGATTCTTCGGTAACGTATCGGCTTCTTACAAAAATATGCTTTATCTGACCCTCACCGGACGTCAGGACTATGTATCTAACATGCCACGCAACAACCGCTCGTTCTTCTATCCTTCTATTTCAGCAGGTTTTATCCTGACGGAACTGGATGCATTGAAAAACAATGTTGTCAATCACGCTAAATTGAGAGTATCTTATGCGGAAGTAGGACAAGCAGGAGATTTCCTCGAAAACTACTACTCAACTCCGACATACGGAGGTGGTTTCTATATGCTGACTCCAATCATGTATCCGATGAAAGGTACTACCGCCTATACTCCGTACTACACGATTTTTGACCCGAAACTGAAACCACAGAACACACGTTCGTACGAAGTGGGTGCTGATGTGAACTTCCTCGATAACTTAATCACATTCAGTTATACGTACTCACGCCAGAATGTGAAAGACCAGATTTTTGAAGTGCCTTTGGCTTCTTCTACCGGTGCCAGCAAACTGCTCACCAACGGTGGTAAGATTCATACCAACACGCACGAATTCACTCTCGGATTCAACCCCATCCGGACGAAGAATATCAACTGGGATTTTGCATTCAACTGGACGAAAATCGACAACTACGTAGATGAACTGGCACCGGGTGTAGAAAATATCTCTCTGGGTGGTTATGTTACTCCACAGGTACGCGCTTCAGCAGGTGAAAAATTCCCTGTAATCTATGGTGTAGGTTACAAGAGAGATGAAAACGGCAATCGTCTGGTAGACGAAAACGGCCTTCCTATCGCTGGTGAAGCACAGGTAATCGGTAAAGTTTCTCCGGACTTCCTGATGGGATTCAACACCACATTACGCTTATGGAAGTGTACAATCAGCGCAGTACTCGACTGGAAACAGGGTGGTCAGATGTACAGTAGAACAACCGGACTCGCAGACTACTACGGTGTCAGCAAGAGAACGGAAAACCGCGAAGGTACCATCATCTTCGACGGATACAAAACCGATGGAACTAAAAATGATATCGCCATCACTGGCGCAAACGCACAACAGGTATATTACAGCCGTCTGAACGATATTGACGAATCTTCAGTATATGACAACTCTTTCATCAAACTGCGTGAAGTGGCTGTCAACTACAAAATTCTTCAAAAACGTTCAATGGAACTTTCTGTAAACGCATTTGCCAGAAATATCCTAATCTGGGCTCAATTGCCTGACCTCGATCCGGAAGCCAGTCAGGGTAACAACAACATGGCAGGAGCATTTGAAGATTATTCAATGCCGCAAACAGCTAGTTTCGGCTTTGGTTTCAACATTAAATTTTAATCTGCAAGACAATGAAAAAATATAAATCAATAGGAAAATTGCTGGCAGTTTCTTTCTTGACTGCTGCCATTGCTTCTGCTTGTACGGAAGATGCAATGGATAAAATCAATGAAAACCCTAACAATCCGCTGGATGCGCCCGCTAAGTTTTTGATTACAGACTTAGGTGTAAACACTGGATTCAGCACTGTGGGAGGGGATTTTTCACTCTATTCCTCTGTTTACATAGAACATGAAACGGGTATATCAAACCAGCTTTACCGTGCGGAAGTACGTAGCGGAGAGCCTACAACGGCTACTACTTACAATAACGCATGGATCAACGTCTACGCAAATATCAAGAACGCTAAAATCGTTATCAAGAAGTGCGAAGAAGATCCCTCGGAAAAAGGAAATGTAGTGACGGAAGCAATTGCTAAAATCTTGCTCGCCTACAACGGAGCTGTGGCAGCCGATGTATTTGGAAATACACCGTACAGCCAGACTGGTATCCTTAACCCGGACGGCACACCAATGTATATGCAGCCTAAAATAGATACGCAGGAAAGCATTTACCAGGAAGTGATGCAGAATCTGGATGATGCTATCACTCTACTGAATAACGGTACTGCCAAAGATACAGGCTTGTCCGGTGCAGTCGGTTCTAAAGACTTGATCTATGGTTCAAACACCAGTACACAAGCAAGTATGTGGCTCAAGACAGCTTATGCGTTAAAAGCACGTTATACAATGCGTTTGCTCAATAAAAGTGCCAACAAGACAACAGACCTTCAGAATATTCTCACTTATGTGAGCAAATCATTTGCTAATGCAAGTGAAGAATGTAAACTGGCTATTTATGATGCTGACTCACAACTAAATCCGCTTTGGGCATTTAGCTACAGCCGTAACAGTTTGGCAGCTAGTGCAAGCCTGATTGAAAAATTTGTTGAACGCAATGACCCTAGAGCACCGCAAGCGTTTCTGGAACCCGACCCCAGCGGAGACTTCCCTGCTGGTTATGCAAGTGGTACGCAAGCTACAGACATCGCAAGTATCAAAGCAGCTCCTAACGGAACCCCGCAAGAGTTGCAGAACAATTATGGTATGTCAATGATATCATGGGCAATGTCGGCTCCGACTCTTTTAATCAGTTATCATGAAGTGAAATTCCTCGAAGCAGAAGCATTATGCCGCTTGGGAGACAGACTGGATGAAGCTAAGAGTGCTTTAAAAGCTGCAATCACTGCCGGATTCGAGAATCTGGAAAACTCAATTATAGATGCCGCTGACACTTGGGTAGCTGATGGCGACAGTGATTTGGGTGCAGATGTAGCAGAAACCTATTTCACGGATGAAGTAGAACCGTTATTCGATGCCAACCCTCTGCAAGAGACAATGATACAGAAGTATCTCGCCTTCTTCGGTGCATCCGGCGAATCACTGGAAGCCTATAACGACTACCGTCGTTTGAAAGGTGCAGGAGAAAACTTCATTGTACTGAAGAACCCGCTGAACAACAATAAGTTCCCATTGCGCTTCGGTTATGGAGCAGACGACGTATTGGCAAATCCTGAAGTGAAAGCTGCTTTCGGTGATGGCCAGTATGTATATAGCGAAGCTGTCTGGTGGGCCGGCGGAAACAAATAATGAACTTAAAATCTCTCAAAGGAGAGACTTTACATAGAGTCGTTTCTGTACTCTAACAAATTAACAGAGGCGAACAAAAATAGGCCAACCGTGAGGTTCGCCTATTTTATTTTATCCAATTTCATCAGATGAATGCTCAAATAATAATAGAGAAAAAGGAATATTCAACGGCATCTTTTACATACCATTTTTCTACCCGACCATACTCTTTTCCTACTTTATTCCGTATTTAACGTTTAAGCACCTTTTAAATAAATTAAAAAAAATCTCGTACGAATCAATTTCACCACTGCAAATCGGGTAGATATTTGCTTAAAGTAGTGCGGAGAATACTCAAAGTAATAGGTTTCACCAACACTTCAGTTGCTCCTGCGTTCATTGCGTTTTCCTTATCCGAGCTGAAAGCATAAGCTGTCTGCATGATAATAGGAATTTCGGTATTAGACTCACGAATTATCTTCGTTGCCTCCAACCCGTTCATCACCGGCATCTTGATATCCATCAGCATTGCTTTGGTTCTTTCCTGATGCTGTTGAAACAACTCCACCATTTCCTGCCCATTTTTAGCCCACTCGATATCACACTTTTTGCCTATGATAGCCTTGATTAATTTAAAGTTGCTGTCATCGTCTTCAGCTACTAAAATTAAGGGTCTGAATTCATTCATTTGTTCGCTTTCCATATCGCTTATATATTGTTTTTTTATCTGTTTTTTGAGATTAATCTCCCTTTTCAGCCCGCAAGTTATAAAAAAGATTCATATATTTCGCTATCTTTGCGCCTCAATTTAAAAGAATAGTATGATTTCTGTTGACGGACTAGCCGTAGAGTTTGGCGGCACTACTTTATTTAGTGATATTTCTTTCGTAATTAATGAAAAAGACCGCATCGCACTGATGGGTAAAAATGGGGCGGGAAAAAGTACGCTGCTGAAAATTTTGGCAGGCGCACGACAACCGACACGTGGAAAAGTTTCCGCGCCCAAAGATTGCGTAGTAGCCTATCTGCCTCAACATCTGATGACGGAAGACGGAAGAACAGTGTTTGACGAAACGGCACAAGCTTTTTCACATCTACATGAAATGGAAGCGCAGATTGAAAAACTGAACAAAGAGCTCGAGACACGGACGGACTACGAGAGCGACAGTTACATGGCGCTGATTGAAGAAGTGTCTGCCTTGAGCGAGAAGTTTTATTCGATTGACGCAACTAATTATGAAGAGGATGTGGAAAAAGCATTGCTCGGATTAGGGTTCACCCGGAGCGATTTTCAACGCCAGACGAGTGATTTCAGCGGTGGATGGCGGATGCGCATCGAGCTCGCTAAGTTGCTGTTGCAGAAACCGGACGTACTCTTGCTCGATGAGCCGACGAATCATCTGGATATTGAATCTATTCAATGGTTGGAAGATTTCCTTATTAATAACGGGAAAGCAGTTATCGTAATCAGCCACGACCGCAAATTCGTGGATAATATTACAACACGCACCATCGAAGTGACGATGGGACGTATTTATGATTATAAAGTGAACTATTCCCAATATCTGCAACTGCGTAAGGATCGCCGCGAACAGCAGCAGAAGGCATACGACGAGCAGCAGAAGTTTATTGCTGAAACGAAGGAGTTCATCGAACGATTCAAAGGAACATATTCAAAGACGTTGCAGGTACAGAGCCGCGTCAAAATGCTGGAAAAGCTGGAATTGCTCGAAGTCGATGAGGAGGATACTTCTGCATTGCGACTGAAATTCCCGCCTTCACCCCGTTCGGGCAGTTATCCAGTTATCATGGAAGGTGTTGGAAAGGCATACGGAGAGAAAGTGGTGTTCCGCAACGCTAACCTGACGATTGAGCGTGGTGATAAAGTAGCTTTTGTCGGTAAAAACGGTGAAGGTAAATCTACACTCGTGAAATGTATCATGAAGGAAATCGAACATGACGGTACACTGACTCTAGGACATAATGTACAAATCGGATATTTCGCTCAAAATCAGGCTTCGTTGATGGATGAAAACCTGACAGTTTTCCAAACGATTGATGATGTAGCCAAGGGGGATATCCGGAACAAGATTCGTGATTTACTGGGTGCCTTCATGTTTGGTGGTCCCGAGGAATCAATGAAGAAGGTGAAAGTACTTTCGGGTGGGGAGCGTACCCGCCTTGCCATGATTAAATTGCTGTTGGAACCTGTCAACCTCCTGATCCTGGATGAGCCGACGAATCATCTGGACATGAAAACGAAAGATATCCTGAAACAGGCATTGCTGGATTTTGACGGCACGCTGATTGTTGTTTCACACGACCGTGACTTCCTCGACGGACTGGTGACCAAGGTATATGAGTTCGGTAATCAAAAGGTGACGGAACATCTTTGCGGCATCTACGAGTTCCTCGAAAAGAAAAAGATGGATTCGTTGCAAGAGCTGGAAAAGAAATAATAAATAATAAAAAGAGGGTATCGGCTGCAGGCGGAATAAAAGTATTTGTATATTTGCAACATCATTTATAACAGGCAGTTAGAAAAAAATGGATGAAACAAGGCAGTTATACATTATAAGCGGATGTAACGGAGCTGGTAAAACAACAGCTTCCTACACTGTACTGCCTGAAATTTTATTATGCAAAGAGTTCGTTAATGCGGATGAAATCGCCAAAGGTTTATCACCGTTCAATCCGGAAAGTATGGCTATAGAAGCCGGCCGTCTGATGTTGAAACGTATTAATGAACTATTAGCTGCTAAAGTAAGTTTCTCTATTGAAACAACATTGGCAACCCGTTCATACACCCGGCTCATTCAAAGAGCACAAAATGCCGGATATAAAGTCAGCTTGATTTATTTCTGGCTGAATTCTCCGGAACTTGCCGTCAACCGTGTGTTACAACGGGTCAATGAAGGGGGACATAATGTACCGATGGACGTTATCTACCGCCGATATCAGGCAGGCATTAACAATCTGTTTCAGATTTATATGCCGCGTGTAGACTATTGGCTGTTAGCCGATAACAGTATTTCTCCTCGAGTAATTGTAGCCGAAGGTTACCAACATGGCGAGGATCGAATATATGAACTTGAACTTTTTAAATGCATCAAGAATTATGTCAAATAATGAAATGCAAGAATTGAGCGATAAATTACGACGCGGTCTTCAGCTGGCAGAAAAGCGATTGCTGGAAAAAAATGCTCGCAATGGTAAACTCCTTAGTCAGGGAACACCAGATGGAAAAGTAATTTATGTATCAGCAACAGAATTGCTGGAACGTTTGCAAGAAAAAGAAAAGGAATCAATAAAAAAATAAATTCTCTAAAAGAAAGGATGAAAGGGAAGAAACGAATAATAGTAACTCTGCTGTTTTTAATCAACATCATAATGTTGGTGGCAGCCGTTATTCCCCATCACCATCACCCCAACGGAATGATTTGCATGAAGCAGGACTTGCCTGTAGAACAGCAATGTCCCACGCATCATCATCACCCGGGAAACGATTCATGTTGCAGCAGCGAATGTATGACTCGTTTCTACTCTCCCACTCCATCCGTACATACGGATAGCGGACCGGATTACGTATTCATCGCTACCCTGTTCACGGATGTAATCATCGAACATCTATTACGGCCACAAGAGAGACGGATTAAGAACTATTACGTCTACCGAGACTCTCTGCATGGCACGGATATACACCGTGCCACTCCTCTTCGTGCCCCTCCCTACTCTGTTTTTGCGTAAAAGCGTAAATGCAAATCAGTTGCATTTGCGTTACCTTATCTTTGTAGCGTAAAAAAACAGTAAAATTTAGTAGGAAAATATCATTATGAAAAAACTTATTTTCGTAGGAATCCTAGGCTTATTCGTGCTGGGTTCCTGTAATAATAGTACCGTCACACACACACACAATGAACACGATCATGCCACGGAAGGACATAATCACGAGGCAGAGGGTTCCGATCATTCTCATGAAGGCGAATGTAGCGGAGAACACAACCATGAAGCGACCGATGGACATAACGAGTCTGCCGAAGCGCACAGTGATGAAATCATCCTTCCGAAGGCAAAAGCTGAAGCAGCCGGTGTCAAGGTGAGCGTTATCGAACCTGCACCTTTCCAGCAAGTGATTAAAACCAGCGGACAGGTACTGGCTGCCCAAGGTGATGAATCGGTTGCCGTAGCTACAGTGGCCGGCGTTGTATCTTTCCGTGGAAAAGTAACGGAAGGAATGAGCGTCGGCAGCGGCACGCCGCTAGTCACGATTTCTTCAAAAAATATCGCCGACGGTGATCCGGTACAACGTGCCCGCATTGCCTACGAGGTATCTAAGAAGGAGTACGAACGTATGAAAGAGCTTGTTAAAAACAAGATTGTATCTGACAAGGATTTTGCACAGGCAGAGCAAAGTTATGAAAATGCCCGCCTTAGTTACGAAGCCCTTTCCAAGAATCATTCGGCTATCGGCCAAAGTATTACAGCTCCTATTGCAGGATATGTGAAAAGCATTCTTGTGAAAGAAGGCGACTACGTGACCATCGGACAACCGCTGGTGAGCGTGACGCAGAATCGTCGTCTTTTCCTCCGTGCCGAAGTGTCGGAAAAGTATTATCCATACCTCCGTACAATCAGTTCCGCCAATTTCCAGACTCCTTATAATAATCAGGTGTACGAGCTGAAAACATTGAACGGCAAACTTCTCTCTTTTGGAAAAGCTGCCGGAGACAACTCTTTTTATGTGCCTGTCACTTTTGAGTTCGACAATAAAGGGGAAGTGATCCCCGGCTCATTCGTAGAGGTGTTCTTGCTTTCTTCAACGATGGAAAACGTACTGTCTCTCCCACGCACGGCACTGACAGAAGAACAAGGTATCTTCTTTATCTACCTGCAACTGGACGAAGAGGGTTATAAAAAACAGGAAGTAACGATAGGAGCCGACAACGGTAAAAGTGTTCAGATCCTGACCGGAGTGAAGGCTGGCGACCGTGTAGTGACCGAAGGTGCTTATCAGGTTCGACTGGCAAGCGCAAGCAATGCCATCCCGGCACATAGTCACGAACATTAAAGCGGCGAGGTGCCGCAGCCGGATTTTCTTGCGGCGCATCTATCAAGTTATTTATAACTCTCAATTAATGAAATATCATGCTTAACAAAATTATACATTACTCCCTACACAACCGGTTGGTTGTAGTCTGCGCGGCCATCCTCCTGCTAATTGCGGGAACGTATACCGCCATGCATACGGAAGTAGACGTATTCCCCGACCTGAACGCACCTACGGTAGTCATCATGACCGAGGCCAACGGTATGGCTGCGGAAGAGGTTGAACAGCTCGTCACTTTTCCTGTTGAAACTGCCGTAAACGGAGCTACGGGCGTACGCCGTGTCCGCTCTTCTTCTACCAACGGATTTTCCGTTGTCTGGGTAGAATTTGATTGGGGAACCGATATTTATCTCGCTCGCCAGATTGTTAGCGAGAAGTTAGCAGTGGTCAGTGAATCACTGCCGGTCAACGTTGGTAAACCGACACTCGGCCCACAATCTTCCATCTTGGGCGAAATGCTCATCGTCGGTCTGACTGCCGACTCCACTTCGATGCTCGATCTTCGTACGATTGCGGACTGGACTATCCGTCCCCGTCTATTGTCTACCGGAGGAGTGGCACAGGTTGCCGTACTCGGAGGAGATATCAAAGAATATCAGATTCAGCTGGATCCCGAACGGATGCGTCATTACGGCATTTCGATGGGAGAAGTGATGGCTGTGACACAGGATATGAACCTGAACGCAAATGGAGGTGTGCTCTACGAATTTGGAAATGAATATATTGTACGCGGTGTACTTTCAACTTCTAAAACAGAGCAACTTGGCAAAGCGGTAGTAAAGACAGTGAACAACTTCCCTGTCACGCTGGAAGATATTGCGGACGTAACCATCGGACCGAAAGCCCCGAAACTGGGAACTGCTTCAGAGCGTGGAAAATCTGCCGTACTGATGACTATTACCAAACAGCCGGCTACCAGTACGCTGGAACTGACGGATAAACTGGAAGCATCTTTGAAAGACCTGCAAAAGAATCTGCCACCGGACGTAAAAGTTTCAACGGACATATTCCGTCAAAGCCGCTTTATCGAAAGTTCCATCGGCAATGTGAAGAAATCACTCTTTGAAGGAGGTATTTTTGTAGTAATCGTACTCTTCCTGTTCTTGGCAAATGTGCGCACTACATTGATTTCATTGGTAACGCTGCCTCTTTCCCTGCTTGTTTCGATTCTGACACTACACTACATGGGACTGACAATCAACACCATGAGTCTAGGAGGTATGGCGATAGCCATCGGATCATTGGTAGACGACGCCATCGTCGATGTGGAAAACGTGTATAAACGACTGCGGGAGAACCGTCAGAAAGCAAAAGCGGAAAGGTTAAGTACACTCGAGGTGGTATTCAATGCTTCGAAAGAGGTGCGGATGCCTATACTTAATTCTACGCTGATTATCGTTGTCAGCTTTGTACCGTTGTTCTTCCTTAGCGGAATGGAAGGCAGAATGTTGGTTCCGCTGGGCGTTGCCTTTATCGTAGCATTGTTCGCGTCGACAGTAGTTGCTCTGACGCTGACTCCGGTGCTCTGTTCTTATCTATTAGGAAGCAATAAGACAAACAAGGAACTGAAAGAAGCTCCCCTTGCCCGTTGGATGAAAGGGATTTATGAAAAGGCACTGACTTGGGTGCTGGCACACAAACGAGTGACACTTGGAGGTACAATCGCACTCTTTGTGGTTGCGCTCGGAGTGTTCTTTACACTCGGACGCAGTTTCCTTCCTTCCTTTAATGAAGGATCGTTCACCATCAATATCAGTTCTCTACCGGGTATTTCACTGGAAGAAAGCAATAAAATGGGACATCGGGCAGAAGAGTTATTGATGACGATTCCCGAAATACAAACCGTAGCCCGGAAAACGGGACGTGCCGAACTGGACGAACATGCATTAGGGGTAAACGTTTCTGAAATAGAAGCTCCGTTTGAACTGAAAGATCGTTCGCGCAGTGAACTGGTAGCTGATGTACGTGAAAAGTTGGGTACTATCACCGGGGCAAATATAGAAATCGGACAACCAATCAGCCACCGTATTGACGCTATGTTATCGGGTACGAAAGCGAATATCGCTATCAAGCTGTTCGGAGACGATCTGAATAAAATGTTCTCACTCGGTAATCAAATTAAAGGAGCTATCAGTGATATTCCCGGTGTTGCCGACCTGAACGTGGAACAACAGATTGAACGTCCGCAACTGAAAATACAGCCTAAACGGGAAATGCTGGCTAAGTTCGGTATTACTCTGCCGGAGTTCTCGGAATATGTGAACGTAGCTTTGGCTGGAAAAGTGATCTCACAGGTTTATGAGCAAGGCAAGAGTTTCGATCTGATCGTGAAAGTGAAGGATGATGCCCGGGATGAAATAGAAAAAATCCGCAACTTGATGGTAGACACGAATGACGGTCGCAAAGTTCCTTTGAGCTATGTAGCAGAAGTGGTATCGGCCATGGGACCAAATACGATCAACCGCGAGAATGTAAAACGTAAAATTGTGATTTCTGCCAATGTGGCCGACCGCGATTTGCGTAGTGTTGTAAATGATATTCAGAAACGCATCGACACATCGGTGCAACTGCCCGAAGGCTATCACATCGAGTATGGCGGACAGTTTGAAAGTGAACAGGCTGCCAGCCGGACACTGGCGCTGACTTCATTTATCAGCATCGTAGTAATCTTCTTATTATTGTATAATGAGTTCCGCAGCGTGAAAGAGTCGGGCGTCATCTTGCTGAATCTTCCGCTGGCACTGATCGGTGGTGTATTTGCTTTGGTGATTACAACAGGAGAAGTCAGTATTCCGGCTATCATCGGTTTCATTTCCTTGTTCGGTATTGCAACGCGTAACGGTATGTTGCTCATCAGCCACTACAATCATTTGCAAAAGGAAGAAGGTTTGAATGTATACGATAGTGTGATCCGAGGTTCTCTCGACCGGCTGAATCCGATTTTGATGACGGCATTGTCTTCTGCACTGGCACTGATTCCATTGGCACTCGGCGGCGACTTGCCCGGTAACGAAATTCAAAGTCCGATGGCAAAAGTGATTTTAGGAGGGTTATTAACGTCTACTTTTTTGAACGGTTTTATCGTTCCGATTGTTTATCTGATGATGCATCGGAAAAAGGCCCAGGAAAGCCTGTAGCAGGTGATGTTTTTCCTCGGTGAGGAAACCATCGTTCCCCGGTGAGGAACCAAGTGTTTCTCGGTGAGAAACGGATCGTTCCTCGGTGCCAAACAAATAGATGCCTTATCATAAAGTATCTATCAACAATAGCTTGTAATAAATAAAGAAATTAGAAATGAAACAAATCATGACCATAAGCGCTGCACTTCTTTTCTTAACCATAGGCGAAGTGCAAGCCCAAAACGGAATTGAACAGGTATTGAAGAATATCGAAACGAACAATAAGGAGTTGCAGGCAAACGAGCAACTGATTACTTCGCAGAAGCTGGAAGCTAAAACGGATAATAACCTGCCTGATCCTACTCTTTCTTACGCACATCTATGGGGAGCGAAAGATAAAAGCGAAACAATCGGCGAACTGGTCGTTTCACAAAGCTTTGATTTTCCCAGCTTATATGCTACACGCAACAAGTTGAATCGTCTGAAAGCCGGAGCTTTTGACAGTCAATCGGATGTTTTCCGTCAAGAGAAGCTGTTACAGGCGAAAGAACTTTGCTTGGATATTATCATGCTTCGTCAGCAAAAGCATATTCTGGAAGAACGCCTCCGCAATGCGGAAGAACTTGCAAAGATGTATGCCAAGCGTCTTCAAACAGGAGATGCAAATGCTCTCGAAACCAACAAAATCAATCTGGAACTGTTGAATGTCAGAACAGAAGCGTCTCTGAACGAAACAGCACTCCGCAACAAACAGCAGGAGTTGAATACGCTGAATGGTAATATTCCGGTAGTTTTCGAGGAAAACCAATATCCGGCTATACCTTTCCCAAGCGATTATCAAATATTGAAGTCGGAAGTCATGGCAACGGACCGTACTCTTATGGCACTCGGCAACGAAAGTCTTGTTGCCCGTAAACAGATTGCTGTCAATAAATCACAATGGCTGCCCAAACTGGAACTCGGCTACCGCCGGAATACAGAAACAGGCGTACCTTTCAACGGTGTAGTGGTAGGCTTCTCTTTCCCACTTTTCGAAAATCGGAATAAGGTAAAAATCGCTAAAGCACAGGCTCTTAACATTGACTTGCAAAAGGATAATGCTACCCTGCAAGTAGAGTCCGAATTGGCACAGCTTTACCGGGAAGCGAAAACACTGCACGCTTCGATGGAAGAATACAGCAAGACTTTCCAGTCGCAACAAGATCTGTCACTGCTGAAACAAGCTCTGACAGGTGGACAAATTAGTATGATTGAATATTTCGTTGAAGTTTCTGTCATCTACCAAAGCCATCAGAATTATCTGCAACTGGAAAATCAGTACCAGAAAGCAATGGCACGGATTTACAAGAGCAAGCTGTAAATAGTACATAAAATCCTTTAGACATGGATTACGCTGAACATACTAATTTCTATTTTAAGTGATGTAAGTATGTTTATATAGGGATATTCCTAAAATAATAAAATTTAAGGCAACTAATTCATTGCGAGTTAG
>OODR01000605.1_pt1 | contig 14924 bp, 8 predicted proteins | sample 1671741 | NCBI WGS metagenome assembly OODR01 (sample SAMN06348187, study PRJEB24527) | human gut metagenome | biome: human gut; feature: ankylosing spondylitis patient; material: feces | host: Homo sapiens | place: China | collected 2015-10 | reverse complement strand
GCAGATCTGTAGTAGAAGCATCATACGAACTAAAAACCTTTGCTGGTGTCTCATCAGGTAACTTAAAAGCCGTTTCATAGGTTTTCTCATATTCAGAAACATCCGGCCAAAGATCAATGGTACACTTGCCCAGTTTGAACTCTTTTTCTTTTTCAAAATGTTTCCAACCCAAACCAGCACCGTCTTCAGGAGTATTAAACCAACCCTGATACCCTGCCATCACTAAATTCCTTATTGATTTGAAACGGACACGACTCATCGACTCCGTCGTTTTTGTCGCCGGATCAGACATCACCACCTCTTTAGGAAATTGATTTAAGGCAATAAATTCACTGATAAACCGATCCGGATATACTTTCACAAGATTCATCCCTTGATACCCTGTCCCCAGCACCTTTCCTACCGGACCTATCGTTATCATTTCCATATTGCCAACCTTTCCATAAGCATTGTTATGTAAATGCCCTGCAAATATTGCGTTTACTCCATATTTCTGAAACAAACGCACATATTTCTCTCGCATAGGCAAAGAGAAATTCGAATAATTCACAGGTTCATCCATCCGCTTTAGAAAAACAGAGCAATGAGTAAAAACAAACTTGAATCTGGCATCCTTCGTTTTCTGTAATTCCTGTTCCAGCCACTTAAATTGAACTTCTTCCCTCTCCTTGTCCTCTTCTTTTATTATATTTGAATCAATACCTATAAATGCACAATCACCATACCTGAATGAAAAATGGGTTTCTCCGTAGTTTTTTTTATAATTATCTATAGAAGATCGGCTGACCTTACCTATATCGTGATTTCCCGGAATCATATAAACCTTTACTGAAGAGTCTATTTGAGCAATCATCGACTTATAAGCAGCAATCTGTTCCTTACTCTTCGAATTATTTACAAAATCACCGGTTATCACCACAAACGGAGGTTTTAACTGATTTATAGCTGTCACAGCCTTATTCATAGCCTCTGTTTCTGCCGAAATACTCTTATTGTTATCCATGAAGCCAAATTGGGGATCACTTAATTGCAAAAAGAAAAAGGGAGCAGAATCCGCTGCTATCCCATGAGATACAAAAACAGCCAAGAGAAAACAAACGACCGATATTATTTTCTTTCTCATAAATTATTTATTGTTATCATGAGATACGACGATCTGCCTGATGCGTCGTATCCCGTTACTAATAACTATTACTTCTTAAATTGATTTCTGGTTATCTTCAGAAATTCGGATTTGTTTTCCTCCGTCGGTTCCAAATTCGTTCCTTTCTGGTAATTATTCCATGAATTGACTAACACAATGTTTTTACTTCCGATATTCCGTTTAGCTACATTACAGAAATTAATATAATCAGCAGTCTCTCCATCTTGCCCGAAAGTATATTTATAACTTGAAGTTGAATTGATACGGTCATTATAAGAAGGAAAGATACAAGGAACAAAGTCTGTATTCCATTTGGATATTGTAGTCTTCCAATTGGCCCAATTCAAATCAACAAAACTGAAAAAGGCATAATAACGGTCATACATATTCGTTGACCAGTCGTTCACTGTCACTCCATCAAAAGAAGCAATCTGATGTTCCTCATAATTCACCGGAGCTACCCAACCGGTAGTAAATTCTCCAATCGTATAAAGATCATACCCCAATTCTGATACAGCCTTCTTTAATGCCGGGATGACCAAAGAATAATCAATACTCTTCAATGCAGAAGAAGAAAGGTTAGACGGAGTTATTAGAATAACCGGTCTTCCGTTCATTTTATAATAGGCCTCATCATTAAATAAAGGCACTAAAGTATTCGTAAAGTCATTGATCATCTTATTCAAATTCTCTTCCTCTTGAAGCGGTTTGTCATTAGATACTTTCAGATGTTTGGTGTTATAATTGATCACTAAGCGGACTTTTGCATTGGTTGCCGTACGTACAGACTTAAAGTTTGTAATCAATGTATTATCTGCTGAAGCAGCATCCCAAGTAACTATCAGAAAGTCCAAGGCAGCCTCATCCGCCCAAGCAAGCTGTTGCTGTAACACTCCACTGGTTGTAGACAAATATTCACCCAACAAAGGAGTACCGGCATATATTTTCTTACCGGATTTTAACCAGCTGGAAGAGGAAGTTATATTGGTATAATAAGCACCGACTATCGCATCCACAGGTAAATCCGTCTGTGGTATATCATACACATATTTGCTCTTATCAGGAGCCAAATGATCGTCTTTATCACAAGATACAGCTAACAAAGCGATGAATCCGAGCAATATAATAGTTATCTTTTTCATATCCTTCATTTTTTAATTATTCGTCAAATAAGGGTTAGTCTTAGTGGGCAATGCAAACCATAACTTAGTCGACATTGCATCCTGTCCACCATCGAGATTTGCAATACCTTTCGTCAATTCATATTCATTGTTTGTTTTCTCGCTATCGGGATATACCAATCGCTGAGGAATATAAGCATAAGGATTATCCTTGGTGCCGGCATTTACAGCGCCATATCCGGTTTCCGGCGAGAAATGCGGCGGGAATTCCAATACTTGGCTACGGCGAATCAGTGTCCACGCATCCAACGATTGATAAAACATAGCTATATATTGCTGCATGATAATCTGACGATAAATCGGATCAGGTTCATCAGAGGTAATAGCAGAAGATACAATGCCGATAAAATCTTTATAATAATCTTCCCCTTCTTCTGTGACTGTGAGATCTGTCAATGTATTCCATTTAATTCCCGGAGTCTGAAGATAATTATTCACTTTTCCACCGTCTACGCCATATTGAACCATTGAAGCGTTCACACCCGCATTGTAATAAGCCTCGGCTGTTTGCGAACCACTTCCCAAACCTTTATGAACCAATTCACTTTTCAACAGGCACACTTCTGCATAATTCATAATTACTTCTGCATAACTTTGCTCCGTGAATTTATCCTGTAATTGAGAGTAATCATCAGCCGTCTTTCCACTATGCGGATTGGGAGACAAGCTGACTCCCGAAGGCAAATTAGAAACTTTCGGTTGTCCCCAATAAGGTGCCCAATGGAAGTTATCAGGCATAGAAGCAGCATTGGCAGGAGTGAAAAACTTCTCCAACCGCGGATCAGCATAGGGAGCCATATACATCAGAATCGATTCGCCGGCAGAATGAAGCTTATCCAAATTACTTTCACGGTTGATAACCAGATAATCATAAAAATAATTTCTTGTATCTGCGTTATCTCCCCATTGCAAAAGACAATTATCTTCATTACTTGTCATCAAGTTCTGTTCATTTTCCATAAGTTCATCAATCACTTCAGTCGCTTTCGAACGGTCAGCATTACAAATACGAACGGCCAAACGCAAACGTAGTGAATTGGCAAACTTCTTCCATTTCAATAAGTCGCTGGATTTCTGTCCTGAAGGAAAAATAGGGTCTGCTTTATAAACATCTCCATCCATCTTCAACCCGTCGGCACATGCTTTCAAATCATTCAGCATAGCATAATAAATATCCGATTCCTTATCGTAAGGCACTCTCTCGCCGGCATTAAATGCCTGACTTTTAGGAATACCTCCCCAAATAGAAACTGCTTGTGAGAAAAGATAGTTTTCCCATATTTTAGCAATAAGTACACGATTGTGATATTGCTCGTCATTTTCCATTTGCGTTTGTATAAAGTGAACAAGAAAAATAGCATAGTTATATACATTCTTCCAATATGAATCATTGGTTGAACCTTGATTTCCATACCGTTGTACCTGTCCACCGGTAGCTCCACCATAATAATGGCTATAGTTGGCCAACAACACTTTTTTCATGCTTCCGCAAAAAGCATTCAGCGTATAATAAGAACTCGTATTGAACAAATATTCTGGATTAATCTCATTCAGTTCATTGGGATTGGCATTGGCAGATTCAAAGTCATTCGTACACGAAACGAAAGAAATGACCATTGCAGCAAAACTGGCTAATAATATTTTAATCTGTTTCATAATATTCTATCTTTAGAAGGTTAGTTTAATATCAAATCCGACAGAAGATACGGGCGGCATTCCTCCATATTCTATACCTTGAGCATTTCCTGATGAAGAAGAAGCCTCCGGATCTATGCCTTTAGGAGTATTTTGATGAAGAATAGCCAAATTACGTCCTACCACAGCCAGTCGTAGACCACTAATCGGTAATTTCTTTAGGATAGACTTCGGAAGACTGTAGGCAACAGAGAGTTCACGGAATTTAATATAGGAAGCATCAAATACAGATCTTTCATCAAAACTAGCATAGCGGTTATTAGGTTTGACAAACAAGAGACAAGGCGTTCCGTCTTCAAAATAAGCGTCCGGATATTGATAACCGGAAGTTGCCTTCGCGCTACTCTCACCATAAATCACATTACTCAAATAATATCCTTCACGTCCTTCGGCAGATTCGGCAACCACACCGGCTGTTGTCGCTCTATTCCATGTTCCCGAATAAAGAGTTCCTCCAATACGTGCATCAAACAGGAAACTAACTGTAAAATTCTGGATTCTGAAATTGCTTCCAAAACTTCCCGTCCATTTCGGCTCGGCACAGCCTAAATATTGCGTATTATCCGTTACCAATATTTTACCTGAAGAATCGACTAATTTACGTCCCTGGTCATCACGTTTCCAAGCACGTCCCCGAATGACTCCATAAGGCATGCCTTCTTCCAACATAATACTGACATTACTTGATTTCAATAATTGCACATTAGGATTTCCGTCCACTACCTTAATCACTTCCGACCGATTACGCGCCCAGTTAATATTTGCATTCCATTCAAACAATTTGGTCTTGACCGGAGTAGCAGACAACACAACTTCCCATCCTTGATTACGTACATGACCTGTATTCAAGAATTTAAAACTATAACCGCTAGGCACCGGCAAAGCGACTTTCGTTATCAAGTCATAGGCATCAGAACGATAATAAGTTACATCTACACCCAAACGATTATGGAAAAAGCGGAGATCAGCTCCAAGTTCCAAAGAACGGTTACGTTCCGGCAAAAGTTGATCATTATTTAAAGTTGTACTAATGGTTTGCAAAGGTGAACCATTATAAATGCTACCCAACTTATAGGTTTGATTAATCCGATATGGATCTGTGTCAGAACCGGCATAAGCAAAAGAAGCACGAATCTTACCGAACGACAAGATAGGTGATTTGATCTTAAATGCATCGGTAAAAATAAACGTAGCACCAAAAGAAGGATAAAAATAAGAGCAATTATCCAGTGGTAAAGTAGACGACCAGTCATTGCGGGCCGTTACATCTAAATAAACATAACTATTGTAACCTAATGACACCGAGCCATAAGCAGAACGGATTATCTTCTTAGATTGCAGTTGAGTGGCACTAGGATACTCATTCGAGTTAGAAATATTCTTGAAATCAGGAACCAATATACTATTCACACTTTCCGTTCTTTTCTCCGAGTTGCGTTCATATCGGCTAATACCGGCAATGGCATTGACTGATATTTTATGAAATGTTTTATTATACATCAATAAAGCTTCAAAGTTAGTAGAAGTACTGTTATTAATCCAGTTCTTCATACCACCGTCCACATCACTACGTGCACCCAGATTAAAGAACTCCATTCCTTTCCACCAATAAGCATCCAGTCCGGCTTTACCTACCGCCTTCAAGCCCGGAAGTAATTTTACTTCCAGATTCATCGATCCGCTCACCCTGTCACGCGTGTCAGAGTTCGTATTTTCATAAATATTCCAATACGGATTATAACCACGTTCACCAATCGGAATCATTTCATTTCCATTTTCATCCTTATAATGTTTCAATACATCAATAGAAAGCGAACGGGGAAGAGTAACAAACGCATATATAGGATTCTTATCCGAACCATTCATATATTGACGGTTGTCTACCTTTTCATGTGAGTAAGTCATTTTAGAATCTAAAGTCATCCATTTGGTAATCGTATTCATCAACCGGAGATTGAATATATCTTTAAAGCTTTCATTGATACCGTGTACTACACTATTACCCTTACTTCTCGTATACGATACGCGATAATTATTCTTTTTCGAACCACCTTCCACAGCCAATGTATGTGTGTACCGATGGGCGGTTTCGTAGAAATCCTTCACATTGTCCGGATGTGAAGAATGAGTAGTAAGTACACCGTCATGTCCATAGATAACCTGATCCCACAAAGGCGCTCCCCAGCTACGCAATTTAGCACCTGCAGAAGAATTATAACCACTGAAATTCGGTAAATCTGTTGGTAATCTGTTACCATTAGGTTGAAGCGTCAGTTTGTGGTCAAGCAAATAAGAGTTTTCTCCCGTTCCCCAACCATTCTGATAATCTAAAAACTGGTTCACTTTTTCAAATTGGAAATTTCCGCTATAAGAAACTTTTGTTTTTTCGAATGTGCTCGAACGTTTAGTGGTTACCAATACAACTCCCTGTGCTGCACGCGAACCATAAAGTGCAGCTGCATTCGGTCCCTTCAGGATTTCAATGCTTTCAATATCATCCGGATTGATATCCGCTACCGGATTACCAAGGTCGGTAGAACCTGTACCACCATCAACGGTCACACTTGTATCACCCGGTTCGTTTTCAATAATCATACCATCAATCACGAATACGGGCTGTGAGTTTTCAGTCAGTGAGCTTGTTCCGCGAATGACAATACGCGCACTACCATTGCTCGTTCCCGGAGGAGTAATAGTAACCCCCGCCACCTTACCTGAAAGAGAAGATATCAGATTGCCACTACTATTTTCTGCCAAGGCTTCCGCATTTACACTCTGCCGTGAATAATTAAGACTCTTAGCTTCACGCGTCACTCCGAGAGCGGTAACAACCACTTCATCAAGAGCCTTCGCCGTGCTGGCCAAAGATACATTGATATGAGTCAAACCGGTAATTTTAGCCGTTTTCGTCTCCATTCCGACATACGAAAATTTCAATTCTTGACATCCATTAGGCACATGAAGTGTAAACGTACCATTTATATCGGTAATTGTACCTACCGATTTAGCGGTCGTCTTACCATCCGGATCAACAGCTACCACCGTAGCTCCTATGATAGGCATTCCATCCGCAGCATCTGTCACTTTACCCGTTATACGCTTTCCTTGCGCATAACCCGATACACTTATTACTAAAAAGAATAAGAATAGGAAGTAGTTTTTCATAATACTTAATTATTAAATTAAAGAATACAGTATTGATTAATGCATTAAAGATGAACCAAAGATATTTTATGGTGATTAATATTAGATTAATATTCTCTTAATGGCGAGACTTTACAAAAAAAATATTTGTAGAAGATAGATTTTAAGGTTACATTAAGTTTTCATTAATCAAACTACTATATATTTACAGCAAATCTAATTAAAACCATCGAAAAATAAAAAAATCTGTTTATGTACAAGAGAAAATTCATTCCGTTAGTACTGTTAATGATTTTAATCGTCAATGGATGCAGCAACAAGCAAGAGGTAGTGTCAACTCCGGTTGACTATGTAAATCCTTATATGGGGAATATCAGTCATTTGTTAGTTCCTACTTACCCAACTGTCCATCTTCCCAATAGTATGCTCCGCATCTATCCGGAAAGAACAGATTACACTTCTGATAAAATAAAAGGCTTACCGGTCATTGTCACCTCGCATCGGGGAAAGTCTGCATTCAGCCTGTCTTTCTATCAGGGAGCAGAGAGCGGATTACAACCGGTATATTACTATTGTTATGATAATGAAGTGATAAAACCCTATTCCTATTCTTCCTATTTTGAAGAAGAAGAGGTTTCCACTAAATTCGCTCCCTCCCACCAGGCAGGAATCTATGAACTAAGTTTCCAGAAAAACGATGCTCCATATTTAATACTTAGTACTACCAATGGTGAGCTTAAAACTACGGAGAATACCATTTCCGGTTATCAGAACATAGATCATCAAACCAAAGTATATGTTTATATGGAGACTTCCGCACTGCCGGAAAAAACGATGACTGTCAGCAAAGAAGAAATAAATCACAGCCACACTGCCATAAAAGGCAAGAACGTGGGTATCGCTCTCTTATATTCAACAGATATAAAAACAATCAAAGTTCGCTACGGCATTTCCTTCATTGATGAAAAGCAAGCAAAAGCCAACCTACAGCGGGAAATAAAAGATTATGATGTAGAAAACCAGATGAACATTGCCAAAAACATCTGGAACCAAACATTAAGTAAAATCAAAGTGGAAGGAATAGACGAAAATGCAAAAGCAATATTCTATACTTCCCTCTACCGGACTTACGAACGGATGATTTGCCTTTCGGAAGACAACCGCTATTACAGTGCTTTCGACAATAGTATCCACAAAGATTCTGTCCCATTTTATACCGACGATTGGATTTGGGACACGTATAGAGCAGTCCACCCCTTACGTGTTATCATCGAACCAGAAATGGAAGCTGACATGATTCAGTCTTTTATCAGAATGGCACAACAAATGGAACATAACTGGATGCCTACATTTCCTGAAGTTACGGGAGACAGCCGTAGAATGAATTCCAATCACGGTGTAGCCACTGTTATTGATTCATATATAAAAGGAATCCGTAACTTTGATTTATCAGCTGCTTACGAAGCCTGCAAACTTGGTATTACAGAAAAAACGTTAGCCCCGTGGTCAGGCATAAAGGGAGGTGAAATCACAAAATTCTATTGGGAAAACGGATATTTACCGGCATTGGCACCGGGAGAACAAGAAACAGCTGACGAAGTACACCCATTTGAAAAACGCCAACCAGTAGCCGTCACTCTAGGTACGTCTTACGATGAATGGTGTCTGGCACAAATAGCCAAACAACTTGGGTATGAGAAAGACTATAACTACTTTCTACAAGGGAGTAAAAACTATCGGAATATTTTCAATCCTGAAACAAAATTCTTCCATCCCAAAAATGCAAAAGGCGAATTCATAGAACCCTTTGATTATGCCACTGCCGGTGGATTAGGTGCTCGTGAAGCATACGGCGAAAATAACGGTTGGATATACCGATGGGATGTTCCCCATAATATTGCTGATTTAATTGAACTGATGGGAGGGAAAGAAGCATTCAGAAATAATCTTGAAACGATGTATAACACCCCATTGGGCGAAGCCAAATATGTATTTTATGCACAATTACCGGATCATACGGGTAATGTAGGTCAATTTTCAATGGCTAATGAACCCAGTATGCACATTCCTTATCTGTACAACTATATAGGAGAGCCCTGGAGAACTCAAAAAAGAGTAAGGACATTGCTCGATGAATGGTTTAGAAATGACCTGATGGGACTCCCGGGCGACGAAGATGGCGGAGGAATGTCAGCATTTGTAGTCTTCTCCATGCTAGGTTTCTATCCTATTACTCCTGGTTTGCCTATTTATGTCATCGGAACTCCTATGTTCGAAAGAGCAGTTATTGAAACAGGAGCCGGCAAATCATTCGAAGTCATTGCGCACAACTATTCGCCGACAAATAAATATATCCAATCAGCCAAATTAAATGGCAAAGATTGGAACCAATCCTGGTTCGAACATAAAGAACTGATGAATGGTGGCAAACTGGAATTTACAATGGGAAACACTCCCAATAAGAATTGGGCGGCAGACAGTGTACCCCCTTCTTTTGAAATGAATAAATAACAGAATATGAATAAAATATTATTTGTCCTTTTATCGCTTTTGACTTCTCTGCAATCATACTCCCAAGAGCAAAATGAAAAAGAAGTTTCATTTCTCTTGTTGGGAGATATACACTATGATTTATTGGAAGATCACGATATGGAATGGTTATCCACCAAACCGGATGATCTGCGCCAAGTTACCAAAGAATATTCAGTATTCACGAAAAATACATGGCCGGAATTTTCCCGGATAATCAGCGGGCAAGTTCAAAAACACCAGTCGTCAATAAAAGCCGTTCTGCAAATGGGGGACTTGTCAGAAGGATTGGCCGGTTCTCCACAAAAAGCAATACAGATGGCTAACAGTGCCTTTAAAGCTGTCAACAAAATGAATCTGAAAGTACCTTTCATTATGACTAAAGGTAATCATGATATCACAGGGCCAGGGGCTAAAGAAGCTTTTGAAAAAGTATACTTACCCAATATGGCAAGATTGGCAGGACATCCATCCTTACAGTCAGCCAATTACACTACTACTCTTGATGATGTATTATTTGTGTGTTATGATCCATGGGATCGGAATTCAGAAGGGCTACAACAATTAGAAAAGTCACTAGCCGGTTCGAAGGCTACTTACAAGTTTGTCATGTTACACGAGCCTGTGATTCCGGTAAACGAAAGATGCTGGCATGTATTCCGACAAGATAATGCCAAGAGGGAACAATTGCTGCAAATCATTGCCAGTCAACAAGCAATCGTGCTCTGTGCACATCTGCATCTATACTCCGTTGTCTGTCGGGACACTCCTTGGGGACCTATCGTTCAGATTCTCGTCAACAGTGTCATCAAAGATAAAAATATACTGGTTCCAAAAAATGTAGTTACAGACTATGGTCCTGAATTTGTAACGGCACACCCACAATGGCAACCTTCTACTCTACAACAGCGTATGGAATGGATTGATAAAGAAACTCCCCATATCCGTTTTTTCAAACAAATGGATTTACCGGGCTACGGCATCCTTTCTATTGACAAAGAAAACAACCAGATGCAATTAGAATATTATGCCGCATTTGGAGAAAAGCCATACGATACAGTCAACATATCCGAATTACTTACTTCTAATTAAAAACATATTAGCCATGAATGTAAAATTTAAAACTCATTTATTTATTTTCTCCTTATTCTTTTGCTATAATCTATCAGCACAAGAAATCGTCAAAGGAGATTTTAAGAACGAAAATCCACAAAGTTCGTATGCTCCTTCATTTGACATGGATGCTACCGACAAACCGGTGAAGAATGTCATCTTAATGATAGGTGACGGCATGGGACTGACACATATCTGTTCAGGAATGTATGCCAATCAAGGACAGCTTACTATCACTAATTTAAAAACATGCGGTTTCGTCAGAACGCAATCCGCCAACAAGTTTACAACAGATTCAGCTGCTTCCGGAACTGCTTACTCAACCGGAAAAAAAACTAAAAACGGAGCACTCGGAATGGATGAAAATAACCAAGTTATTCCCAACTTACCGGAGAAGTTATCCGGCTATGGCTACATTTCAGGAATCGTTACCACTGACAATCTCGACGGAGCTACTCCTGCTGCTTTCTTTGCTCACCAACCGGAACGTGGAATGTCTAAAGAAATATGGGCAGATCTTCCTAACAGTAAGCTGACATTCTTTTCTGCCGGTAGTTATGAACTATTTGAAAAACAAGCACCAAACGTTCAAAAGGAAATCAAAAAAGAGTTTACCATCATAGAAGAACCGAATGACAAAGCCATCAAGAAATCTAAAAAACTAGGATATTTACCCACAAAGAGCAAAACGGCTTCTGTAAACGAAAACCGGGGAGATTTCCTTCCGTCTACCACCCAAATGGCTATTGACTATCTTTCGAGCAGGAGTACTAACGGTTTCTTCTTAATGGTAGAAGGTGCCCGAATAGATAAAAGTGCGCACAACAATGATTATTCGGCAGTTGTCCGTGAAGTATTGGACTTTGACAAGGCGGTAGAAGCTGCTATCAGATTTGCAGAAAAAGATGGAAATACATTAGTGATTATTTCAGCTGATCATGAAACCGGAGCATTAGCTTTACGTGACGGAAACATAAAAGAAGGCAAAATGAAAGCAATGTTTGTATCTAAAGGACATACACCAATCATGGTTCCACTGTTTGCATACGGTCCACAATCCAAGCTTTTTGGTGGTGTTCAGGAAAACAGCGATGTTAGTAATAAAATTCTCCAATTACTCGCTAAATAAGATATAAAACAGATCTGTCATTCAAACTGAAATAAGAAAGAATTTTTTCTATATGCAAATAAGAAATTCTTTCTTATTTCTTTTCTGCCTGATAGACTCCAAAAATAATGTAATTCGCAATGAAGCAATTGCCGTATTTCTTTATTTTGAGAATACCCCTACTTTTTTCTATCTTTAAATAAAGCGATTATGACTACTTTTAGAATAGGATAAAAGATGATCAAAGCCCTCGCACCCCAAATGGTTAAAAGTAGACCTTGCAAGATGGGCATTATTTGAATTTTATATGGATCCTTGAACAATCCTAAAACACATAAACTTATTCCACTTAAAAAAATCACTAAAAAGAATACTGCACATATAAAAATGGGAAACGGACCGTCATATTCAGTAAAATCGGCTAATCCAAGCCATTTCTTCCATTTTCTCCGCCGTTCTTTCCTCCTTTCTTCCGGTTCCCTTTCTTTCCTCATTCTCTCCCACTCTATCACACGCCGACGGAATTCCTCTTGGGGACGCTGTAAGCTGAGATTGTATCTCCGCATCTTTTCGCTGATGCGTTTCTTTTTTCTTTTTGTCATTCTTGTATTTGTTATTTCTTATGTGTTTTTACCTATTTATTTCTTTTCTGCCTGATAGACTCCAAAAATAATGCAACCTGCTCCCAATAATGTAATCCACGTGATTTTTTCGTGGAGAATGATAACCGAAGCTACCATAGTCACCAACGGATTGAGATAGATATAATTGGAGGCTCTAACGGTTCCCAACTGTTTCAATACCACATTCCAAAGGACATAACAAACCAAGGATGCCAGGACGGCCAGAAATAAGAGATTGGATAATACAACCGGTTTTAAAAGTACATCGAAATCCGGTTGCAGCGGATGAAGAAGAAAGGCGGGAAGTATGGTCAATACTCCATAAAAGAATATTTTGCGGGTGATAAATACAGTGGGGTAACGCCCTGTCATTTTCTTTATCACCAAACTATAAAATGCCCACGACAGGGCGGCAAGTAAAGTGAGCAGATCCCCTACCGGAGATAATTTAAGTACAAAACTACCGTTAAAGACCACCAGTCCCACCCCGATTAAAGCTAATATGGAACCATAAATCAAACCTTTGGTGGCTTTTTCACTCTTATAAAAGAGAAGGGAAAGAATGGTAGTAAGCAGGGGAGCTGTGCAAATGATGAAAGCGACATTGGATGCTTGCGTAATTCCCAAAGCTGTATTCTCTGTAAAGAAATAGAGTGAACCACCGAAGAAACCTCCTGCCATCAACCAAAGTTCGTCTTTCCAATTACCCGCAAACAGACGTTTGGGAGAAATCACCCAAATACCCAGATAAGCAATGAGAAAACGATAAAAGAATATCTCCTGTGGGGTCAGTCCGTGATTAATCAGTATTTTGGTTGATATAAAGGTCAGTCCCCAGATAGCAACTACAAGTATCGCAATCAGATGGTAATATCCATGCTTCAATTCCATAATGGTGGTGATGTTTGTTTAATAGAGTGCAAAGATAGCGAGAAGTTATGGAATGTTTGTTTGGAGAAGTAACAAAAAGCCCGTACCTTTGTTTATGTTCAAAGAAAGCTCCTAAAATAAGGTATAAGTTATGGAAAAATATATAGCACCGGACAGAAAACGTATCCCATACGGCATGATGAACTTTGCAGTAATCCGCCGCGACGACTGTTATTATGTAGACAAAACCCGGTTTATACCCATGATAGAAGAGGCGGACAAGTTTTTCTTCTTTATTCGTCCGCGCCGTTTCGGCAAAAGCCTCACAGTAAATATGTTGCAGCACTATTATGATATACTTGCCAAGGATAAGTTCGAAGCGCTGTTTGGCGACCTTTACATCGGAAAGCACCCTACGCGCGACCGGAACAGCTATCTGGTACTATACCTCAACTTCTCCGGAATAGTAGGCGAACTACACAACTACCGCAAGGGACTGGACGCGCATTGCCAAACAATGTTCGACTACTTCTGTGACATTTACGCTGACTATCTCCCCAAAGGCATCAAGGAAGAACTCGACAAAAAAGAAGGAGCTGTCGAACAATTTGAATACCTGTTCACAGAATGTAATAAGACCAACCAACGTATTTACCTCTTTATCGACGAATACGACCATTTCACCAATGCCATCCTCTCGGATATAGAAAGCCTGCATCGCTATACGGACGAAACACATGGCGAAGGTTATCTGCGCGCCTTTTTCAATAAAATCAAAGCCGGAACCTATTCCAGCATCGAGCGTTGTTTCATCACCGGCGTAAGCCCCGTGACAATGGACGACCTCACAAGTGGTTTCAATATCGGAACCAACTACTCGCTCACACCGGAATTCAACGAGATGATAGGTTTCACGGAAGAAGAAGTGCGCCAAATGCTCACTTACTATTCCACCACCAGTCCATTCAACCACAGTGTGGACGAACTGATAGAAATAATGAAACCTTGGTATGACAACTACTGCTTTGCGGAAGAATGTTATGGTGAAACCACTATGTACAACTCTAATATGGTACTCTACTTCGTCAAGAATTATATTCAACGAGGCAAAGCCCCCCGGGATATGGTAGAAGACAATATCCGTATCGACTACGAAAAATTACGTATGCTCATCCGGAAGGACAAAGAGTTTGCCCATGATGCCTCCATCATACAGACATTGGTGAGCGAAGGCTACGTCACCGGAGAACTGAAAAAAGGTTTTCCTGCCATCAATATCACCAATCCCGACAACTTTGTGAGCCTGCTCTACTATTTCGGTATGCTCACCATTAGCGGCACGTATAAAGGAAAGACCAAACTCACCATTCCTAATCAGGTAGTCCGCGAACAAATTTACACTTATCTGCTAAGTACCTATAACGAAGCCGAACTCAATTTCAGTAGTTACGAAAAGAACGAACTTGCCAGCGCTCTTGCCTACGATGGCGATTGGAAAGCCTATTTCGGTTATATTG
>OODR01000563.1_pt1 | contig 15541 bp, 12 predicted proteins | sample 1671741 | NCBI WGS metagenome assembly OODR01 (sample SAMN06348187, study PRJEB24527) | human gut metagenome | biome: human gut; feature: ankylosing spondylitis patient; material: feces | host: Homo sapiens | place: China | collected 2015-10 | reverse complement strand
AGGGGCGGCAGGCCGGAGCTAGGCGCAATCAAGACAGCTGGAACTGCCCGGTATACAGCTGGTAGTACCGTCCCTTCTGCTCCAGCAGCTGGTGGTGGTCGCCCTTCTCCTGGATCTCTCCGTGCTCGATGACCACGATGCAGTTGGAGTTGCGCACGGTGGACAGGCGGTGGGCGATGACAAAGACGGTGCGTCCCTCCATCAGGGCGTCCATGCCCCTTTCGATGAGGGCCTCGGTGCGGGTGTCGATGGAGGAGGTGGCCTCGTCCAGGATCATCACCGGCGGGTCGGCCACGGCCGCCCGGGCGATGGCCAGCAGCTGCCGCTGGCCCTGGGACAGGTTGGCCCCGTCCCCGGTGACCACGGTGTTGTAGCCGTCGGGCAGGCGGCGGATGAAGGAGTGGGCGTTGGCGCTCTTGGCGGCGGCGATGCACTCCTCGTCGGTGGCCTCCAGCCGGCCGTACCGGATGTTATCCAGGATGGTGCCGGTAAACAGGTGGGTGTCCTGGAGGACCGCGCCCAGGGAGCGGCGCAGGTCGTCCTTCTTGATGGCCTTCACGTCGATGCCGTCGTAGGTGATGAGGCCGCCCTCGATCTCATAGAAGCGGTTGATCAGGTTGGTGATGGTGGTCTTGCCCGCGCCGGTGGAGCCCACAAAGGCGATCTTCTGGCCCGGGTTGGCGTAGACGGTCACGTCCTTTAAAATGCGCTTGCCGGGGACGTAGGAGAAGTCCACGTGGTGGAAGCGCACCGCCCCCTTCAGCTCGGTGAGGTAGTAATCCTCGCCCGGCACGTTACGCACGGTGCCCCGGATCAGATGCAGGCCCATCTTCCCCTGGTGGTCTGGATACTTCCAGGCCCAGCGGTGGCCCGACAGAGAGGCTAGGTCCGTGACCTCGGTCAGGGTCCCGTCGGAGGCCACCTTCACCCAGATGCCCTGGGGGGAGTCCACGCTGGGGGGCAGGAGCTTGAGGCCGTGCTCCGTGCGCTCCGCCTGGCCCAGCTCGGTGAGGGCATCCTTTTCCCCCGCCAGCACCGGCACTAGGGAGAGCCCGGCGGTGCGGGGGGTCTTCCAGGCCCAGATGTGGGGGCGGCCGGAGCCGGTGAAGGCGGACAGGGTGCCGTTGGCGTCCTTCTCCGCCCCCACCAGAGTGACGGAGCCCTGGTCCTCCTCGGGCTGGGTGTCCATCACCTCAAAGATGCGCTCGGCGCCCGCCAGGGCGGAGAGGAGGGTGGTCATCTGCTGGGAGATCTGGTTCAGGGGCTGGCCCACCTGCTTGGAGTAGTTCAGGTACACCACCAGTCCGCCCAGGTCGAAGCCCTGGAGGACGGACAGCAGGCCGCCGAAGGCGGCGGTGAGGGCGTAGCTGATGTTCATCAGGTTGCCGGAGATGGGCATGATGACGCCGGAGTAGAAGTTGGCCTTCTGGGCGGCGTCCCGGTAGGTCTCGTTGAGCTTGCGGAACTGCTCCTTGGCCTGCTCCTCGTGGGTGAAGGCCTTGACCACCTTCAGCCCCTCGATGATCTCCTGGATGTCGCCGTTCACATCGCCCAGAGCGGCCTGCTGCTTCTGGTAGTAGCGGCGGCTGCGGCCGCCCAGCTTGTTGAACACGGTCATGGTGACCACCAGCACCAGGGCGGTGACCAGGAAGAGCTTCCAGTTGATGAAGAGCATCATGGCCACCAGCCCCACAAACATGAGGCAGCTGGAGCACATGGAGACCACGCTCTGCTCCAGGGCCAGCTGCACGTTGTCCGCGTCGTTGGTGAAGCGGCTCATCAGCTCGCCGTGGGGGTGCTTGTCAAAGTAGGACAGGGGGAGGTTCTGCAGCTTGTCAAACAGGTCGCTGCGCAGGCGGTTCACCCCCCGCTGGGCCAGGCGGACCATGATGGCCGACTGGCTGTAGGTGGCCAGACAGCCCACCAGGTACACGCCCACCAGGGCCAGAATGGCCCGGCCCAGGCCGGCGAAGTCGGTACAGCCCGACCAGATGAAGTCGTTGATGATGCCCCGCATCATATAGGAGCCGCCGATGTTGGCGCACACCGACGCCAGCAGGCAGCCAAACACCGCCAGCAGGGGCAGCTTGCTGCGGGTCAGATAGCCCAGCAGGCGGCCGACGGTCTTTTTCAGGTCTTTCGGCTTCTGATAGCCCCCCCGGGGGGCGCGATTGGGTCCCGGCATTATCCACCCACTCCTTCCTGCTGGGATTGATAGATCTCCTGGTAAATGGGGCTGGTCTTGAGCAGCTCCTCATGGGTGCCCCGGGCGGCGATGTGGTCGTCGTCCAAAATGAGAATCTCGTCGGCGTACTGCACCGAGGAGATGCGCTGGGCGATCATGATGATGGTGGTGTCCTTCAGGTTTTTGGCGAAGGAGGCCCGGATGGCCGCCTCGGTGGTGGAGTCCACCGCGGAGGTGGAGTCGTCCAGGATGAGCACGGCGGGCTTTCTCAGCATGGCCCGGGCGATGCACAATCTCTGTTTCTGCCCGCCGGACACGTTCACGCCGCCCTGGGACAGATTGGTGTCAAAGCCGTCGGGGAAGGACATGATAAAGTCGTAGGCCTGGGCGTCCTTGGCGGCCTGAATGACCTCCTCCTCGGTGGCGTCCGGGTTGCCCCACTTCAGGTTCTCCCGGATGGTGCCCGAGAAGAGGACGTTATTTTGCAGCACCATGCCGATCCGGCCCCGGAGCGCCTCCAGGGGGTAGTCCCGCACGTCCATCCCGTCCACCAGGACGGCTCCGCCGGTGACGTCGTAGAACCGGGGGATCAGATTGACCAGGGTGGATTTGCCCGTGCCGGTGCCCCCCACCAGGGCCACGAACTGACCCGGCTGTACGGTGAAGCTGATGTGGGAGAGCACGTCGTCCCCGGTGCCGGAGGTCACGTACTTGAAGGACACGTCCCGGAACTCCACCTGGCCCCGGGGGGCGGGCAGCGCCTGCCGGGCGGCCTCCGGCTTATCCTCCACCGAGGGCTCGGTGCTGAGCACCTCGTGGATGCGGTGGGCGCAGGCCTGGGCCCGGGAGAGCTGCAGCAGGGACATGGCCACCATCATCACGCTCATGAGGATTTGGAAGATATAGTTGATAAAGGCCTGGAGGCTGCCCAGGTCAAACTCCGCCCCCATGACCATCCGGCCGCCGAAGTAGAGTACCGCCACCGTGGCCCCGTTCATGGCCAGCATCATCACCGGCAGGATGGCGATGATCCGCAGGCCCACCGCCAGGGCGGCCTCCATCAGCTCATCGTTGGACTTTTTGAATTTCTTCCGCTCGTGGTTCTCCCGGACGAAGGCCTTGACCACCCGGATGGCCACCAGGTTCTCCTGGAGGGTGTTGTTCAGGTTGTCGATGCGCTTCTGCATGGTCTCAAAGAGTTTGGTACACAGCTTCATCAGAACCCCGATGACGATCACCATAACCGGGATGACCACCGCCAGCACCAGGGCCAGCCGGGCGTTGAGAGAGATGCTGATGGCCAGGGCGGCAATGAGCATCACCGGGGCCCGCACCAGCATCCGCAGCCCCATGGCCAGCATCATGGTCATGGCGTTCACATCGTTGGTCATGCGGGTGATGAGGGAGGCGGAGGAGAAGCGGTCGATGTCCGCGAAGGAGAACTCCTGCACCTTATCAAACAGGCACTGCCGCAGGTTGGCGCCGAAGCCCTGGCTGGCGATGGTGGCGTATTTGGCCGAGCCCACGCCGCAGGCCATGGCGATCAGGGCCAGCGCCAGCATGGCGGCGCCCAGGATAAAGATAGAGGTCTCATCTCCGGCGGGAATGGCGGTGTCCACAATCTCCGCCATGACCAGAGGGAGCAGCAGTTCGCAGATGACCTCCAAAATGATCAGGATGGGGGAAAGAACTGCCTGCCGCTTGTAGCCCTGGAGATGGGTCAGAAACAGTTGAAGCAAGAAGATGACCGTCCTTTCTTAGGGGTGATGTGTGCCCGCCGGCGGTCCTACAGTCCGGCGGCACAAAATTAGAGGTTATAAAGTGGAAAAAACGGTGGATAAAGTGGAAAACCAGAAAGAATTTCAGGGAATATTCAGGATACCCCTGAAATTCGGGCGAGTCAGATAGGTTATTTTGACGAATGCGCGGCCCCCTGGTCCGGCTGCAGATTGTCCAGCATCCGCAGGTAGAAGCTGCGCATCACGGCCTGCTCCTCGTTGGTGAGACCGGCGTACATCCGCCGGGACACCCGCCGCAGGCAGGCCAGGCAGTCGTCCACCGCCTGCTGCCCCTTCTCGGTGAGCAGCACCCGGTTGCACCGGGCGTCCCCGTCTCCTGGCTCCCGGGAGATGTATCCCTTGCGCTCCAGGGACTTGAGCGAGGTAGTCACCGCCGCCGGGGAGACGTGGAGCAGCCGGGCCAGCTCCCGCTGGGTGCGCACCGGGGTGCCAGGCCGGCGCTCCCCCGTGACGCCCAGCACGCACAGCAGCATGGGGTGGCCGATCTCCTGAAGTCCGGCGGCGGCCAGCTCCGCCTGAATGGCGTTCTGCCGGGCCTGGTGGAGCTGCCGCTCCAGCACGCCCAGGTCAAAATCCAGATTTGCCATGGGTTGGATTCCCTCCTTTCGGAACATAAAATTAACCCGTTGATGGTTAACGTGCTACTCATTTTACCGCCCGCCGGAGAAAAGTCAAGGGAGCCTCAAGAAGTTTCAAAGAAAATTCACAATTTCTCCCGACCGGGCCGAGGGGCGGAAACTGTGGAACATTCGTTTGACTTTTGGGGGGGGATATGGTACAATTTCAGCAAAGATTCCAGGCGAAGGGGCGTTTCACCGGCGCTGGCCAGGAAGGAGAATGACCATGGGAAACCTGACCCCCAAGCAGCAGCGGATTTACGACTTTATTCAGGCCTTTGCCGCCCAGCACGGCTATCCCCCCTCGGTGCGGGAGATCGGCGCGGCGGTGGGCTTAAAATCCCCCTCCACCGTCCACTTCCACCTGAAGGGGCTGGAGGAGGCCGGCATGATCGTCAAGGCGGAGGGCAAGACCCGGGCCATCACCCTGGCCGCCCCCGCGGGGCGGGCCGTGGGGGAGGAGATGGACCCCCGGGCCAACCAGATCCCGGTGGTGGGCAATGTGGCCGCCGGCTCCCCCATTTTGGCGGAGGAGTGCATCGAGGACTACCTCACCTTCGACACCCAGGGGAAAGCCGGGGAGTTCTTTGCCCTGAAGGTGCGGGGAGAGTCCATGCTGAACGCGGGCATCCTGCCCGACGACCTGGTGGTGGTCCACCGGCAGCCGGAGGCCAACAGCGGCGAGATCGTGGTGGCCCTCTTTGAGGACGAGGCCACGGTAAAGACCCTGCGCCGCCGGGACGGCAAGGTCTGGCTCATGCCCGCCAACGACGACTACGAGCCCATCGACGGCACCCATGCCCAGATCGTGGGCAAGGTGGTGGCCGTGGTGCGGCGGTATTGATGGAGAATAAATGATGGAGGACCGGTCCAGAACGCTCTGGACCGGTCCTTTTCTGCTTCGGAGGGTGGGGCGTCCCGCTTTTGCCGGCCGCAGGATTTCTTCCCGCAGGAAACCTGTGCCGGAGCGCAGGTTTTCGTTGTCATCCCCCTGGAAAAACGCTATAATAAAAATAGACCCTCAGACCGCGCTCAGGAGCGGTTTCAAGGATCGTCCATTTGGACAGGAGGTGCCTTGTATGAGCAACTATGTGATTTCCATCAGCCGTGAGTTCGGCAGCGGAGGGCGGATGATCGGCAAGCAGCTGGCCGCCCGCCTGGGCATCCCGTGCTATGACCGGACCCTGATTCAGAAGACGGCGGAGAAGAGCGGCCTCTCTCCGGAGTTTATCGCCCGGGCGGAGGAGCGGGCCCGGAGCCGGATTCATCTGCCCCTGGCCTCCCTGGGAACCGGGGTGGCGGCCTATACCCAGCAGGGGGTGCCGGTGAGCCTCCAGGCGTTTTTCGCCCAGTCGGAGGTCATCCGGGAGCTGGCCGATGAGGGGCCATGCGTCATTGTGGGCCGGTGCAGCGACTACGTGCTGGGGGAGCGGTCCAACTGTCTGAAGGTGTTTATCTACGCCGACCTGGCCGACCGGGTGACCCGGTGCGCCGAGGAGTACCACATCGAGACCGCCAATATGACCGAGCGGGTGAAGGAGATCGACCGGGGCCGGGCCAATTACTATAACTACTACACCGGACACAACTGGGGCGAGATGCGCCAGTATGATCTGACCCTCAACTCCAGCGTCACCGGCGTGGACGGGGCGGTGGAGCTCATCGCCACGCTGGTCCGCCTGTGGGAGAAGCGGGACCAGGAAAACCGGTGAGACGCCCGGCCTCCCCGCCCCCCATCCAGATCTCCGGCCCGGAGGGGCGGATGGACAACTACATCCGGGCGGTGGAGCGGGCCGGCGGGGTTCCGGTCCCCGGCTACGCCCCGGAGCCCGACCCCCACTGCCTGGGGCTGGTGCTGTGCGGGGGAGGGGACCTGGACCCGGCCTGGTTCGGCCAGGAGGACCGGGGCTCCCACCCGCCGGACCCCAGACGGGATGAGGCGGAGCTGGCGCTGGTCCGGACCTGGCTCTCCTGGGGCAGGCCCATCCTGGGGATCTGCCGGGGGATGCAGGTGATCAATGTGGCCCTGGGCGGGACCCTGTTTCAGGACCTGGGGGCGGAGCGCGCCGCCCTGCACCAGGGGGAGGCGGATGTGTTCCACCCCATCCGCACCGCCCCGGGGAGCCTGCTGGAGGGCCTGTTTGGCGAGAGCGCCCTGGTGAACAGCGCCCACCACCAGGGGGTGGACCGGCTGGGCGAGGGCCTTGTGCCCGCCGCCTGGGCCCCGGACGGGACGCTGGAGGGGCTGGAGCACCGGAGTCTCCCGGCAGTGGGGGTGCAGTTCCACCCGGAGCGGCTGCCAAATGGCGGAGGAGACAGCCTGTTTCGCTGGCTGATGGAGCGGGCGGCCCAACGCTGAGCGGCAAGCGCAGAACTTCCCAGGGGGACATATACGTCTGAGAGATAAAGAGGAACGACTATGAAAGTGACCAAAGGGGTGATCTGGGCGCTGGCGGGGGTCCTGACCCTGGGGGCTGTCCTGGGGGGCGGCCCGGTGTGGACGGCCGCCCTGGCCCACGCCGGGGAGGAGCCCCCCTCCAGCGCCGTTCCGGCGGTGCCGGGGAAGGCGGTGCCGGAGCAGCTGGCCCTGGCCCGGCTGGGCGGACTTGGGCTGACGGAGGAGGACGCCGAGGCCCTCTGGACGGACCTGGGGGAGGACCGCCGCCGGGAGCTGCTCCGGTCCCTGGGGGCGCCGGAGTGGCTGGACTACCTGGCCTTCGGCTTCTCCTGGTGGGACCGGCTGGACCGGTATGAGGCCTACCACGCCCAGCACCCGGAGCTGACAGCGGAGGAGGCGGTGGTGCGGGTGAACATCGGCCTGGACGCCCCGCCCTATGGGGACCCGGAGGAGGTGGAGGACCCGGACAGTCTCACTGCCCTGGTGAACCAGTACCACGCCCTCCCGGCGGACTACGCCCCCAAGGTGGTCTATCTGACCGCCGCCTACACCAACCAGAGGGACCGCCTGCGGCCGGTGGCCTGCCGGGCCTTTATGAAGATGGCGGACGCCGCCGCCCAGGAGGGGCTGCGGATCTATAACGCCTCGGCCTACCGCTCCTACACCACCCAGAAGTGGGTGTATCAGCGCTATGTGAATCAGGAGGGGACCCAGGAGGCGGACACCTACTCCGCCCGGCCCGGGTGCTCGGAGCACCAGACCGGGCTGGCCCTGGACATCAACACCGCCAACCTCAGCGACCACTTCGAGGAGACGGAGGAGTACGCCTGGCTGGTGGAGAACAGCTGGCGCTACGGCTTCATCCTCCGCTTTCCAGAGGGGAAGGAGGAGATCACCGGCTATCAGTTCGAGCCCTGGCACTACCGCTATGTGGGACCGGCGGCGGCCCGGGTCTGCTATGAGAACGGGTGGACCCTGGAGGAGTACCACGCCCGGCAGCCCGCTCCCGACCGGTAGCGGGGGCCGATTTGTGAAATCTGTCGCATAAAATGGGAATGGGGATTCAGATTCTCCTTTTATGCGACTTGCCAGTGGGTGGGATTTCGAGTACAATAGCGTCATCCGGCCAATCGCGGCCCGGGAAATACCATACTAAAATGAAGAAAAGGAGGGAACGCCATGGAGATCGTCCGAGAGGAGCGCCGTGGCGTCCTTTTTTATGTCTGCCCGGAGATGCGGGAGGCGGGGTTCCCCCACGGCTTCTCCACCCGGGTGGGGGGCGTGTCTCCCGCCCCCTGGGACAGCCTGAACCTGGGGGGGAGCTGCGGAGACGACCCGGAGCGGGTGAGCGAGAACTTCCGCCGCTTCTGCGCCGCCATCGGGACAGACCCGGACTGCCTGGTGAAAAACCAGCAGGTCCACGGGGACCGGGTGCGCCTGGTCACCCGGGCGGACCGCATGGCCTTCCCCGGTGCGCCGGGGACGGTGGAGGCCGACGGGCTGATGACCCGGGAGGCGGGGGTTTGTCTGGCAGCCTTCTCCGCCGACTGCATCCCGGTGCTCCTGTGCGACCCGGGGCGGCCGCCGCCGTCCACGCCGGCTGGCGGGGCACCGCCCTGGGCATCGCCGCCCGAGGGGTGGAGCGGATGGCGGAGGCCTTCGGCGCAAGGCCCGGGGACATCCTGGCGGCCGTGGGCCCGGGCATCTCCACCTGCTGCTTTGAGACCCACGCCGATGTGCCCGACGGCCTGCGGGCTGGAATGGGCGCTGGGGCGGAGCCCTATATCCACCCCGTCCCCGGCACGGAAAAATACCACGTGGACCTGAAAGGCGCCAACCGCGCCTGGCTGCTCCAGGCGGGAGTGGCCCCCGAGCACATCGCCGTGTGCGACGCCTGCACCGCCTGCGGCCGGGAGATTTTCTGGTCCCACCGGAAGATGGGGGCGGCCCGGGGGAGCATGGCCGCCCTGATTCAGAGGGGAGGGGAGACATGAGACGGCTGTCTGCCCTGACACTGGCCTGTATCCTGCTGCTTGCTGCCTGCGGCGCTCCGGCGGAGGGGAGCGCCTCCGCCTCGTCCAGCGGCGCCTCCAGTTCCAGCGCCTCCGCTTCGGCCCAGACCGAGCCGGAGGAGACGGCGGCCAGCGCGGCCTTTACGCTGGCGGCCTGCCCCGCGTACAGCTTCCACCCGGTGCTGGCGGAAAACTCCGTCAATCTGGCCCTGGCCCCCCTGATGTACGAGGGGCTCTTTACCCTGGACAGCGCCTTCCAGGCCCAGCCCGCGCTGTGCCAGAGCTATTATGTCAGTGAGGACGGCCTCACCTGGACCTTTACCCTCCAGCCGGGGATCACATTCTCCGACGGGACCCTCCTCACCGGGGAGGTTGTGGCCCAGGCCCTCCAGACCGCCCGGGGGGAGGGCTCCCGGTACGCCTCCCGGCTCGCCTCTGTCTCCTCGGTCCAGGGGAGCGGGGACCAGGTGTCCGTCACCCTCACCCAGCCCAACGGGGCCCTGGCGGAGCTGCTGGACATCCCCATTGCCCTGGGGGAGGGGGACCGCCCACTGGGCACCGGGCCCTATGTGCTCACCGACAGCGGCGGCAGCCTGAGCCTCACCGCCCGGAGCGACTGGCACGGAGGGGCGGAAAACCTGCCCATTACCCAGATCCCGCTGGCCTCCATGACCCGGGCGGATGGGCTCATGTCCGCCTTCAACGCCGGAGAGATCACTCTGATGGATGTAGACCTGACGGGGAGCAGCGCCCTGGGCTCCTCCGGCCGGTATGAGGTGTGGGACTACAACACCACTCAGATGCTGTACCTGGGCTTCAACGCCCAGCAGGGCCTGTGCCGGGACGCGGACGTGCGCAGGGCCATCGCCCAGGCGGTGGACCGGCAGGATGTGGTGGACGCCATCTTTGCCCGCCACGGGACGGCGGCCGCCCTGCCCATCCACCCGGACTCCCCCTGGTACGATGACGCGATAGCGGGGGAGCTGGCCTACGACCCCACTGTGCTGGCCGGCCAGGGCCTGGAGGGCCGCCCGCTCACCCTGGTGGTGAACATTGAGAACACCGCCAAGAGCGCTGTGGCCACCTATGTGGAGCAGCAGCTGGAGAGCGCCGGGCTGGTGGTCACGGTGGACCGCCTCCCCTGGGGGGAGTACCAGGAGACGGTGGCGGCGGGAGACTTTGACTTGTACATCGGGGAGGTCTATCTGACGCCCGACTTTGACCTGTCTCCCCTGCTGGGGCTGGGCGGGAGCCTGAACCACGGCGGCTGGACCAGCAATGTGATCGGCGGCCTGCTGTCCTCTTTCCGGACGGCGCAGGGGGATGCCCGGACGGCTGCGGCCTCCAGCCTGTGCCTGCATCTGACCCAGCAGGTGCCCATCGCCCCCATCTGCTTCCGAAACGGCACCGTCCTCACCCAATACGGGAGGGTGGAGGGGCTGTCCCCTGTCTATGGAAATATCTTCTCCCAGCTGGAGAGCTGGACCATTCAAGAGTAAATTCCCGGAAGGACAATGGAAACGACCGCACGGGCGGGCCCCGGCGGTAAGGAGGAAAAGAAATGAGTGTATTTCGCTGTTATTCGGAAAAAAAGCCCGGCTTCGACGTGGAGGCCCGGGGCCTGTGCGGCCAGCTGCGGGAGCAGCTGGGGATTGACGCCCTGGAGGGGGTGCGCATCCTGAACCGGTATGACGCCGACCGCATCGCTCCGGAGGTGTACGAGGCCGCCAAGACGGTGGTCTTCTCCGAGCCCCAGGTGGACGACGTGTACGACGAGACCTTCCCTGTCCCGGAGACCCCCCACAGCGTCCTGGCGGTGGAGGCCCTGCCCGGGCAGTACGACCAGCGGGCCGACTCCTGTGCCCAGTGCATCCAGCTCCAGTCGGGGGTGGACCGCCCCCTCATCGCCGCCGCCAAGGTGTACCTGCTGATGGGGACGCTGAGCGAGGGTGACCTGGACAAGATCCGCCGCTACCTCATTAACCCTGTGGAGAGCCGGGAGGCCTCCATGGACAAGCCCGCCACCCTGGAGCAGGAGCACGAGGCCCCCGACTCGGTGGCCGTGGTGGAGGGATTTACCGGCCTGGATGAGGCGGGGCTCAAGGACCTGCTGGACTCCCTGGGGCTGGCCATGGATCTGGACGACCTGAAGTTCCTCCAGGCCTACTTCCGGGACCAGGAGAAGCGGGACCCCACCATCACCGAGGTGCGGGTGGTGGACACCTACTGGTCCGACCACTGCCGCCACACCACCTTCTCCACCCATCTGGACAGCATCCACATCGAAGACCTGGACGTCCAGGCGGCCTATGAGCAGTATCTGGCCGCCCGGGTGGAGGTCTATGGAGAGGAGAAGGCCGCCAAGCGGCCCCAGACCCTCATGGACCTGGCCACCATCGGGGCCAAGACCCTGAAGAAGCGGGGCCAGCTCCCCGAGCTGGACGAGAGCGAAGAGATCAACGCCTGCTCTATCCACGTCCCCGCCCAGGTGGACGGGAAAGAGCAGGACTGGCTCCTGATGTTCAAAAATGAGACCCACAACCACCCCACCGAGATCGAGCCCTTCGGCGGCGCGGCCACCTGCATCGGCGGCTGCATCCGCGACCCCCTGTCCGGCCGCGTGTATGTCCACCAGGCCATGCGGGTCACCGGCGGCGGCGATCCCCGGGTGCCTCTGGCTCAGACCACCCCTGGAAAGCTGCCCCAGCGGAAGCTGGCCGCCACTGCGGCGGCGGGCTACTCCTCCTACGGCAACCAGATCGGCCTGGCCACCGGCCACGTGGCCGAGGTGTACCACCCAGGGTATATCGCCAAGCGCCTGGAGTGCGGCGCGGTGGTGGGCGCCGCCCCGGCGGAGAACGTGCGCCGGGAGCGCCCGGCCCCCGGTGACGTGGTCATCCTGCTGGGCGGCCGCACCGGCCGGGACGGCATCGGCGGGGCCACCGGCTCCTCCAAGAGCCACAACCAGAAGTCCCTGACCACCATGGCCTCCGAGGTCCAGAAGGGCAACGCCCCCGAGGAGCGGAAGATCCAGCGGCTGTTCCGCAACGGAGAGGTCACCCGCCTCATCAAGCGGTGCAACGACTTCGGCGCCGGCGGCGTGTCCGTGGCCATCGGCGAGCTGGCCGACGGCCTGAGCATCGACCTGGACGCGGTGCGCAAGAAGTACGAGGGCCTGGACGGCACTGAGCTGGCCATCTCCGAGTCCCAGGAGCGCATGGCGGTGGTGGTCGCCCCCGAGGACGCGGACAAGTTCATCGCCGCCGCCCAGGAGGAGAACCTGGAGGCCTATCAGGTGGCCGTGGTCACCGAGAGCCCCCGCATGGTCATGACCTGGAAGGGCCAGACCATCGCAAACCTGTCCCGGGAATTTTTGAACACCAACGGCGCGGTGAAGCACGCCAGCGTCTCCGTGCCCGACCGGAGCAGCGCGGAGATCACCGTCACCGGGAAGGACGGGGCGGCCAAGACAGTCAAGGCCGCCAAGATCGGGTCCATCGCTGACGGCGGCTCCCTGCGGGAGATGGCCGCCAGCCTGAAGAGCGCCAGCCGCCGGGGCCTCACCGAGCGGTTTGACGGCTCCATCGGAGCGGGCAGCGTCCTCATGCCCTTTGGCGGAAAGACACAGCGCACCCCCGCCCAGGCCATGGCCGCCCTGCTCCCCGTCCTGCCCGGCCAGGAGACCGACCAGGCCAGCGTCATGGCCTGGGGCTTTGACCCGGACCAGATGATGGAGGACCCTTTCTTTGGGGCCTACAGCTCTGTAGTGGTGTCCCTGGCCAAGGTGGCAGCCGCCGGCGGGGACTATAAAAAAGCCTACCTCACCTTCCAGGAGTTCTTTGAAAAGCTGCGCAGCGAACCGGAGCGCTGGGGCAAGCCCTTCGCCGCCCTGCTGGGCGCGCTGAAGGCTCAGCTGGACTTTGGCCGGGCGGCCATCGGCGGCAAGGACTCCATGTCCGGCTCCTTCAACGACCTGGACGTGCCCCCCACCCTCATCTCCTTCGCCATCGCCCCCATTAAGGCCGGCGAGGTCCTGTCTCCCGAGTTCAAGGAGGCGGGCCACCCGGTGTACACCTTCGGCGGCTCCTCCAGCGCAAAGCACCTGAAGGAGGCATGGGAGGCCTTCCACGACCTGCACCGGCAGGGCAAGGTGAAGGCCGCCTGGGCGGTGGAGAACGGCGCGGCGGAGGCCGTGATGAAGATGTCCTTCGGCAACTCCATCGGTTTTGTGAACGATCCCCAGGCGGGCGCTCCCTGGTGGGGACCCTATCCCGGCATGATCGTGGCCGAGCTCACCCAGGAGGTGGACCTGCCCTGCGCCGACCGCATCGGTTTCACCACTGCGGAGCCCACCATCACCATCGGCAAGGACAGCGCCTCCATTGAGGAGCTGCTCAAGCTCAACGAGGGCGTGCTGGAGAAGGTGTACCCCACCCGCGCTGGCACCACCGAGACCGTGGCCCCCATCTCCTGGGACAAGCGGTCCATCGCCGTGTGCAGGCACAAGGTGGCCCGGCCCAAAGCGGTCATCCCCGTCTTCCCCGGCACCAACTGCGAGTACGACACCGCCCAGGCCTGCCTCCGGGCGGGCATTGAGCCGGAGATCATTGTCATCCGCAACCTGTCCACCGACCTGCTGGCCCAGTCGGCCCAGGCCCTGGAGAAGGCCATCCGGTCGGCCCAGATGGTGGTCCTCCCCGGCGGCTTCTCCGGCGGCGACGAACCCGACGGCTCCGGCAAGTTCATCGCCTCCTTCCTGCGCTCCCCCGCCCTGTCCGACGCGGTCATGGACCTGCTGAAGAACCGGGACGGCCTGATGCTGGGCATCTGCAACGGCTTCCAGGCCCTGGTGAAGCTGGGCCTGGTGCCCTACGGGGAGATCCGGGACATGGACGGCCAGTGCCCCACCCTGACCTATAACCTCATCGGCCGCCACCAGTCCAGCTACGTCACCACCCGGGTGGCCAGCGTCAACTCCCCCTGGATGCTCAAATCTCAGGTGGGCGAAGAGCACACCATCTCCATCTCCCACGGGGAGGGCCGCTTTGTGGCCCCCGCCCAGGTGATTGCCGACCTGATCGCCCGCGGCCAGGTGGCCACCCAGTACGTCAACGCCGCCGGACAGCCCACCATGGACATCGACGCCAACCCCAACGGCTCCATGGAGGCCATCGAGGGCATCTTCTCCCCCGACGGCCGGGTCTTCGGCAAGATGGGCCATCTGGAGCGCCGTGGCCCCTTCGTGGGCGTGAATATCCCCGGCGACAAGCACCAGCCCCTCTTTGAGTCCGGCGCGGAGTATTTCCGCTGATTTTCTCACATTCTGCCATTTTGCACAAAAAACCGGGTCCGGTTCCGCCCTTTCGGCGGCTTCCGGGCCCGGTTTTCCATGGGTGGGACCAAACCGAAAAAAATTTACATTTTGCCTCCTACCCCTGGCCCCCGTCCCGTGGTATAATTAAAGCGTTAAGAAAATCGGGAAATTCAAGCGCGGCGGCGCGCCGCGCGGAAAGGAAGGTGCCTATGAAACAGATTCCAGAGTACAAGGGGACTCTGCGCAGCCATCTGCTCACCATCCCCCATTGCATCAGCGAGTGCAGCGGCATCCGGGTGTTTGGCCGGAGGATCAAATCTCTGGTCTTCTCCACCGATGTGGCCATCATCAAAAATGTGAATGCGGACGCCATCATTGCGGTCTACCCCTTCACGCCTCAGCCCTCCATCACCCAGGCCATCATCAGCGTCTCCGACGTGCCCTGCTTTGTGGGGGTGGGAGGCGGCGTGACCAGCGGGGACCGCTCGGTGCGCATGGCCGAATTTTCGGAGAACCAGGGGGCCTTCGGCGTGGTGCTCAACGTCCCCATTGCCAATGAGACGATCACCAAGATCAAGCAGGTGGTGGACATCCCCGTCATCACCACCATCGTCTCGGAGGAGATGGACATTGCCGGCCGGCTGGCCGCCGGTGCGGACATCCTCAACGTGTCCGGCGCGGCCAAGACCCCGGAGATTGTGGCCCACATCCGGGAGAAATTCCCCGACGTGCCCATCATCGCCACCGGCGGCCCCAGGGATGAGGACATCCTCCGCACCATCCGGGCGGGGGCCAACGCCATTACATACACGCCGCCCACCACCGCCCAGCTGTGCTCCGAGATCATGGTGGACCACCGCAGCAAATTTGAGAAGTGAGCCGGGGCCTGACGGCCCGCCGGTTCGATCCCGGGGGAGCGCCTGCTCCCCCGGGAAGAAAAAATAAAAAAGTTTGAAAAACCTGTTGACAATTCCAGGGGAATACGCTATAATCTCTCTTGCCCTGTTCGAGAGGACAGGCCCCTTCTAAAAGGCGGCATAGCTCAGTTGGCTAGAGCACTCGGTTCATACCCGAGTTGTCCCCGGTTCGAATCCAGGTGCCGCTACCACTTTATCAAGTTCGGACACCAGTCCGTTCCATATAAAACGGCCCGGTGGTCAAGCGGTTAAGACACCGCCCTTTCACGGCGGTAACACGGGTTCGAGTCCCGTCCGGG
>OODR01000549.1_pt1 | contig 15923 bp, 15 predicted proteins | sample 1671741 | NCBI WGS metagenome assembly OODR01 (sample SAMN06348187, study PRJEB24527) | human gut metagenome | biome: human gut; feature: ankylosing spondylitis patient; material: feces | host: Homo sapiens | place: China | collected 2015-10 | reverse complement strand
GTCGGCGGGGACGTACACCGCCTGCACCGAGGTGATGGCCCCGCTCTTGGTGGAGGTGATGCGCTCCTGGAGGGCGCCCATCTCGTTGGCCAGGGTGGGCTGATAGCCCACGGCGGAGGGCATGCGGCCCATGAGGGCGGACACCTCGCTGCCCGCCTGGACATAGCGGAAGATGTTGTCGATGAACAGCAGTACGTCCTGGTGCTCCTGGTCCCGGAAATATTCGGCCATGGTCAGCCCGGTGAGGGCCACCCGCATGCGGGCCCCGGGGGACTCGTTCATCTGGCCGAACACCAGGGCGGTCTTGGAGATAACCCCGGACTCGGTCATCTCCCGCCACAGGTCGCTGCCCTCCCGGGTGCGCTCCCCCACGCCGGTGAAGATGGAGTAGCCCCCGTGCTGGGTGGCGATGTTGTGGATGAGCTCCTGGATGAGGACGGTCTTGCCCACTCCGGCGCCGCCGAACAGGCCGATCTTGCCGCCCCGGGCGTAGGGGGCCAGCAGGTCGATGACCTTGATGCCCGTCTCAAACAGGTCCACCACGGGGCGCTGGTCGGCAAAGCTGGGGAGCTGGCGGTGGATGGACCACCGCTCCTGGGCGTCCACATCCCCCTTGCCGTCAATGGGGTCCCCCAGCACGTTGAACATGCGGCCCAGCACCTTCTCGCCCACAGGGACGGAGATGGGGCCGCCCATGGAGGTAACCTCCATCCCACGGCCGATGCCCTCGCTGGGGGAGAGCATGAAGCACCGCACCGTGTCCCGGCCCACGTGCTGGGCCACCTCCATGACCCGGCGCTGGCCGCCGGCCTCCAGCCACAGGGCGTCCTGGATGGAGGGGAGCTCCCCCTGGGGGAACTGTACGTCAATGACAGGGCCCTGTACCTGGGCCACCGTCCCTTTGCATTCCTTTGACATGGTTACCACACCTTTCCTCAACTCCGGGCATTCTGTGCGCCGCCGGCGATCTCGGTGATCTCCTGGGTGATGGCCGCCTGGCGGGCCCGGTTATAGGTGAGGGACAGCTTTTTGAGCATATCCCGGGCATTGTCGCTGGCCGACTCCATGGCGGTCATTCGGGCGCTCTGCTCGGAGGAGAATGCCTCCACCAGGGCCCCGAACACCATCCCCCGCACATAGCCGCTGGGGACAATGGCGTTCAGCACCGCCTCCGGGGAGGGGAGATAGGTCACCGGGGGCAGCACCGGCCCGCCCTTGGGGGGCTCCCAGGGGAAATTTTCCCGCACCAGGGGGAGGAGGGTCTGCTCCCGCACCTCCAGCCGGAGGGCGGAGACCATCTCCGTATAGAGGATGCGCACCTCGTCCAGCTCCCGGTCCAGGAACTGCTGTACCAGCTCGTCGCTGATGTCCCGGGCCCGACTCATAGTGGGGTTCTGGACCACATAGGAGAAGTCCTCCTCAAAGGGGATGTCCCGCTCCTGGAAGTAGGCCCGGCCCACCAGGCCCACCACGAACAGCTTGTGATTGGCCGTCTCCCGGAGACGGCGCTCTGCCAGCTTGAGCACGTTGTGGTTGTACGCCCCCGCCAGCCCCTTATCGCCGCTGAGGACCACGTAGCCCACCTTCCGCTGCTCCGCCGGGATCTCCGGCCGCCGGTCCAGAAAGTTGTGACTCAGCTCCGGGGAGCGGTGGAGAATGTCCGCAATGGTGGTGTGCATCTTGGTGAAATAGGGGGCCGCCTGCTCCAGCTGTGCCTTGGCCTTGCGCAGGTTGGAGGAGGCGATCAGATACATGGCGTTGGTGATTTTTAAGGTCTGCTCCACGCTTTTCATGCGGGTGCGGATCTCCTTGGTGCTGGCCATGGGGCCGACCTCCTCTCCAAAATGATGGTCTCTGCTTTTTATAGTGGGTTCGCCCTTCGGGGCGAGTTCCTTTTCCCCGTGGAAAAGGAACCAAAAGACGCCAGGGGGAATTTACAGGGGGGAACTTCGGCGTACCGCCTTGTTCTCCATGCTAAATTCCCCCTAGGACCCCCATTACGGGGGTTACCCCTTGGGGTGGGCAAAACATTTCCGGCGCGCAAACTCTGAGTGAGTGTCTGAATTCCCGCCGGGCCACTGGGCCCTGGGTTTTTGGAAAATTGGAGCTGGTGCGATTCCACAACCGCGCCTGGCGTTGCCGAACCAACGCTCCCGGTCTGTTTTCCGCCGTAGGGCGGCCTTTGGCCGCCTGCGGGCCGGTCTGGGACCGGCCCCTACGGAAAGACCGGATCGTTCCCATATTTTGTAGGGGCGGCACACTGGGCCGCCCGCCGATTCTCTGAGCCGCACTTGAGCCCCACCAGCCTAAAAGGCGCGCTTCCAACCAGGAGAAGCACCACCCAAAGGTTACCGGCCTCTCAGCGGCAGCGGTGATAGACCGGAAACCAATCCAATGTCCACCCGCGCCTTTGCGATGATTGCCGGCCTCCCGCATTGGCGGCCCCCGTAAAATGGGGTCCAGGGGCGGCGAATATGAGCGCGAAGCGCTCATCCTGAGCCGCGCCCTGGTGCCTCTTTGGTTTCTTTCTGGGCACCCAGAAAGAAACTCGCCCCGCAGGGCGAAACCCTGCACCCAAGCTTTTGAAAATGCATCCCCGCAAAAAATCAATTTCCCGGCAGCTTCTCTTTCTTATAATCCGCCAGCGCCGCGCGGATGGTCTCCACCGCCACGCCGGACAGGTTGCCGGTGGACTGGATCTCCTCCATGAGTTCCACATACTGGTGCTCCATGCGGTCCACGAACTGGACCGCGAAGTCCCGCACCTGCTCCACCGGCACCTCGTCCAGCAGGCCGTTGGTGCCGATGTAGAGGAGCACCGCCTGGCGGCTCACCGGCATGGGCTGATAGAGGGGCTGCTTGAGCAGCTCCAGCAGCCGCTTGCCGTGGTCCAGGGTCTTCTGGGTGGCCGGGTCCAGGTCGGAGGAGAACTGGGTAAAAATCTCCAGCTCCCGGAACCGGGCCAGGTCGATGCGCATGGTGCCGGCGGTGCGCTTGATGGCCCGGGTCTGGGCCGCGCCGCCCACCCGGGAGACGGACAGGCCCACGTTGACGGCGGGCCGCTGTCCGGCGAAGAACAGGTCGGTCTCCAGATAGATCTGCCCGTCGGTGATGGAGATGACATTGGTGGGGATATAGGCGGACACGTCCCCCGCCTGGGTCTCGATGATGGGGATGGCGGTCATGGAGCCGCCCCCGAACTCCTCGGTCAGGCGGCAGGCCCGCTCCAAGAGGCGGGAGTGGAGGTAGAACACGTCGCCGGGGTAGGCCTCCCGGCCGGGGGACCGCTTGAGCAGCAGGGACAATGCCCGGTAGGCCACCGCGTGCTTGCTCAGGTCGTCATAGACGATGAGCACGTCCTTCCCCTGGTCCATGAAGTACTCCCCCATGGCCGCCCCGGCGTAGGGGGCGATGTACTGCAGGGGGGCGGGCTCGCTGGCGGTGGCGGACAGGATGATGGAGTAGTCCATGGCCCCGTGCTTCTGGAGGGTGTCCCGCACCCGGGCCACCGAGGAGGCCTTCTGGCCGATGGCCACGTAGATGCAGATGACGTCCTGTCCCTTCTGGTTCAGAATGGTGTCCACCGCGATGGCGGTCTTGCCTGTCTGCCGGTCGCCGATGAGCAGCTCCCGCTGGCCCCGGCCGATGGGCACCATGGCGTCGATGGCCAGAATGCCCGTCTGCAGGGGGACGGTCACCGGCTCCCGGGTGATGACGCCGCTGGCCTCGTGCTCAATGGGGCGCCTCTCGGTGGTGTGGATGGGGCCCAGACCGTCGATGGGGCGGCCCAGGGCGTCCACCACCCGGCCCAGCATGCCCTCGCCCACGGGGACGTCGGCGGGCTGTCCGGTGCGGCGGACGGTGCTGCCCTCCCGCAGGCCGGTCTCGGCCCCCAGCAGGACGCAGCCCACCGTGTCCCGGGACAGATCCATAACCATCCCCCGGACCCCGGTGTCAAACTCCACCAGTTCGCCGTACACCGCCCGGTCCAGGCCGTAGATGGTGGCGATGCCGTCGCCTACCTCCAGGACGGTGCCCTCCTCGGTGCGGCGGGTTTTGTTGTCGTATCCTTCAATCTCCTCCCGCAGGAGGGAGACAATCTCTTCCGGTCTCGCGTTCACAGCGCTCTCCCCTCTCCCAGCGTCCGGGCCAGGGCGTCCAAACCGCCCCGCACGCTCTTGTCATAGGTGACCCCCTGGAGCTCCAGGCGCAGCCCACCCAGCAGGGCGGGGTCCACCCGCGCCTCCAGCTCCACCTTTTTGAGGCGGTGCAGGCGGCACAGGATCTCCCTCAGCCGCTCCATCTGCTCTTCCGTCAGCGGCCGGGCACAGGTCACGGTCCCCAGGGCTCCGCCCTCCCGCTCCAGAGCCAGCCGCCGGGCGGACTGGACCACCTGGGGCAGCAGAGGCAGGCGCTCCTTCTCCGCCATCAGGGTCAGAAGCCGCCCCACCGGGTCCGGGGGGGCCAGCTCGGGCAGGCGGGCCAGGACCCGCCCCTTCTCCTCCGGGGTCACGGCGGGGCTGCAGAGGGCCTCCCACAAAACAGGCTCCTCCTCCAGCTGCCGGGCGCAGCGCGTCAGCTCAGCTCCGTCGCCCCCGGCCTCCAGGAAGGCCTGGGCATAGCGGTCCGCCAGCTCTCCCATCAGAGATCACCCGCCCCCCGCAGAAAATCCTCCACCAGGTCCCGGTCGCCCGCCTGGTCCATGGCGCGGCCGGACACCTTGGCCGCCGCCAGCAGGGCCAGAGCGGCCACCTGCTGCTGGGCGTCCTGGAGCATCTGGCGGCGCTCGGCCTCCATCTGGGCCTGGGCGTCGGTGCGGATGGCCTGGGCGTCGGCCTGGGCGGAGGAGATGATCTGGTCATACTCCCGCTGCCCCTGCAGCTTGGCCTGGGCCACGATCTGGTCGGCCTGGCCGCGGACCTGGGCCAGCCTGGCCTCGTTCTCCTGGTCCAGAGCCTGGGCCGCCTGCTTGGCCGCCTCCGCCTGGGACAGGCCGTCCTCAATGGCCTTGGTGCGCTGCTCCATCATGGCGGTCACCGGCTTGAAGAGAAAATGACGCATGAGCAGATAGAGCACAACCAGGTTGATCCCGGTCCACAGGACCGTCCAGGGATCAAGATTCAGCACGGCGCACGCCTCCTTTCCAAATCAGGGCCGCTCAGCCCAGGATCAGGATGGCCAGGGCGGTGATGAATGCGTAAATGGCGGTGGCCTCCGCCAGGGCGCAGCCGATGAGCATGCTGCTGCGGATCTGGCCGGCGGCCTCAGGCTGCCGGGCGATGGACTCGGCCGCTTTACCGGTGGCGATGGCGATGCCGACGCCGGCGAGGGTGCTGGGGACGATAGCCACTGCGGCTGCGATTGCGGTTGTCATAATGATCTCCTCCTAATTGTGTTTCCTCAATGATCAGGTCTATTGGTTTGAATTGCGGTTCTATTCCTCTTCCAGGGCTTCCCCTATGAAGATGGCGGTGAGAAATACAAATACGATGGTCTGAATGATGCCGTCAAAGATGTCGAAGTACAGGCTGAAGGCCACCGGGACCACCGCCGGCGCCACCATTTTTACCAGCTCCATGACGATGAAGGCGGCCAGTACATTGCCGAACAGCCGCATGCACAGGGACAGGGGCCGGATGGCCACCTCCATGATGTTGATGGGCAGCATTACCGGCGACGGCTTTAAAAACTGGCCGAAGCCCCCTCTCACTCCGTGTACCCGGAAGGCGGCGGTGTAGATGACCACCATGCTGCTCAGGCCCAGGGCGGCCGTCACGTTCAGGTTCTTGGTGGGGGGGACCAGTCCCACAAGGCCGATCAGGTTGGCGCAGGTGATATACAGGGCCGCCGTCCCCAGCCAGGGGGCGAAACGCCTCCACTCCTTGCCGATGATGTCCCGGCTGAAGTTGTTGATGAGCCCCACAAACATCTCCAGCACCAGCTGCCGCCGCCCGGGGACCGGTTTCAGGTTCCGGGTGAGCAGGATGGCGGCCAGAGTGAGGGCGGCCATGATGATCCACGACACCACCACCGACTGGGATACCGGGATGCCGCCCAAAACAGGTATGGTGAAGGCCACCGGGTTCTCCAGCTGGGCGGTCAATTCCGCTTTGACTTCCTCCAAAAGCCATCCCTCCTCTCCAGGATGATTTCCGGCCCTATCTTAAGGGCGGCCGGCCGCGTTTGTATACCCTTATGAAAGTAAAAAAAACGGAAGGGTGGGAAAATTAACAAAATCCTTGCGCGTATTTGACAGTTTTATATCCTGCCTTTATAATATATTTCGTAGACGAGTACAGTGGGGAGGATTTCGTATCGGAGCAGCGGCGGCGCGCCGCCTGAGAAGGGGGATTTTTATGAAGAGGCCAGCAAAACGATCCATCAGCCAGCGGATTCGATCCCTCAGCCTGTTTCTGGTGCTGAGTACCGCCATGATGGGGATGACCACCACGCTTCTGTTCTCCCTGCGCATGGAGTACCAGTCCATGGACCGAAACCTGATGAACTCCGCCCAGGTGCTGGCCCAGTCCCCCCAGGTGGCGGAGGTGCTCTCCGGCCACAGCGGCAACGAGACTCTGACGGCATATCTGGACAGCACCATCTCCCGGGTCAAGGACATCGACGCCATTGTGGTGGCCGACCGGGATGGGATCATCCGCTACAGCCCCGATCCCTCCTATGAAGGGACAGTGTACCCGGAGTATCAGTCTTTATCCGTTTTGAACGGGGAGAGCACCCAGGTGGATACCGGCGCCGGGGTCTCCGAACTGGAGCACCGGGCCCTGGCCTCGGTGACGGACGAGGAGGGGGAGCTGCTGGGCTTTGTCTCGGTGGGCATCGGGGTGCGCAGCGTCCACCAGACGGTCATCGACACGGTGGCCTGCTTCGCCATCCTCACCTTCCTGGCCGCCGGAGTGGGCCTGCTCTTCTCCCGGCACCTGTCGGGGGCCATCAAGGACTCCCTCATGGGCTATGAGCCCGATGTGTTCCGCAAGCTCTTCCACCAGCGGGAGGACATTCTGGAGGCTCTGGAGGAGGGCATCCTTGCCATTGACCGGGACTGCGTGATCACCTATATGAACGCCGCGTGCCTGGGAATGTTTGGGGCCAAGGACGCCGGAGAGGTGCTGGGGCGGCCCCTGCTGGAGATCTACCCCGCCTCCCAGCTGCCCCGCCTGCTCACCACCGGAAAGCCGGAGTACAATGTCCATCTGAAGCAGATGCCGGGCAGCCAGGAGGTTCTGGCCAACCGGATGCCCATTTGGGAAGACGGGGAGATCGTGGGGGCGGTGGCGGTGTTCCGGGACCGCACCGAGGTGACCAACCTGGCCGAGGCCCTCACCGGCAGCCGCCACCTGGTGGAGGCCATGCGGGCCTATGCCCACGAATTCATCAACAAGCTCCACACCATCCTGGGCCTCATTCAGCTGGACCGGGTGGAGCAGGCGGAGCAGTATATCCTGGACGTGTCGGAGGTCCACCACCAGTCGGTGAGCCGGGTGATGAACCAGATCGAGGACACGGCGGTGGCCGCCCTGCTGGTGGGCAAGGCCAGCCGGGCCGCCGAGCTGGGCATCCAGCTCCAGGTGGACCCCAGAAGCTCCCTGTCCGGGGAGGAGCACATGCTGCCCTCCGGGGTGATGGTGACCATTCTGGGCAACCTGATCGAAAACGCCACCGAGTCCCTGAACCACTCCACCCGGAAGCAGAAGGAGATCCACGTGTCTATTTTGGAAAACCCGGACGGCCTGCTTTTGTGCGTGGAGGACACCGGACCGGGCATTCTGCCCGAGCTGCTCCCCTACATCTTCGAGCCGGGGGTGTCCACCAAGGGGGAGGCGGGGCACGGCCTGGGGCTGGTCCAGATCAAGGACCTGACCGACCTGTACCACGGCCAGATCCGGGTGGAGAGCGAGCCCAAGTCGGGCACCTCCTTCTTCCTCTCCTTCCCGGCCCACTCCACACCATCTCCCCAGGGCGGCGCTCCGGGGAGCCCCTGATAGGAGCAAGATCATATATGTATCGCACTGTTATCGTGGAGGACGATCCCATGATCGCCTCCATCAACCAGACCTTTCTGTCCCGGGACCCCCGCTTCTCCCTGGCCGCCGTCTTTCACAGCGGCCAGGAGGCCCTGGAGTGGCTGAGGAAGCGCCCGGTGGAGCTGCTGATTCTGGACGTGTACATGCCCCGCATGTCCGGCCTGGAGCTGCTGCGGGAGCTGCGGGCGGAGGAGATCACCCTGGACGTGATCATGGTCACCGCCGCCAACGACAGCAAAACGGTGGACGCCCTTCTGAAGCTGGGGGTGGCGGACTATCTGGTGAAGCCCTTCACCGCCCGGCGCTTCCAGCAGGCCCTGGACACCTTCTGCCGCCAGCGGGAGGCCATCTCCGCCCACACCAGCGTCAGCCAGGAGGACCTGGACGCCATGCTCTCCAGCGGCCGCAGCGCCGCCCCCGTCCCCAAGGGGCTGCAGCTGCGCACCCTGGCCCGGGTGCGGGAGTGTCTGGCCCAGGCGCCCCGGGAGGGCTGCACCTGTGAGGCCCTGTCCGAGCAGGTGGGGCTCTCCTCTGTCACCGTGCGCCGCTACCTCACCTATCTGGTGGGGCGGGGAGAGGCCACCAGCCGCATCAATTATGACACCGGCGGCCGCCCCTCCCTCCTGTACCGCCTGTCGCAAAGCTGACATTTGAAGCTCCAGTTTGCTGTGAAGCCGCCCGTCCCGCCCGCTGCGGGACGGGCGGCTTTGCGCTGTGCGTCTCCCACAGACATAGAAAATCTGCCGGGCCGCGCCATTGGGGACCGGAGGGCCTTTCCAGGCAAAGAGCCGCCGGGCTTCCACGGCCGTTTCCTACAAATTCCCTCAAATTTCCTCAAAAAGCTTGGCTCCTTTTCACAAAGCGGAAATTTTTCCCGGTTCGCCCTTGCATTCCCGGGCGGGTTCCGCTATAATGTGCTTATTAAGCGAACAAGTGTTTATCACTGATAGACAGTTTTCGCCAACCATCTCAAAACGAGAGGAGTATGAACATGAAACGAATTCTTGCATCTGCTCTGTCCGCCGCCCTTCTGATGGGCGCTCTGGCCGGCTGCGGCGGGAACACCGGCTCCGGTTCCGTCTCCGGCTCCGGCTCCGACGCGTCCACCGGAGGCTCCAGCTCCGGGGAGAACGTCATCAAGATCGGCGTCTTTGAGCCCGCCACCGGCGACTCCGCCTCCGGCGGCAAGAAGGAGATGCTGGGCATGCAGTACGCCAACTCTCTGACCCCCACGGTGGAAGTGGGCGGCACTGAGTACACCGTGGAGCTGGTCTACGCGGACAACGGCTCCTCCACCGACAAGGCCCCCACCGCCGCCAGCCAGCTGGTGAGCGAGGGCGTCTCCCTGGTGCTGGGCTCCTACGGCTCCGGCGTGTCCATTGCCGGCGGCCCCACCTTCGGCAGCGCCGGCATCCCCGCCATCGGCGTGACCTGCACCAACCCCAACGTCACCGCCGGCAACGACTACTACTTCCGCATCTGCTTCCTGGACCCCTTCCAGGGCACCGTCCTGGCCAACTTCGCCATGGATAACTTCGACGCTGAGGTGGCCTACTGCCTGGGCGAGGCGGGCAACGAGTACGACCAGGGCCTGATCGCCTACTTCACCCAGGCCTTCGAGGCCGCCGGCGGCACCGTCATCACCGACTCCTTCCCCACCAACAACTCCGACTTCAACACCTACCTGAACAAGGCCAAGAGCGAGGGGGCCGACGTCATCTTCACCCCCGTCTCCATTGCCTACGCCACTCAGATTCTGAGCCAGGCCGCCTCCCTGGGCATCGAGGCCCCCTTCCTGGGCTCCGATACCCTGGACGACAACATGGTTCTGGAGGCGATCAGCGGCACCGACATCCAGCTCTACGTGTCCACCTTCTATCAGGAGGGCGGCAACGCCGACTTCGACGCGGGCATCAAGGAGTACATCAACACCGCTGAGGGCGCCCTGGACGCCAACGGCGGCAATGACACCATCGCGGCCGTGTCCGCCATGGGCTATGACGCCTACTACGTGGCGCTGGAGGCCATCAAGGCCGCCGGCTCCACCGACCCCGCCGCCATCAAGACCGCCCTGTGGGACGTGACCTACACCGGCGTCACCGGCGACATCGCCTTTGACGACGTGAACGGCGACGCCATCCGGGACACCGCCTACATCAAGCACTCCACCAACGACGGCGCTTGGGAGCTGGAAACCGTCCAGACGGTTGAGCAGTAATCCGCCCGCCCGGTATCCTTAGAAACAGCTGCTGGCTTGGGGGGGGCCCCGGGTCCCCGCCAAGCCTTATGTTCCGGTTTCCGGGCTGCCTCAAAGGGCGGAGGGGCCCTCCGCTCGTTGAGACGGTCCGGGAAACAAAACCCAAATAGGGAGGACTTTCCATGGAATTCTTTATCTCCACCCTGCTGTTCGGCATCTCGGTGGGAGGACAGTACGCCCTGATCGCCATCGGCTACACCATGGTCTACGGCATTCTCCGCCTGATCAACTTCGCCCACGGCGACGTGTTTATGGTGGCCGGCCTCATGGGCATCTACCTCACCTCCGGCCTGACGCCCTACCTGCCCCCGGCGGCGGTGATCCCGGCCAGCCTGGTGCTGGTGCTGGTTCTGACGGTGGCCCTGGGCTTCTGCATCGAGCGGGTGGCCTACAAGCCCCTGCGCTCCGCCCCCCGGATGAGCGTGATGATCTCCGCCATCGGCGTGAGCTACCTGCTCCAGAACACCGCCACCTATGTCACCGGCGGCCAGCCCATGACCTACCCCACCCTCCCCTTCCTGGGGGAGACCGTCACCATCGCCGGCACCCCCATCAAGTGGGTGGTCATCCTCACCCCCTTCCTGGTGGTGGCCCTGGTGATCGTCCTCACCCAGCTGATCAACCACACCAAGATCGGCATGGCCATGCGGGCGGTGGCCAAGGACTTTGAGACCAGCCAGCTCATGGGCATCAAGATCAACTCGGTGATCTCGGCCACCTTTGTCATCGGCTCCGCCCTGGCGGCGGTGGGCTCCATGCTCTACTTCACCACCTATCCGGCCATCGTCCCCACCTCGGGGGCCATGCCCGGCCTGAAGGCCTTTGTGGCCGCGGTGTTCGGGGGCATCGGCTCCATCCCCGGGGCGGTGATCGGGGCCTTCCTCATCGGCATCTGCGAGAATTTCGTGAAGATCCTCCCCTTCGAGGGGGCCACCACCTTTGTGGACGCCTTTACCTTCGCCCTGCTCATCATTGTTCTGGTCTTTAAGCCCACCGGCCTGTTTGGGGAAAAGGCCACCGACAAGGTCTAAGGGAGGGAGCGTCAACTATGATCCAAGAGAGAAAAAGCAAAAAGGGCGCCGTGGCCGGCCTGATCTTCGCCGCGGCTGTCCTGCTCTTAGTGGTGCTGCTGGAGAATCTGAGCACCTTCCTGGGAACCGGCGCGGTGCCCAGCATCTTCCTGCCCACCAGCCAGCTGTTCTCCGTGCTGAAAAAGGCGGCGGTCTACTCCCTGGTGGCGGTGTCCATGAACCTGCTCAACGGCTTCACCGGCCTGTTTTCCCTGGGCCAGGCGGGCTTCATGCTCCTGGGGGCCTACACCTACGCCATCCTCACCGTCCCCATGTCCGCCAAGGACACGGTGTACTATCTGTACGGGGGTTCGGCGGTGTCCTTCTCCCTGCCCGACCTGTTCGGCGGGCTGGACACCCCCACCGGCCTCATCCTGGGCGTGGTGCTGGCCATCCTGCTGGGGGGCTGCGTGGCCGCCTTCTTCGCCTTCCTCATCGGCCTGCCGGTGCTGCGGCTGAAGAGTGACTATCTGGCCATCGCCACCCTGGGCTTCGCGGAGATCATCCGGGCCGTTTTCCAGTGGCAGGCCCTGGGCCCGGTCACCAACGGCGCCAACATGATCACCCAGATCCCCACCTTCAATAACTTCAACATCACCGACGCCAACGGGGCGGTGATCCTGCGCCTGTCCACCTTCTTCCCCTTCCTCATCACCATTTTGTGCATCGCGGTCATCGTCATGCTCATCAACTCCTCCTACGGCCGGGCCTTCAAGGCCATCCGGGAGGACGAGATCGCCGCCGAGGCCATGGGGGTCAACCTGGCCAAGCACAAGCGGCTGGCCTTCTGCATCTCCTCCTTCTTCGCCGGGGTGGGCGGGGCCCTGTTCGCCATGTTCGCCAACAACGCCCAGGCCAAGGTGTACACCTCCACCATGACCTATGAGATTCTGCTCATCGTGGTCATCGGGGGCATCGGCTCCATCTCCGGCTCCTGCCTGGCCACCTTCCTGTATGTGGCCTGCTCCGAGTGGTGGCTGCGGTTCCTGGACAACACCCAGGCCTTCTCCTCCCCCACCGAGACCAGCCGCATCCTGTTCATCATCCTCTTTGCCGCGGCTGTGGTGGGCACCTCCGCCATGCTGATCCGCCGCCGCCGCAAGTCGGGGGACGCGTTCTGGAAGGAACTGATCGTGTGGGTTGTGGGGCTGCTGCTCATGGTCTGGTGGGTGTGGTTCATCATCTCCGGCTCGCTGACCATCCCCTTTGCCCGCAACGGCTTCCGCATGGTGGTCTTCTCCGTCATCATCATGATCGTGGTGCTGTTCTTCCGCCGGGGCATGATGGGGGATAAGGAGTTCACCGATTTGCTGTTCCGCCGGAAGAAAACAACAAAGGAGGCGGCGAAATGAGCAAAGAAAATATCCTCCGCCTGGAGCACGTCACCATGCAGTTCGGCGGCGTGGTGGCGGTGAACGACCTGTCCCTGGAGGTGAACAAGGGGGAGATCGTGGCCCTCATCGGCCCCAACGGCGCCGGTAAGACCACCGCCTTCAACTGCATCACCGGGGTGTATGAACCCACCAACGGCCGGGTGTCCTTTCTGGGACGGCCCATGGTGGAAAATCACCCCCAGGGCAAGATGGTCAAGGATTATCAGGGAGAAAATCAGGGGATGTTCACCCAGGTAATCAGCCCCACCCCCGACAAGATCACCCAGCTGGGCATCGCCCGCACTTTCCAGAATATCCGCCTGTTCTCCGCCCTGTCTGTGTTTGACAACGTATTGATCGCCAAGCACATGCGGGCCAAGCAGAACGTGTTCTCCGCCACCTTCCGCCTCAACCGCGCCGAAGAGAAGCGCATGCGGGAGGAGGCCATGGCCCTGCTGGAGGAGCAGGGGCTCTCCCATCTGAAGGACGAGGTGGCCGGCTCTCTCCCCTACGGCCTCCAGCGCCGTCTGGAGATCGCCCGGGCCCTGGCCACCCAGCCCAAGCTCCTCCTCCTGGACGAGCCGGCCGCCGGCATGAACCCCCAGGAGACCCAGGAGCTCACCGACTTTATCCATAAAATCCGCGACGAATACGACCTGTCCATCCTCATGATCGAGCACCACATGGACCTGGTCATGCGCATCTCCGACCGCATCTATGTCCTGGACTTCGGCAAATTGATCGCCCAGGGCACTCCCTCGGAGGTGCAGAACAATCCTCGGGTCATCGAGGCGTATTTGGGGGTGGCAGACGATGCTGAAGATTGACGAACTGAAGGTGAGCTACGGCGGCATCGAGGCCGTGAAGGGCATCACCTTTGAGGTGCCCGACGGGAAGATCGTCACCCTCATCGGGGCCAACGGGGCGGGCAAATCCACCACCCTGCGCTCCATCGCCGGTCTGGTGAAGCCCGCCCACGGGCGCATCCACCTCCAGGGGGAGGACATCACCGCCCTGTCCCCCGACCGCATCGTATCCAAGGGCATCACCCTGGTGCCCGAGGGGCGGCACGTGTTCCCCGACCTGACCGTGCTGGAGAATCTGAAAATCGGTGCCTACCTGCGCAAAGACAGCCTGGAGGACGACCTGAACTGGGTGTATGAGCTGTTCCCCCGGCTGAAGGAGCGGTCCTGGCAGGCGGCGGGCACCCTGTCCGGCGGCGAGCAGCAGATGCTGGCCGTGGGCCGTGCCCTCATGTCCCGCCCCAAGATCATCATGATGGATGAGCCCTCTCTGGGCCTGGCCCCCATCGTGGTGAAGGGTATCTTCGACATCATCCGGGAGATCAACAAGCAGGGGGTCACCGTTCTGCTCATCGAGCAGAACGCCAACATGGCCCTGCGCATCGCCGACGTGGGCTATGTGCTGGAGACCGGGCGGATCACCCTCACCGGTTCCGGCCGGGAGCTGCTCACCAACGAGGCGGTCAAGAAGGCCTATCTGGGCACCTGAGCCCCGGTAAAACCAAACTCCCCCGGCGCCGCCGGGGGAGTTTCTGCGTCAAAATTCCGGAGCCGCGCTTTTGACAAAGACCGTTGTTTGTGATACCATGTGACAAATATTATGCCGAAGAAAGGACGGGACGAGCCTATGAGACAGTGTATGGATGCGGACAACCTCCACCGCCGCCTGCGGAAAATCATCGGTCAGGTGCAGGCCATCGACCGGATGGTGGACGAGGACGTGCCCTGTGAGGACATCCTGGCTCAGATCAACGCCGCCAAGTCCGCCCTGCACAAGGCGGGGCAGGTGGTGCTGGAGGGTCATCTGCAGCACTGCGTCCGGGACGGCATCGAGCACGGGGATGCGGAGAAAACCATCCAGAACTTCGCCAAGGCGGTGGAGCGCTTCTCCAACATGGGGTGAACGCACATCCCAACGCCCAGGCGCCCAAAGCGGCTATGCCGCCTTGGGCGCTTTTTGCATCCGGCAGAGAGGTTTCGGAAAATTTAAGATTTCTTTCCTGTGATTTTAAGAATTTCAGAGTATGGTAAGAAAAGCGGGCTCCGTCTTTCCACAAAAACCGGAGCCTGTGTGGAAAGAATTACGGCGGCTCATACCGCCTGTGCCTGGAAAGGAGTCCCTTATGCCTTCCTATTCTGATCCCCGCGACCCCCGCCGGACGGGACAGGCCCCGGCCCAGCCCCGCCGCCGGAAAAAGCGCCGCCGGAGACTCCCCGTGCCGGGGATTGTCCTGATCCTCTTTCTGGTGGGCGGCATGCTTTTCCTGCGGGGGCGCTTGGCCCGGTCCCACTCCCTCGATACGCCCCCTCCCGCCTCCCACTCGGAGCAGGGGGAGGTGGAAGCGGTGGGAGACGGCTTCCAGACCCAGCTCCAGGAGCTGGCCCGGGAGGAGCCCCGGGCCCGGGACATCCTCTCCCACCTGGAGGACTACCCGCAGGAGCTGCTGGAACTGGTGGTGCGCAACCCGGAGACGGTGGACTTTGTGGCCGATTATCCCCAGGAAAAGGACCGGGCCCCGGCGGAGACCGTGGAGGAGGCGGAGCGGGGGACCATCCCTCTGCTCCTCCAGTGGGACCCCCGCTGGGGCTGTGCCCAGTACGGGGACGGGCCCATGGCCCTCAACGGCTGCGGCCCCACCGCCCTGTCCATGGTGATCTGCGGCCTCACCGGGGACAAGACCGCCACCCCCTGCGCGGTGGCCCAGTACGCCCAGGAGATGGGGTACTACGTGGATGGGGTGGGCACCAGCTGGGAGCTCATGTCCGCCGGAGGGACACATTTCGGTGTCACCGCCCGGGAGCTGCCCCTGAGCCAGTCGGTGATGGAGAAGGCCCTGGCGGCGGGGGAGCCCATCATCTGCAGTGTGGGTCCCGGGGACTTCACCACCAGCGGCCACTTCATTGTCCTGGCCGGGCTGGAGGACGGGAAATTCCAGGTCCGGGACCCCAACCGGCGCTCCACCAGCGAGAAGCTGTGGGACTACGACACCCTGGCCGGGCAGATCACCAATTTGTGGGCGTTTTCCCTGGCATGAGAGAACAAACATTGCGTAAAGGCGGGATGGCTGTCGGCTGTCTCGCCTTATCTGTTGCGGCATCGCTTTCGGGCGGCCCAGTGTGCCGCCCCTACGAAATACGGGAGGCCGTAGGGGCCGACG
>OODR01000522.1_pt1 | contig 16807 bp, 9 predicted proteins | sample 1671741 | NCBI WGS metagenome assembly OODR01 (sample SAMN06348187, study PRJEB24527) | human gut metagenome | biome: human gut; feature: ankylosing spondylitis patient; material: feces | host: Homo sapiens | place: China | collected 2015-10 | reverse complement strand
GGGACACTGTTTTCTTGCAATATCCCGCAGATGAGTACTTTTTAAGGGACGACTAAGTAAAGTCTTTTCCCAATCTGTGTTAATCTGTGTAATCTGTGGTGAAAAACTCATCTAAAACCCCTACATTTGTGCACCAAAATAAAAAATATCGCATGAAACGTAGTTTACTATCTATATTATCTTTACTTACTGTCGCTTTGGCAGCCGTTGCCCAACCTCGTATCTCTTCAAATAAAGAGACACATAACTTCGGACAAATTGAGTGGAAACGTCCGGTGACAGTGGAATATACCATCACTAACACGGGAAACCAGCCATTGGTACTGACCAACGTCACAACCTCTTGTGCCTGTGCCGTGGCCGACTGGACCAAAGAACCGATTGCTCCGGGAGGAAAAGGAGTCGTAAAAGCTTCTTTTGACGCAAAAGCGTTAGGACATTTTGAAAAGTCGATAGGAATATATAGCAATGCCAGTCCGAGCTTGGTCTATCTGAAGTTTACCGGTGAAGTAGTGCAGGAAATAAAAGATTATACAAAGCTACTTCCTTATACAATCGGAAATATTCGTTTAGATCGTGATGAGTTTGCTTTCCCCGATGTCTATCGCGGACAGCAGCCTTCATTGACCTTTGATATCGCCAATCTTTCGGATCGTCCTTACGAACCGGTATTGATGCATCTGCCTCCTTATCTGAAAATGGAAGCGGAACCCAAAGTCTTGTTGAAAGGCAAGAAAGGAACTATCAAACTGACGCTGGATGCAAGCCAGCTAAAAGATTACGGATTGACACAGACTTCTGTCTACCTTTCCCGTTTCTCCGGTGATAAGGTGAGCGAAGATAATGAAATACCGGTTTCGGCCATTCTTCTTCCCGACTTCTCACGTATGACGGAAAAAGATTCTTTGAACGCTCCTGCCATGCACATTTCGGAAACGGATATTGATCTTAGTATCCCGTTGATAAAGAAGAATAAGGTAAGCCATGATATATTGATAGCTAATTCCGGAAAGACTCCGTTAGTCATCAGTAAGTTGCAGGTATTCAATTCATCGGTAGGAGTGAGCCTGAAGAAGACAGTCCTTCCTCCGGATGGAATGACGAAGCTCAAAGTAACTATTCGTAAGCGTGACGTAGGTAATAAGAAGCATCATTTACGTATCCTGATGATAACAAATGATCCGTTACGCCCGAAAGTCGAAATCAATATCAAACGCTAAATCCTATGATTATGGAACATCCTGAAAATAGTGAAGAATATAAGGGGCTTGTTGTCAATAAAGGCATTGAGCAACCCTCATCTGTGAATCCCTACTTAAAGCGGAAACCTAAGAAACGCCAACTTTCAGTAGCAGAGTTTGTAGAAGGTATCGTAAAAGGTGATGTCACTATATTGAGTCAGGCTGTGACATTGGTGGAAAGCGTAAAGCCTGAACATCAGGCTGTCTCACAGGAAATCATAGAGAAGTGTCTGCCATTTTCCGGTAATTCGATCCGGATTGGTATCAGCGGCGTTCCCGGTGCGGGAAAGAGTACATCCATAGATGTATTCGGTCTGCACGTGCTCGAAAAGGGGGGCAAACTGGCGGTATTGGCCATCGACCCTAGTAGTGAGCGTAGTAAAGGCAGTATCTTGGGCGATAAAACCCGTATGGAGCAGCTTTCCGTACATCCTAAATCGTTTATCCGCCCTAGTCCGTCAGCCGGTTCTTTGGGAGGAGTGGCACGTAAAACACGTGAGACGATTATTCTTTGTGAAGCTGCCGGATTCGATAAGATTTTTGTGGAGACCGTAGGAGTGGGACAGAGCGAAACGGCTGTTCACTCGATGGTTGATTTCTTCCTGTTGATTCAGTTGTCCGGTACGGGCGATGAACTGCAAGGAATTAAGCGTGGTATTATGGAGATGGCGGATGGTATCGTTATCAATAAGGCCGATGGAGATAATCTGGAACGTGCCAAGTTGGCTGCCACTCAATTCCGTAATGCATTACATCTGTTTCCTGCGCCTGAATCCGGATGGATTCCCAAAGTATTGACTTACTCCGGTTTTTATAATCTGGGAGTGAAGGAGGTCTGGGACATGATTTACGAATACATTGACTTCGTGAAAGAAAACGGCTATTTTGAATATCGCCGCAACGAACAAAGTAAATACTGGATGTATGAAAGCATCAATGAACAACTTCGTGACAGCTTTTATCATAATCCGAAGATTGAAACAATGCTCTTAGAAAAAGAACAGCAGGTATTGAAAGGCAACCTGACTTCGTTTATAGCTGCAAGAAGTCTGCTCGATACTTATTTTGAGGATTTGAAATGAGACTTTAAATGATAATAAGATTCTGATTTTTAGAGAATACATTTAGCATAAGCGGTAGGAAACTTTCAGTCTTTCTACCCGCTTGTACTATTAATGAGGCTTTTCTGCTTTTTCAAGATCAGCTCTTGATTTACTTTGAGTCACAATATATACTCCCAGGAATACGAGCGCGATAGCGATTCCTTTCTCCCAGCCGAAACTTCCGATACCCATCGCGATTGCCGCAATCGTAGCCACGATCGGTTGCATATAATTGTACATACTGACTACCGTAGGACGGAGCAGCCTCTGTGCAGTCATAATGCAGAGATACGCGAGGAAGCTACCTCCTAATACGACATAAAGTACCTGTAGAATGGCGACAGTGGAAACAGAAGTCCATTGAATCGTAGAAATATCATAATAGGAGAACGGAATGTAACACATTGAAGCATATATGAACATCCATTTATTAATCGTTACTGCCGAATATCGTTGAGACAATCCTTTGAATACAGTCAGGTATATGGAAAAACTGATTTGCGCAACGAGACAAAGCAAGTCGCCAATCAGGCTTCCATTTCCGTTGCTTCCTGCCTGGCTACTCATAATGAGAATGAGCGCTCCCATAGCACCTATAAAAATTCCCAGTACTTTCTTATTGGTAATAGGTTCTTTCAAGTAAATGGCCGCTACAACCATTGTTACAATCGGTAGAGTGGTAGTTACGATAGAAGCATCAATAGGAGAAGTCATAGAAAGTCCGAAGATAAACACTCCTTGATTGAATACTAGCGCAAACAGTGAAGCAAAGAAGATTTTCAGCATATCTTGATGATTCACATGTTCCTGTTTGCAAAACATGGAAAGGATCCAGAAAGCGGCTGCTGCCCCCACCATGCGGAATGTAGTGACAGAAATTGGAGAAAACTCTTGAAGAGCCGACTTACCGATGGGAGACATTAATCCCCACATAACGTTTGCTGTAAGCGCAAACAAATGACCATACAGGTTCTTACTTTTGTCCATGTTGATACTATTTATTTTACCATATCTCTGATATCATTAACAATCAAATAGAGAAAACGGTTGCAAAGGTAGTCTTTTATCGTATGATTTGTTTATATTTGCCTTGATTAAACTTGAATATTATGGAACAACAAGCCAATTATATCCGTCGTATCGAGATACACGGACTATGGGAACGCTTTAATATAGGATGGGATTTGCGTCCCGATGTGAACATCCTCTCCGGCATCAACGGAGTGGGGAAGACTACCATTCTGAACCGTTCGGTGGGATACCTCGAAGAACTTTCCGGTGAAATGAAAAGTGACGAGAAGAACGGAGTGCGTCTCTTTTTCGACAATCCCCAGGCAACCTATATTCCTTATGACGTCATCCGAAGCTACGACCGTCCCCTGATTATGGGTGACTTCACAGCCCGCATGGCCGACAAGAATGTAAAGTCTGAACTGGACTGGCAACTCTATCTCTTGCAACGCCGTTACCTCGATTATCAGGTCAACATTGGTAATAAGATGATTGAAATGCTTTCCAGCACTGATGAAGAAGAGCGTCGTAAAGCAGCTACATTATCTGTAGCCAAACGTCGTTTTCAGGATATGATTGACGAACTGTTCAGCTATACACGCAAAAAGATAGACCGGAAACGGAACGATATCGCTTTCTATCAGGATGGCGAACTATTATTCCCTTATAAACTGTCGTCCGGTGAAAAGCAAATGCTGGTTATCCTGCTGACCGTACTCGTGCAGGACAACAGCCATTGTGTATTGTTTATGGATGAGCCGGAAGCCTCCCTTCATATAGAATGGCAGCAGAAACTGATTGCTATGATACGTGAACTGAATCCGAATGTGCAGATTATCCTGACTACCCATTCGCCTGCCGTCATTATGGAAGGCTGGCTGGATGCCGTGACAGAAGTAAGCGATATATCTACCACCGTAGGGCACAAGCTCGACAAGGATTCTTCCAACTGTAATTTGTAATTCGAAACCTGTAATAGAACAAATGGCAACTTCACTACGAGATAATCTGACTTCTTCTTATTTCAATGCCGCCCATAAGCTTTATCCGAAGAAAGCCCGCCGACGTATCATCGCTTACGTAGAAAGCTATGACGACATCGCTTTCTGGCGCACATTGCTTGAAGAGTTTGAAGACGACGAACACTATTTCCAAGTGATGCTTCCTTCGGCCACCTCCCTGGCAAAAGGAAAAAAGATGGTACTCATGAACACGCTGAATACAGCCGAATTGGGGAGAAGTCTGATTGCCTGTGTGGACAGTGACTATGATTTCCTGTTGCAGGGAGCTACCAATACCTCCCGTAAAATCAACCGGAGCAGGTATATTTTTCAGACTTATACCTATGCTATTGAAAACTATCATTGTTTTGCCGAAAGCCTTCACGAAGTATGTGTGCAGGCTACGTTGAATGACCGTTCCATTTTAGATTTCAACTTCTACCTGAAGAAGTACTCCGAGATTGTATATCCGCTTTTCCTCTGGAACGTATGGTTCTATCGCCAACGGGATACTTACACCTTCCCCATGTACGATTTCCATACCTATACTTCTTTGCGTGAGATCAATCTCCGGCATCCGGAGAAGAGCTTGGAATCTCTTCAACAACGGGTTAATCAGAAGTTGGCAGAGTTGAAAAAGAAATTCCCCCATAGCATCAATCAGGTGAATGGATTGCGGACTGAATTTAAGGAACTGGGCTTGGTGCCGGAAACTACTTACTTGTATATGCAGGGACACCATGTGATGGATAATGTGGTAATGAAACTACTGATTCCGGTCTGCACCGTATTGCGCCGTGAACGGGAACAGGAAATCAAGCGGCTGGCCGAACACAATGAGCAATTCAGAAACGAACTGACTTGTTATCAGAATAGCCAGGTGAACGTAGAAATCATGCTCAAGAAGAATGTAGCCTATAAAAGACTCTTCCATTATGATTGGCTACGGCAGGATATCAGTGAATATTTGGAAGAAGGAAAGAATAAAGAAGAAAAGAAACAGAGATCATAAATAAAAGAAAAACTAAAAAAGAGAGAGACGATTGCTTATGAAAGAAGTAAAAGAAGTGGTTGATACAGTGAGTGTGGCATTGGCAAACGGGCAACCGGAAGAAGCAGGTAATGTAGTGATGCAAGAAGTGAATCATGCTTTGCTCTCGATGGGAGTGGATGAAGCTATGGCTGATAAGATTGATAACTTTATCATCTTATTGTTTATTATTGGAATAGCATTACTGGCCAATCTGATTTGCCGCAAGATTATTCTGCGTACCGTGGCTAAATTGGTGAGACAGACAAAAGCTACTTGGGATGATATTGTATTTAATGATAAAGTAATGGTGAACATCAGCAGGATGGTGGCGCCTATATTGATTTATATATCTATTCCTATTGCTTTTCCCGAACATGCAGACTCTGCTTTGCTTGATTTTCTTCGAAGACTTTGCATGATTTATATCCTTGCAGTCTTTCTTCGCTTCGTCAGTGCTTTGTTCACGGCTGTGTATCTGGTATATAGCGCGCGTGAGCAATATAAAGACAAACCTTTGAAGGGGCTTTTGCAGACAGCGCAAGTCATTCTCTTCTTTATAGGAGCTATCATCATTATCAGTATTCTGATAAAGCAAAGTCCGGTGGTGTTGCTGACCGGACTGGGAGCTTCCGCTGCGGTTCTGATGTTAGTTTTCAAGGACAGTATCATGGGATTTGTCTCCGGCATCCAGCTTTCTGCCAATAATATGCTGAAGGTGGGCGATTGGATCACAATGCCGAAATACGGTGCGGACGGTACAGTGATAGAAGTAACATTGAATACCGTAAAAATACGTAACTTCGATAATACCATCACCACCATTCCTCCTTATCTATTGATTAGTGATTCTTTCCAAAACTGGCAGGGAATGCAGGAATCCGGCGGACGTCGTGTGAAACGCTCTATCAATATAGATATGACCAGTGTGCATTTCTGTACGCCGGAGATGTTGGCAAAATACCGGAAGATACAACTGTTGAAAGACTATGTGGATGAAACGGAAAAGGTAGTGGAAGAATATAATAAGGAACATCATATCGACAACTCTGTGTTAGTGAATGGACGCCGGCAAACAAATTTGGGAGTTTTCCGTGCCTATCTGACTAACTATCTGAAGAATCTGCCTACCGTCAATCAAGACCTGACCTGTATGGTACGTCAGCTTCAGCCTACTGAAACCGGTATCCCATTGGAACTTTATTTCTTTTCTGCCAATAAAGTATGGGTTGCCTACGAAGGCATACAGGCAGATGTTTTCGATCATGTGCTTGCCATTATTCCCGAATTCGACTTGCGTGTCTTCCAAAACCCGTCGGGGGCAGACCTGCATCGGATAGGGGTAAAGATAGAAAACTAATCAAACGATAAAACGCTTATAAATTGCTATTACTATGACTACACCGTTATCCAACCAGATTATCCGTGAAATCACTCCTTTGTCAGATAAGGATTGCTTTTACATTGCGGAACGTTATAAAACGGAATTCACTTATCCTATACACAACCACTCCGAGTTTGAATTGAACTTCACCGAAAAGGCTGCCGGAGTAAGGCGGATTGTAGGAGACTCTTCCGAAGTGATAGGTGATTATGATTTGGTGTTGATAACGGGAAAAGACTTGGAGCACGTCTGGGAACAGAACGAGTGCCGTTCGAAAGAGATACGGGAGATTACGATTCAGTTTTCTTCCGATCTTTTCTTCAAGAGCTTTATCAATAAGAATCAGTTCGACTCTATCCGCCGGATGCTGGATAAAGCACAAAAAGGGCTTTGTTTCCCGATGTCCGCCATACTCAAAATATATCCGTTGCTGGATACGCTTGCTTCAGAGAAGCAAGGATTTTATGCGGTCATTAAATTTATGACGATCTTGTATGAACTTTCTCTCTTTGAGGAAGAGGCACGTACCTTGTCCAGTTCGTCTTTTGCCAAGATAGATATTCATTCGGACAGCCGGCGTGTGCAGAAAGTGCAGGAGTACATCAATACACATTATCAGGAAGAAATACGTCTGGGGCAGTTGGCTGATATGGTTGGGATGACGGATGTGTCATTCAGCCGCTTTTTCAAACTGCGTACAGGCAAGAATCTTTCCGATTATATCATTGATATTCGGCTGGGCTTTGCTTCCCGGTTGCTGGTAGATTCTACGATGTCTATCGCCGAGATTTGTTATGAGTGCGGTTTTAATAACCTTTCCAATTTCAACCGGATCTTCAAGAAGAAAAAGAGTTGTTCGCCTAAAGAGTTTCGTGAGAACTACCGGAAGAAAAAGAAACTGATTTAGCGCATTTTCTTTTATGAACTCGGTGATTAACTCCCGAGTTCTATCTTCCACTCACCAATCGTTCGTGTGGCACTGTCAAAGTTTACACCTACTTTAACTATTTTCCTGTGATCCGCCTGATACGGAATAGCATACCCCTTGCTGTTAATCTGCGCTAATGCTTCTTCGGGTGTACCATCTACTTTAAATTCAAAAACATAGATGGTATCTTGAAGTTTCACAACCGCATCTGCTCTTCCAATGGCTGTATCCACTTCCACATCTATATACTGTCCCATCAGCCGGAAAAACAGATAAAAGATAGTTTGATAATGTTTCTCTTCCTTGTTGTTCAGTTTATTCGGGATAGACGCAAAGAAAGATTTCAGTCTTTCCAGACATTCCTCTAAATGACCGATACGCAAGTCTTTAATAAAGGACACTACATAAAATGTATTCTCTCGTGCAGGCAGATGCACATAAGCGGGCATTAGCGATTCGATAAATCCTTTTCTTACTTCTTTGTTGGGATAAGCCAGTGTATACAGTTGGAAATCCGGATCATATCCCTTAATTGTGAGATAACCGCTTTGGTAGAGCACCGGAAGAGGATCGGTGATTCTATTGCTGGGCGCATCAAACTGTTCGGCGGTGGCGGTCGTGTTATCCAGTTCCCGGATATCAAAATTGCTTTCTTGCAGAATATCTATCAGGAAAGTGGGAGTACCGGTCGAAAACCAAAAATTGGCATACTTCTTCTGTGCGAATGCATTGAACAAACTGAATGGATTATAAATATCTTCACTGTTCTCACTGAAATGATAGCCGTCATATTGTTGTTTCAAATGTACACAGGCTTCCTCGTATGTTTCTTTGTTGGCTTGCGCCATTTGTTCAATATCAATTTGTAGCTGCGTGCGCAACTCTTGTTCGGTGATGCCGCAGATGGCACTGTAATCATCCCTCATGCTGATATTCTGCAAGTTATTCAACTCGCTGAAGATACTCATTTGGCTGAATTTGCTGATACCTGTCAATAATAAGAAGCGAAGATACTGTCCCTGGGCTTTCAGTGGACTAAAGAAATCCCGCATGATATTACGTATTTCCTTTTGAACTTCATCATTATGATTGCTGTCCAGCATTGGTGAGTCATACTCATCTATTAATACCACCACCTGTTTACCCGTCTGTTTGTAAGCACGACGAATAATTCCTTCAAAACGTAAACTGAAAGTCGTTTCTCCTTCTTCCCGTTGATAAATTTTCTCCCATAAAAGCAATTGGCGGTTAATAACGGCTGACAGCATATCAGCGGTTATATATTTACTCACACTAAAATCAAAGTGTAGTACCGGGTAGACCGTCCAATCCTTTTCCAGAGTCTCCATAGCCAAGCCTTGAAACAGTTCTTTTTTTCCCAAGAAATAAGCTTCTAGTGTAGAAACCAGCAAACTTTTCCCAAAGCGTCGGGGACGACTTAGAAAATAGACTTTATTTGTATGAGTCAAACGATAAATCAATTCTGTTTTATCAACATAGACACAATCATTATTGCGTAAATCTTCAAAGTTCTGTATTCCTATCGGATATCTTCTGAAATTCTCTTCCATGACGCATATCTGTTTTTAGCGTGAAACATTCACAAAGATAATGATATTTAGTTTCAAGTCAATTATGCCTGTTCTTTTTTTAAGAAAGTCCAACGTTGGATATATACTTAGTGGGAAAGGAGCTATCGGTGTTTCTTTGCGTAATGCATTGAAAAGCGATGAAACATATCTTTGACGACAAGCGGGTGGAAATACACTATCAGCCAAAATTTTCACCTTCTCACAACTGTCAGCCGATTAATTTTATGCATAATGAGAGATAAAATAGTGAAGTTCCGGTCTTAAATTTGCTTATAAACAAGTTAAACTAATAGTGTAACTGATTGATAATACGTTTGTAACAGCTTGTCATCATCTTGCAATGACTCTTTCAATAGATTGTATTTATTTCGTCTTATAGTTGTAATGCTCACCCTCTATCTTTGCCAGCGTAATTAAAACGTAGAGCAAAGTTAGATGAAAAAACTATTTCTTATCCGATTTTCAGTGGCGGCCTTCTTTTGCCTGTTGTGTGTACTTCCTGCATTGGCTGCCAATATCAAGATTAAAGGAGCTGTGAAAGACAAACTATCCAAGGAACCTTTGATAGGAGCTACGATACGTTTGCTCGGAACTCAAGCCGGAGCAGTGACCGATATGGAGGGTAATTTCGAATTGAACAGCATGGGCGTTCTGGAAGGTATGTATGATATTGAGATTAAATATGTAGGTTACAAAACGGAAGTACGCCGTAAAGTACGTGTGGAGAATGGAAAACTGGTGATACTGAATCTGGAGTTGGAAACCGATGCACAGGAACTTGCCGATGTGGTGGTTGTAGCTAAGAAGAATAGGGAAAATGAGAATATGCTGTTGCTCGAACAGCAAAAAGCAGTCATTGCCGTACAATCTGTTGGTGTCAGGGAGCTTTCCCGCAAGGGTGTTTCGGATGCAGAAGGTGCTGTGACGAAAGTTGCCGGAGTGTCTAAACAAGACGGAGTGAAAAATGTCTTTGTCCGTGGATTGGGTGACCGGTACAATGCAACTACTTTTAATGGATTTGCTCTTCCTTCCGAAGACCCGGAATATAAGAATATCTCTCTTGATTTCTTCGGTACGGACATTATTCAGTCCGTAGGCGTAAATAAAGCATTCAACGCGGGAGGCAGCAGCGATGTCGGAGGGGCAACCATTGATATCGTATCCAAAGAACTCATTGGTAGCGGTCATCTGGGATTCGGCATTTCCGGTGGCTTGAATACACAAACGGTAGCAGCCGATTTTCTGAAACAGGATGGAGTGAACTTCATGGGCTTTGCTAATCGCACAGAACCTGCCGATGAAAACTCATGGAACTTCAGAAATAAGTTAGACCCTTCCGCTCAACATTTGCAAATCAACTGGAGTTACAGTATTTCCGGAGGTAAACGATTCTATGTCGGAAAAGACAAAAATCCACTTTCTTTCTTCCTGACTGCCGGACATACGACGGACTATCAGTATACGGATGAAATCATACGTAATACAACTACCGGCGGTACGGTCTACAAAGATATGAATGGAAAGAAGTATGCGGAGAATATCAGTCAGCTGGCACTTGCCAATGTGGATTTCGATATGCAGAACCGTCATCACATCAGTTATAATTTGATGATGATTCATGCCAATACCCAGTCGGTGGGCGATTACAACGGTAAGAACTCGATTTTTAGTGACGACTATGAAAACCTCGGATTCACCCGTCGCCAACAAACAAATGATAATATGCTGATCGTTAACCAATTGATGACTAACTGGGGATTGACCAAATCATTAAGTCTTGATGCAGGTGCTTCCTATAATATGGTGAAAGGCTATGAACCAGATCGTCGAATCAATAACCTGACTAAAGCGGAAGACGGCTATACGTTGCTAAGGGGCAACTCACAACAGCGCTACTTCTCAACTTTAGATGAAGACGACTTGAATGTAAAAGCAGGCTTGGTCTATCGTCTGAAAGATAATATAGAAGAGATTTCGAATGTCCGTTTCGGATATACAGGCCGATTCGTAGATGATAACTTCAAAGCCACGGAATATAACCTGACCGTAGGACATGTTTCTGCCATCCCTTCTTTAGACGACTTCTCGCTTGACGATTATTATAATCAGGAAAACTTTGCTTCCGACTGGTTCAAGATACAAAAGAACTTAGATGAATATATCGTAAAAAAGAATATTCATTCCGCTTATGCCGAGGCTACCTACCAGTTTACTCCCCGTTGGATTGTGAATCTGGGACTGAAATACGACAAGGTAGATATTGAAGTGGATTACAATGTGAATCGTGGAGGCTCTAAAGGAAACAATACCATCCAAAAAGATTATTTCCTGCCCAGCTTGAATCTCAAATACAATCTGAATGATAAAAACTCGTTTCGCCTGGGAGTTAGTAAAACATATACGCTTCCGCAGGCAAAGGAAATATCTCCTTACCGTTATGTCGGCGTGAACTTCAACAGTCAGGGTAACCCCAATCTGAAACCTTCGGATCATTATAACCTTGATCTGAAGTGGGACTTTAATCCCACTCCGACCGAGTTGATTTCTCTCACAGCTTTCTATAAATTGATTAAGAATCCGATATCCCGCATCGAAGTGGCAAGCGCCGGAGGTTATCTTTCTTATGAGAATATAGCGGATAAGGCAACCGTGGCAGGAGTGGAGATAGAAATACGTAAGAATCTGTTTGTCCGTCCGGTGAGTAATGCTGCGCACGGAATGAATAAACTCTCTTTGGGATTGAATGGCTCTTATATCTACACGAATGCAAAAATGCCTTTGGCAACGGTTACCACCGGTTCGCAACTGGAAGGAGCCGCACCGTGGATTGTCAATTTCGACCTCTCGCATAACTTCACGAAAGGAGAACGCAGTTTTGTCAATACATTGGTACTTAATTATGTGAGTGATAAAATATATACCATTGGCACACAGGGGTATCAGGATATGATGGAGCAGGGAGTACTGACACTGGATTTTGTGTCCCAAGCCAAACTGAACAAGCATCTTTCCCTTAACCTGAAAGCCCGCAACCTGCTGAATCCCTCTTATAAGTTAAGCCGCAAAGCGAACGAAAACGGGGAAAAGGTGATATTGAATGATTATAAGAAAGGAATAAATATAAGCCTGGGAGTGTCGTGTACATTCTAAGCCGGGTGATGAAATAAGATTATTAACTAATAATGAAAGCAAAATGAAAAGATTGTTTGTGAACTTTATGACGTTTGCCGTTATGGCAACAGCACTTACATTGACTGCATGTAGCAGTGATAGTGATGGAGACGGTGATGGTAACGGAGATGGTGGAAACAACGGTGGGACCGGTAGCTCTATTGTTGTGGGCGAAAATATCCTGTCCGGCACGCTGACCGGAGAACAGACACTGGAAGCTAAGGAATATATTCTGAACGGAACGGTAGTCATTGAAAATGGAGGCCGTCTGAATATCCCTGCCGGAACAACAATTAAGGCTCGCGAAGGTTTCAGCAGTTATCTGCTGGTAGCACAAGGCGGTAAACTTTATGCTGACGGTACAGCTGATAAACCGATTGTTTTCACTGCCAATTCAACAACCCCTACATCCGGCTATTGGGGAGGAATCATTATCAATGGTAAAGCTCCGATTTCCGGTTCGAACGCCAATAAGAGTGATACAGGTCTGACGGAAATCGACAACAACTATAAATACGGTGGTAATGTCGATAATGACAATTCCGGTTCACTGACTTATGTGAAAATCTGCTATGCCGGTGCTCGCTCTACTGCTGATATCGAGCACAACGGATTGACACTGAACGGTGTTGGAAACGGTACCAAGATCGAGAATATCTACATTCTTGAGAGCGCAGATGATGCCATCGAATTCTTTGGCGGTACGGTGAATGTAACCAACTTGTTGGCTGTGAACCCGGATGATGATATGTTCGACTTCACTCAAGGATATTCCGGTAAATTGAAAAACTGCTATGGCGTTTGGGAAAGCGGTTATACCAGTACGGAAGCAGATCCGCGCGGCATTGAAGCAGATGGTAACTTGGATGGCATTTATCCGGATCATTTACGTCAGTCAGACTTTGCGGTTGAAAATATGACAATCGTAAATAATGCTGCCAATACAACGGATAATGCAGACCGCATGCAAGACGTGATTAAAATCCGTCGTGGAGCAAAAGCTACGATCACCAATGCCCTTGTCAAAGGTTCCGGCGGTACAATCGATTTGATTGATATGAATGACAGTAAAGGGGCAGGAAGTGCTGCTTCCAGCATCAGCATCACCCATACATTGAGTTTTAAGAATAAGCTGAACGGTACATTGAATACATTTACCGAGCCGACTACGAATACTGGTGCAGATGCATCCCTGTTCACTTGGAGCGGATATAATTTCTCTTCCTTATAAATAAGATATAGAGTAGCAAAGTGTATATTTTTCAATAGGAGGTGTGGGAGAATTTGTAACAAACAGATTCTCCCATATTCTATTTATTTATTTTCGTAATCTTCTTTTAGCTTTTTTATTTGCTCCTTTATGGTATGAGTGATTACCTTTTTTGTATATTTGTCAACCTATTGTTTTACAATGATACAAAATATGCAAACAGACAACGAGCGATACAAAAAAATGGCTTCTCTTGCACAAATCGGATGGTGGGAAGTAGATTTAACGGCAGGATATTATTTATGTTCCGATTATCTTTGTGATCTTTTGGGATTGGATGGTAATACTATCTCTGCTTCGGATTTTTTGAATCTGATACGTGAAGATTACCGCAAGCAGATTGCCCAGGAGTTCCGGGCAAATTCTTCTATCCATAAGGACTTTTATGAACAAACTTTCCCTATTCATTCGAAATATGGCGAGGTCTGGTTGCATACCCGTCTGGCTTTTCGTGAGAAGGGTACAGGTGTTGATGGAGGTGATAAGTCTTTCGGAATAATCCAGCGCGTTGAGGCTCCCAAGGAAGAAGATCAAAGGGATGCATTAAGGCGTGTGAACGATTTGCTTTGTCGTCAGAATTTTGTTTCGCAATCGTTGCTTCGTTTCCTACGTGATGAGGCAGTAGAATCTTGTATCGCAGATATTTTAAGAGATATTCTGAATCTTTATAATGGGAAAGGTCGTGTTTATATTTTTGAATACGACGAAATTTATGCCCATCATAGTTGTATCTACGAAGTTGTTTCTGAAGGAGTGTCGGCAGAGATAGACAATCTGCAGGACATGCCTGCCAGTGAGTCAAAATGGTGGAGTGAACAGATATTATCGGGCAAGCCAATTATTTTAAATACACTGGAGCAGTTATTAGAAGAGGCTCCTGATGAATATCAGATTCTTGTAGTTCAGGGAATCAAATCGTTAATGGTGACTCCTTTGATGACAGGCGACCGCGTTTGGGGATATATGGGGATTGATCTGGTTGAGACTTACCATGACTGGAGTAATGAAGATTTTCAATGGTTCTCCTCATTGGGAAATATTATAAATATCTGTATCGAGTTGCGTAAAACTAAGGACAAGGTAATCCGTGAACAGACTTTCCTAAATAATCTGTTTCATTTTATGCCGATGGGATATATACGTATGTCCATTATCCGTGACGAGAATAATAAACCTTGCGATTATCGGGTGACGGATGCGAATGAGGTCAGTTCAACCTTTTTCGGGCTTCCTTTGGAGTCGTATATTGGTTCTTTGGCATCTGAAAAGCATCCTGACTATCTCCAAAAACTTAATTTTCTGGAAGAAATACTGGATAGTAATTCTTATAGAGAGAAAGATGAATATTTCCCTCGAACGGAACGGTATACGCATTGGGTTATTTATTCTCCCGGAAAGGACGAAATAGTCGGTCTATTCCTCGATTCTACGGGATCGGTACAAGCTAACCGGGCATTGGATCGTAGTGAAAAACTCTTTAAGAATATCTTTGCTAATATTCCGGCAGGAGTAGAGATCTACGATAAGGACGGCTATTTGATAGATTTGAATAATAAGGATTTAGAAATATTCGGTGTAGTGAATAAATCGGATGTGATAGGGGTTAATTTCTTTGAGAATCCGAATGTGCCGCAGGGGATTCGTGATCGTGTGCGGAATGAAGATCTGGTGGATTTCAGACTTAATTATTCTTTTGAGCAAGCAGGAGGATATTATGAGAAAAGCCGTTCTAATGTGATAGAACTATATTCGAAGGTTAGTAAACTATATGATAATGAGGGCAACTTCAGCGGATATATTTTAATAAGCATTGACAATACGGAGCGTATTGATGCAATGAACCGTATTCGTGATTTTGAGAATTTCTTCTTGATGATATCCGATTATGCAAAAGTAGGATATGCCAAATTGAATCTCTTGAACCGCAAAGGTTATGCTATAAAACAGTGGTATAAGAATTTAGGTGAGGAGGAAGATATTCCTTTGAGTGAGGTGGTAGCAGTTTATAGCCAAATGCATCCCGAAGACCGCAAGCGTTTCCTCGATTTTTATGATGGAGTCAGAGACGGAAAAAGGAGGCATTTCCAAGGGGAGATGCGTATTCGTCGTCCCGGAACGAAGAACGAATGGAATTGGGTCAGCAGTAATGTAATGGTCACCAATTATAAACCGGAAGAAAATGAAATAGAAATTATCGGTATTAATTATGACATTACAGAATTGAAGGAGACTGAAGCCGAATTGATTCAGGCACGTGATAAAGCAGAGATGATGGATCGTTTGAAAAGTGCTTTCCTTGCCAATATGAGTCATGAAATCCGTACGCCGCTGAATGCCATTGTCGGTTTCTCCGATTTGCTGGTAGAAACTGAAGAGCTGGCAGAACGTCAGGAGTATATTAAGATTGTACGTGAGAATAATGAACTTTTGTTGCAATTAATTTCAGATATACTCGATTTGTCAAAGATTGAAGCGGGTACATTTGAGTTTACTAACGGAGATGTAGATGTAAATCTGTTATGTGAGGATATTGTCCGCTCTATGGGGATGAAAGCGAAAGAAGAGGTGGAACTGGTGTTTGATGGTCATCTTCCGGTTTGTCATGTCATTAGTGACCGTAACCGTATACATCAGGTGATCTCTAACTTTGTTAACAATGCAATGAAGTTTACCTCTGAAGGTAGTATTCATGTGGGATATAAACTAAAAGATGGCGAATTGGAATTCTATGTTGAAGATACAGGCATCGGTATTGAAAAAGAGCAGTTGCCACATATCTTTGAGCGTTTTGTGAAGCTTAATTCTTTTGTACACGGTACAGGATTGGGACTTTCTATCTGTCAGAGCATCGTTGAACAATTAGGTGGGCGGATTGGCGTTGATTCTGAAAAAGGAAAAGGATCAAGGTTTTGGTTTACTATTCCCGGAGTGATCGTGACGGAAGAGATGAACTGTGCCCGGTAGAGTGGTAATAAGGCAGGTGAATATCTTCCTTCCTCATTAATAAAAGCGGCTTTTATATAGTCGTCCCTTAAAAAGTACTCATCTGCGGGATATTGCAAGAAAACAGTGTCCC
>OODR01000497.1_pt1 | contig 17579 bp, 16 predicted proteins | sample 1671741 | NCBI WGS metagenome assembly OODR01 (sample SAMN06348187, study PRJEB24527) | human gut metagenome | biome: human gut; feature: ankylosing spondylitis patient; material: feces | host: Homo sapiens | place: China | collected 2015-10 | reverse complement strand
ACCGGTTCCGGCGGGCATACTGCGGGCTGTGCCACACCTTGGGGGAGCGGTACGGCCCGGCGGCCCGGATGATCCTGAACTACGACTTCACCTATCTGGCCATCCTGCTGTCGGATCCGGAAGAAGCTGCACCCTGCCGGAGGCGGTGCGTGTCCAGCCCCGTCCGGCTCCGGGCGTACCAGCCCGCAACCGCGGCCCTGGAGCTGGCGGCGGATGAGAGCGTGATTCTGGCCTACTGGCAGCTGCGGGACGGCGTGGAGGACCACGGCCTCTGGAAGGGGTTGGGCTACCGGGTCTCCGCCGCCGCACTGCGGGGCGGCTATCGAAAGGCTGCCGCGGCCCGGCCGGAGTTTGACGGCCGGGTGCGGGAACAGCTGGCGGCTCTGAGCCGCTTGGAGGGGGAGTGTTGTCCCTCCATGGATCAGGCGGCAGATACCTTTGCCCAGCTGCTGGCGGCAGCGGCTGCCGGGGTGGAGGACCCGGTGCGGCGGCGGGTGCTGGAGCAGATGCTCTACCACCTGGGCCGGTGGGTGTATCTGATCGACGCGGCGGACGACCTGCAAAAAGACGCCGTCTCCGGGAATTATAATCCCGTGGCCCTGCGCTATGGCCTGCGGGACGGCAAATGGGACGAGGAGAGCCGCCGGGCCTTTGCCAGAACGCTGGACCACTCCATCCACATGATCGCCACGGCCTTTGAGCTGTGGGACTTCGGCGTTTGGCGCCCCCTGCTGGAGAGTACGGTGTACACCGGGCTTTTTGCCGTGGGCCGGGCCGTGCTGGAGGGCACCTTCCACAAAATGCCCCCCAGGGAACAGAGAAAGAAACACAAGAAGGCTGAGGAGACCACATGAACGATCCCTATCAGATACTGGGTGTGTCGGAGAACGCCTCCGACGAGGAGATCAAAAAAGCATATCGGGAGCTGGCCCGGAAGTACCACCCGGATAACTACCACGACAATCCGCTGGCGGATCTGGCGCAGGAGAAGATGAAAGAGATCAACGCCGCCTACGAGCAGATCACCAAGGAGCGGGCCTCCGGCAAGCGGGGGAGCGGCTCCGGCGGGGCCTCTTACGGCGCTTCCGGCTACGGCGGATACGGCGGCTATCAGGGCTACGGCGGATATGGGGGCTCCCAGAGTTACAGCGGTCAGAGCTCCGTGCTCCAGCAGGCCCGCATCGCCATCAACACCGGCAACATCAGCCGGGCGGAGGCGCTGCTGGCCAATTACAGCGACCACAATGCGGAGTGGAACTTCCTGAAGGGGGCGGTCTGCTACCGCCGGGGCTGGCTGGACGAGGCGCTGCGGTACTACCGGACCGCCTGCCAGATGGACCCCACCAACGCCGAGTACCGGCAGGCGCTGGAGTATATGGAGGGCACGGACGACACGGCATACCGCCCCGGCGGCGGGAGTTTCGGCACCTTTTGCGGCGGAAATCCCTGTATGAGCCTGTGCTGTCTCTGGGCGCTCTGCAATGGCGGCGGCTATTGGTTCTGCTGCTGAGAGACCACAAGAGAGGAAGTAGGGATCACATGATTAAGAGCATGACCGGCTACGGCCGGGCAAGACAGGAGCTGCACAAGCGGGACATCACGGTGGAGGTCCGCTCCGTCAACAACCGGTATCTGGACTGCACCGTGAAGATGCCCCGGATGTATGCCTTTGCGGAGGACGCGGTGAAAAAGCACGTCCAGCAGGCGGTGTCCCGGGGAAAGGTGGACGTGTTCATCACCGTGGACGCCACTGCCGCGGATGTGGTCAAGGTTGCGGTGAACCGGGAGCTGGCGGCCCAGTATGCCGCCGCCCTGGGGGAGCTGTCGGACGTCTGCGGCACAGCGGACTATCGGCCCGCGCCGGAGACGCTGGCCCGGTTCCCGGACGTCCTTACCGTCACGAAGGCGGATGAGGACCTGGAGACCGTCAGCGCCGACCTCTGCGCGGTCTTGGACGAGGCGCTGGCCGCGTACAATGACATGCGGGCCGTAGAGGGGCAGAAGCTGGCGGAGGACATCTCCAACCGGCTGGACGCCATTGAGCGCTACACCGGACAGGTGGAGATGCGGTCGCCGGAGACGGTGGCGGAGTACCGCGCCAAGCTCACCGCCCGGATGGAGGAGGTGCTGCAGAGCACCACCGTCGACGAGCAGCGGATCCTGATGGAGGCCGCCATCTACGCGGACAAGGTGGCTGTGGACGAGGAGACCGTCCGCCTGCGGAGCCACGTGGCCCAGCTGCGTACCATGCTGGCAAGCGACGAGCCCATGGGCCGGAAGATGGACTTCCTGATCCAGGAGGTCAACCGGGAGTCCAACACCATCGGCTCCAAGTGCAACGATGTGGCCATTGCCAATGTAGTGGTGGGGCTGAAGGCGGAAGTGGAGAAGATGCGGGAGCAGGTCCAGAATGTGGAGTGATGGAAGATGAAGCTCATCAACATCGGATTCGGCAATCTGGTCTCCGCTGACCGGCTGGTGGCTGTGGTGGGGCCGGACTCGGCCCCCATCAAGCGCATGGTGCAGGAGTCCCGGGAGCGGGGAATGCTGATCGACGCCACCTACGGCCGCAAGACCGCGTCCATTTTTATCATGGACAGTGACCACGTGGTACTGTCGGCCCTGCCGCCGGAGCGGTTCGCACCGAAGGAAGAGAGAGAGAACGAAGAATAGGAGCGTGTGTATATGAGAAAGGGGAGGACCTTTGTGGTCTCCGGCCCCTCCGGCGTGGGGAAGAGCACGGTGCTCAAGGCCCTGCTGGAGTCCCGGAAGAATCTGTATTTTTCTGTGTCGGCCACCACGCGGGACCCGCGTCCCGGAGAGCTGGACGGCATCCACTACCACTTCATGGACGTGGAGTCCTTCCGGAAGTGGATCGCCATGGACCAATTCCTGGAGTACGCGGAGTATGTGGGGAACTTCTACGGCACACCCAAGAAGTTTGTGGACGATGCCATGGAGGCCGGGAAGGACGTGATCCTGGATATTGAGATCCAGGGCGCCATCCAGGTGTGCAGCAAGCGGCCGGACACGGTGCGCATCTTCATCGCCCCTCCCAGCTGGGCGGAGCTGGAGCGCCGCCTGACAGAGCGGGGCACCGACAGCCCCGAGAAGATCCAGAAGCGGCTGCTGCGGGCCAAAGTGGAGTTTCAGACGGCCCACACCTATGATTACTTTGTCATCAACGACACCGTGGAGAATGCGGTGGGGGAGCTGAACGCCATTATCACGGCGGAGCACTGCAAGCCCCAGGAGCGCATGGAGATCATCAGCGGACGCTGAGACGCCCGCTTTGTCCATAAATAAATTTACGCCTGCAAGGCAGATAGGAAGTTGATCCATTATGATGCTGTATCCCGCAATGAACAAGCTGACCGGCTATATCCCCAACCGCTATATGCTGGTGGACGTGGTGGCCCGCCGGGCCCGGCAGATCGCCGACGAGGCGGAGGAGACTGGCGAGCATCTGACGGAGAAGCCCGTCACCCTGGCCATCCAGGAAGTGGCGGACGGCAAGCTGGACGCCAGAAACATGGACCTGACCATTGAGGAACCGGAGGATCTACAGCCGGCGGAGGAAGAGGCACAGTAACAACAGGAGGGGCGAGGCATGGAAACCGCTGAGATCGTGAAAATCGCGGTGAGCGCCGCGCCCTATTCCATTGACAAGCCGTATGACTACCTGGTTCCCCCGGAGCTGCTGGAAACGGCGGTACCCGGCGTCCGGGTCACCGTGCCCTTCGGCCGGGGCAACCGCACCAGTGAGGGCATTATTCTGGCCCGGACGCCAGGTGAAAAGATGCAGGGGCTCAAGCCCCTGCTGTCGGTCCTGGACCGAGGGCCGGTACTGGACGGCGATGGCATCGCCCTGGCATTGTGGCTGCGGCAGCGGTACTTCTGCACGCTGTTTGAGGCGGTGAAGGCCATCCTGCCCGCCGGACTCTGGTACCAGATCCGGGAGGTCTGGCATGTGGCAGAGGGCATGGACCGCTGCGCGGCCGACGGCGCGGCCACCGGCATCCGACGGGCCTCCCCGGTGCTGGACGCCTTGTTTGCCGCCGGAGGCTCCGCAGAGCTGTCAGTGCTGGAGGAGGCCTGCGGCAGGGAGGCTGGCACTGTGCTGCGGGCACTGCAGAAGGCCGGGATCACGGTCTGCGAGACTGCGGCCCGCCGGAGGATCGGCGACAAGTCCCGTCGGATGGTGGAACTGGCCGTCAGCGCCGAGGAGGCCGCATCTCTGACGGAAAAGCGATCCTCCCCCCAGCGGCGGGAGGCGGTGCGTCTCCTGGCGGCAGAGGGGCGGATGAGCGCGGCGGAGGTATGCTACTTCACAGGCGTCTCCATGGCCGCCCTCCGGGGGATGGAGAAGGCGGGGATCGTGGCTTTTTCAGCGGAAGAGGAGCTGCGGCTGCCGGACCTGACAGCGGTCCTATCGTCCTCAATGAGGAACAGGAGGCGGCCTTTCAGTCTATCCGGACCCTGACGAAGACCGGGAAGCCGGAGGCGGTGCTGCTCCAGGGCGTCACCGGCAGCGGCAAGACCCAGGTCTATCTCCGTCTGGTTCAGGAAATACTGAGCCGGGGGAGGCGGGCCATGGTCCTGGTGCCGGAGATCGTGCTGACGCCCCAGATGATGCGGCGGTTCTCCGCCTGTTTTGGGGACCAGGTGGCCATGCTCCACAGCTCCCTGCGGATGACGGAGCGCTACGACCAGTGGAAGCGTATCCGCCGGGGCGAGGTCCAGGTGGTGCTGGGCACCCGGTCCGCCATCTTCGCCCCGCTGAAAAACGTGGGCCTGATCGTCCTGGACGAGGAGCAGGAGAGCAGCTATCAGTCGGAAAACCCGCCCCGGTATCACACCCGGGACGTGGCCAAATACCTCTGCGCCCGGGACAAGTCCACCTTGGTCCTGGGGTCTGCCACTCCGGCGGTGGAGACCGCCTGGAACGCGGAGCATGGGATCTATCACAAGGCGCTGCTGCGCCGGCGATATAACCGGCAGGCATTGCCGGAGGTGCTGGTGGCGGACCTGAAACAGGAAATCCGGGCGGGCAACGCCGGGATGGTGGGGCAGGTCCTCCGCACTGAGCTGGAGGAAAACTTGCGGCGGGGAGAGCAGAGCATCCTGCTGCTGAACCGCCGGGGCAGCAGCAGGTATCTGCTGTGCGGGGAGTGCGGCCATGTGCCGGAGTGTCCCCGCTGCAGCGTGGCGCTGACGTATCACTCCGCCAATGGGCGGCTGATGTGCCACTACTGCGGCCACTCGGAGCGATCCAGCGACACCTGCCCCGTCTGCGGCGGCATCATGAAGCACGTGGGCACCGGCACTCAGAAGGTGGAGGAGGAGCTCCACGATCTGTTCCCGGGTACGGAGGTGCTGCGGATGGACGCAGACACCGCCGAGGGCCGTCATGAGCAGCTGCTGGACAAGTTTGAGCGGGAGCAGATTCCCATCCTCCTGGGCACCCAGATGGTGGCCAAGGGGCTGGACTTTCCCCAGGTGACACTGGTGGGGGTTCTGGCTGCGGATCTGTCCCTGTATGTAGACAACTACCGGGCCGCCGAGCGGACCTTCAGCCTGCTGACCCAGGTGGTGGGCCGGGCGGGCCGGGGCGGCAGTGCCGGCCGGGCGGTGATCCAGACCTACACCCCGGAAAACGATGTGATCCAGTGCGCGGCTCGGCAGGATTACCAGGGGTTTTATGAGCGGGAGATCCGGATGCGGCGATTGCGGCGGTTTCCGCCATTTGCAGACCTCTTCACCTTCACCGTCTCCGGTACCGAGGAGGGCGCCGTCCTCCGGGCCGCCGCCGCAGTGCGGGAAGAGCTGCGCCGCCTCTGCGCCCTGCCGGAGCTGGCGGCCGGAGAACCGGAGGTGCTGGGTCCCGCCCCTGCGCCGGTGATGAAGCTGAATAACCGCTACCGCTACCGCTGCCTGCTGGTGGGAAAGAACGACAGGCCCACCCGAGAGGCGGTGAGCTGGCTGCTGAAGGCATTTGCAAACGACCGCGCCAACCGCGGGATGAATCTATTTGTGGACTGCAACTCCATGGAGTGAGCAGCGTTTTGAAGGAGGTCAAGGACTTATGGCTTTACGGAAGATCGTGGTGCAGGGAGAGGAGTGCCTGACAAAGGTGTGCCGCCCTGTGACGGAGTTCAACCCTCACCTGCACCAGTTGCTGGACGATATGCTGGAAACACTGGAGGATGCCAATGGCGCTGGGCTGGCTGCTCCCCAGGTGGGAGTGCTGCGCCGGGTGTGCGTGGTGCTGGACGAGGACTCTGAGGAGTATATCGAACTGGTGAACCCGGAGATCGTGGCTCAGAGCGGCGAGCAGACCGGGCTGGAGGGCTGCCTCAGCGTGCCCGGCAAATGGGGCATCGTCACCCGGCCGGACGTGGTCCGGGTCCGGGCCCAGGACCGGTATGGCGACTGGTTCGAGGTGGAGGGCGAGGGCCTGACGGCCCGAGCCTTCTGCCACGAGATCGAGCATCTGGACGGCCATCTGTTTGTGGAGCACATCGACCACTTCCTCTCTGATGAGGAGCTTCGGGACTATCTGGAGCAGGAAGAGCGGGAGGCCCGTGAGGCCGCAGAAGCTCAGGAAGGGGAGTGAGCCCATGCGGATCCTGTTCATGGGCACGCCGGACTTCGCCGTGGCGTCCTTGCGGCGGCTGGTGGCCGACGGCCATGAGGTCTGCGGCGTGTTCACGCAGCCGGACAAGCCCAAAAACCGGGGACATAAGCTGGTGCCAACGCCTGTAAAGGAATTTGCTTTGACAGAAAATATTCCCGTCTATCAGCCTTTGAAGATGCGGGACGGCACGGCGCTGGAGCTGGTGCAGTCCCTGGCACCGGAGCTGACGGTGGTGGCGGCCTACGGCCGCATCCTGCCGGAGGACATTCTGGAGGCGCCCAGATACGGCTCTATCAACGTCCACTCGTCTCTGCTGCCCAAGTATCGGGGGGCGGCCCCCATCAACTGGGCCATCCTGAACGGGGAGGAGACTACCGGCGTCTCCATCATGTATATGGCGAAGGAGCTGGACGCAGGGGACGTGATCCTGCAGAAGGAGACTCCCATCGGCCCGGACGAGGACGCCCAGGCCCTGACGGTGCGCCTGGCGGACCTGGGGGCAGAGGCCCTCAGCGAGGCGGTGGCGGCCATCGGAAACGGCACAGCCGCCCGGACACCCCAGGATGAGAGCCGTCAGACCTACGCCTCCATGCTGACAAAAGAGATGTCCCCCATCGACTGGACCCGCTCCGCCCGGGAGATCGACTGTCAGGTCCGGGGACTGATTCCCTGGCCCTGCGCGGCCTGCGAGCTGGCAGGGCAGCGGTTCAAGGTCTACCGCACCGCCCCCGGCGAACAGACCGGCGCGGCGCCCGGTACAGTGCTCTCCGCCGGGAAGCAGGGCATCCAGGTGGCCTGCGGCAGGGGAGAGAGCCTGTATCTCACGGAGATCCAGGCGGAGGGCGGCAAGCGCATGGCTGCGGCGTCCTATCTGCTGGGCCACCCGTTGGAGGTCTGAGCTCCGCCAGTTTCACAATTCGGGAGGTTTTTATGCCCTATTACGGTCATATCTATTACGGTTATGGCGACTTTCTTGCAAATAATCTGTACGTCCTGCTGCTGATCCCAGTGCTGCTGCTGTCCCTGTGGGCCCAGTTCCAGGTGTCCGGCAGCTTCCGGCGGTACAATGCCGTGAACAACCGGCGCCGCATCACCGGCGCCCAGGCGGCGGAAGCGGTGCTGCGGGCTCACGGGGTATTCGGTGTGCCTGTCCGGCCCTGCCGGGGAAATCTGACAGACCACTACGACCCCCGGGACAATACCATCTACCTGTCTGAGACAGTCTACAACGCCCCCACCATCGCGGCGGTGGGCGTGGCGGCCCACGAGGCGGGCCACGCTGTCCAGTACGCGGAAAACTACGGGCCTGTGCGGCTGCGCACGGCCATCATCCCCGCCACGCGGATCGGTTCCAGCCTGTCCTTCATCCTGTTGCTGGTGGGGCTGGTGCTGTACAACCAGTCTCTGTTCTTCATCGGCATCGTGCTGTTTTCCTTCACCACGCTGTTCCAGCTGGTGACGCTGCCGGTGGAGTTCAACGCCTCCGCCCGGGCCATCGCCACCATCGACGGGGCGGGCCTGCTGGATGAGGATGAGCTGCCCGGCGCCAAAAAGGTGCTGCGGGCCGCGGCGTTGACCTATGTGGCGGCGCTGCTGATGAGCCTGCTGCAGCTGATGCGGTTTGTGCTGATCTTTATCGGCCGCGGCGGCCGCGATCAGGGAGGCAGCCAATGAGGGCCCCTAATGCCCGGGACACCGCCCTGCGCGTCCTGGTGAGCTGCCGCACGGCCGGGGCCTGGGCGGATGCGGCCCTGAGGGCCCAGCTCCGCCGGGACGGCCTGTCCGGACCAGAGGCGGCGCTGTGCAGTCGCATCGTCTACGGCGTGATGCAGAACCGGCTGCTGCTGGACTTCTACCTGGGTGCCTACTGCTCCCAAAAGGTCGACCACTTGCAGCCGCCGTTGCTGGAAATTCTGCGGATTGGGGCTTATCAAATTCTGTTTCTGGATAAAATTCCCCACAGCGCCGCTGTCAATCAGGCGGTGGAGCAGGCCAAGGACAACGGCCGGGCCAAGGCAGCCGGGCTGGTGAACGCGGTGCTGCGGCAGCTCTCCCGGAACAAGGTACACCTGCCGAGGATCCCGGACCAGGATGCACTGCACAGCCTCTCCATCCGGTACAGCCATCCCAAGTGGCTGGTGAAACGCCTCCAGGCCATTCTGGGGCCGGAGACGGAAGCCTGCCTTGCGGCCGACAACGCTCCGGCGCCGCTGACGATTCAGGTGAATCCGCTGAAAGCTGCTGCGGAGGAGCTGACGGCGGAGCTGGTGGCATCCGGCGTGATTGTCCGGCCCCATCCTTGGGTGTCCGGATGCCTAGAGCTGGACCACGCCGGGGACCTGACGGCGCTGGCGCCTTTCCGAGCGGGAAAATTCCTGGTCCAGGACCCGGCGGCCCGGCTGGTGTCCCAAATCGCCGGGGTGGAGCCGGGTATGCGGGTGCTGGACGTGTGCGCCGCGCCGGGAGGCAAGTCCTTCTCCGCCGCCTTCGCGATGGAGGACCAGGGGGAGATTTTGGCCTGCGACCTTCACGAGAACAAGCTGAAGCGCATCCGGGAGGGAGCGGACCGGCTGGGACTCGCCTGCATCCGGGCAGAAGCCGCCGACGGCCGGACATTCCGGCCGGAGTGGGGGGCGCGGTTCGATGTGGTGCTGGTAGACGCCCCCTGCTCGGGTTTCGGCATCATCCGGAAGAAGCCGGATGTCCGGTACAAAAAGCCTGACGACCTGTTCGCCCTGCCGGTGATCCAGCGGGCGATCTTGGACAACGCCGCCCGGTACGTGAGGCCCGGCGGCACGCTGGTGTACTCCACCTGCACGATCCTGCCGGAGGAGAACGAGGGTGTATCCGACAGCTTCCTGGCAGAGCACCCGGACTTTTGCCGCACGCCCTTCTCCCTGTCCGGACCGGTGGGGGAGACCGAGGGCCAGGTGACTCTGTGGCCCCACCGCCACGGCACCGACGGTTTTTACATCTGCCGCATGACGCGGAATTGAGGAACGATCCATGACCGATTTGAAATCACTGACCCTGCCGGAGATGACGGCCTTCCTCCAGTCCCTGGGGGAGCCGGCCTTCCGGGGCAGGCAGGTGTTCACCTGGCTCCACCGGGGGGTGACGGACTTCGATGGGATGACCAATCTCTCCAAGTCCCTGCGGGAAAAGCTGAAGGAGACCTGTTTCATCACCGCCCCCCAGGTGGCCCGCAAGCAGGTGTCCCGGTTGGACGGGACCATCAAATACCTCTGGGAGCTGTCCGACGGCAACTGCATCGAGACAGTGCTCATGCAGTACCACCACGGCAACACCGTGTGCATCTCCTCCCAGGTGGGGTGCCGGATGGGGTGCGCCTTCTGTGCCTCCACCATCGCCGGCAAGGTCCGGGACCTGACCCCGGCGGAGATGCTGGACCAGGTGCTGTTCACCCAAAAAGACTCCGGCCTGCCCGTCTCCAACATCGTGCTGATGGGTATCGGCGAGCCGCTGGACAACCTGGACACGGTGCTGAAATTCCTGGAGCTGGTGAACCATCCCGACGGCATGAACATCGGGATGCGGCATATCTCCCTCTCCACCTGCGGCATCGTGCCGGGCATCCGGCGGCTGGCGGAGCTTGAACTTCAGCTGACTCTCTCTGTGTCCCTCCATGCGCCGGACAGCGAGACCCGATCCAAGATCATGCCCATCAACCGGGCCTATGACGTGGAGGAGCTGTTCCGGGCCTGCCACGACTACTTCGACAAGACCGGCCGCCGCATCTCCTTTGAGTACGCCATGATCGACGGGGTCAACGACCACGACTGGCAGGCGGACCTGATCGCCAGGAAGCTCCGGGGGATGCCGGGCCACGTGAATCTGATTCCCCTGAACGACGTGGTGGAGAGCCCCTACAAGCCCTCCCGCCGGATCGGGGCCTTTCAAAAACGGCTGGAATCCCACGGCATCACCGCCACCGTGCGGCGGAGCCTGGGTGGAGATATCGACGCCTCCTGCGGACAGCTCCGCCGGAAGGCCATGGAAGAAGCGCAGAAAGGGGAGTGTTCCCAATGAACCAAATGAACGTCTGGGGCATGACCGACATCGGCCTTGTCCGGAAGGAGAACCAGGACGCCTACGTCACGGCGCAGCACACGGCCTCCGGCCGCACGGTGGGCGTGGTGTGCGACGGCATGGGCGGCCCCGCCGGGGGCCGTGTGGCCAGCCAGATCGCCGTCTCCGTCTATCTGGAGGAGCTGGAGAAGCTCCTGACGGCGGATCAGACCCCTCAGCAGCTGCTGGAGGCATCCGCCCAGGCGGCAGCCCTGGCCAATCAGGCCATTCAGGCGGAGGCAGAGCGCCGGGAGGAATGCCGGAACATGGGCACTACCCTGGTGTCCGCCATCTCCTATGACGGCGGCGTGGTGGTCACCAACGTGGGGGACAGCCGGGCTTATCACATCACGGAGGACGGCATCACCCGCATCACCAAGGACCACTCCCTGGTGGAGAGCATGGTAGACCGGGGAGATATCACCGCTGAGGAGGCCCGCCGCCACCCCAGCCGCAATCTCATCACCCGGGCCCTGGGACCGGACATCTCCGCCGACTGTGACGGGTACATATGCCCGATGAACGCCGGGGAGTATCTGCTGCTGTGTTCCGACGGACTGGTGAACACCGTCACCGATCAGGAGATGCTCTTCGAGGTCATCCACGGGGACGGGCCGGACACCTGCCTGGACCGGCTGCTGGCCATCGCCAAGCGCCAGGGCGCGCCGGACAATGTCACGGCCGTCCTGATGCAAAAACAGTAAAGGGGGGAGACACATGGAACACAAGGACCCGTATATTGGAAAAATGCTGGACAACCGCTATGAGATTCTGGAGCGTATCGGCACCGGGGGCATGGCGATTGTGTACAAGGCCAAGTGCCACCGGCTGAACCGCCTGGTGGCCGTCAAGATTCTCAAGAGCGACCTGGCCCAGGACGAGGACTTCCGCCGCCGGTTCAACGCAGAATCCCAGGCAGTCGCCCAACTGTCTCACCCCAACATCGTATCGGTGTACGACGTGTCCAAGGGCGGCGATATCGAGTATATCGTCATGGAGCTGATCGACGGCATCACGCTGAAGCAGTACATGGAGAAGCGGGGGCAGCTAAACTGGCGGGAGTCGCTGCACTTCATTACACAGATCATGCGGGGCCTCAGCCACGCCCACAGCCGGGGCATCGTCCACCGGGACATCAAGCCCCAGAACGTGATGGTGCTGCGGGACGGCAGCGTGAAGGTAGCCGACTTCGGCATCGCCTGCCTGGAGAACGCCGCCCAGACCCTGACCCAGGAGGCTCTGGGCTCCGTCCACTACATCTCTCCGGAGCAGGCCCGCGGGGACCGCACCGACGCCCGCAGCGACATCTATTCCGCCGGCGTGGTGCTGTATGAGATGCTCACCGGCCGCCTGCCCTTTGAGGGGGACAGCGCCGTGTCTGTGGCCATCCAGCACCTGAGCTCCGTGCCCCTGGCGCCCCGGGAGGTGAATCCGGACATCCCGGAGCAGCTGGAGCTGATCTGCATGAAGGCCATGGCGCCGGATCTGGAGAAACGCTACCCCTCTGCAGACGCGATGATCGCAGATCTGGAGGCCTTTCGGAAGAACCCCGGCGTGAATCTGGACTTCGAGCTGTCCGACCTGCGGCCGGAGGAGACCGACGAGCCCACTCAGAAGCTCCGTTCCGCTGTGCCGCCCCAGCTCCACCGGCAGGGCCGGGAGCCCTCCTATGAGCGGGGACGCCGGTGGGAGGAGGATCGCTACGAGGACGAACAGCCCTCCCGCCTCAGCGGCGGCAAGAAGATCGCGTTGATCGGCGGCGGTGCCGTAGTGGTCGTGGTGGTCCTGTTCTTCCTGTTCCGGGCCATCTTCGCCTCCTTTGTCCCGGCGGCGCCGGACACCTACACCGTACCCAAGCTGGTGGGCATGACGGAGGAGCAGGCCAACGAGCAGGCCAGTGTGGCGGACGGCACCTTCCAGGTGGTGGTGGCGGGCACCGAGGCCAGCGACGCCGCCGTGGGTGAAATCGTCCGCCAGGACCCGGAGCCGGACACGGAGAAGAAGGGTGAGCTGCCCATCACCATCAACGTCTGGGTCAGCGCCGGTGAGGACGTGGGCACCATGCCGGACCTGACCACCAAGCCCATGACCTATGACCAGGCCATGACCATCCTGCAGGATCTGGTGGCGGAATATGAACTGAACGTCCAGCCCTATGAGGAGACCCAGAAGGAGTACGATGACGAGCTGGCCGTTGACGTCATCAAGTCCACCACCCCGGCGGCTGGAGCGGAGCTCCACAAGGGGGACACCATCACCTTTGTCCTCAGCCGGGGACCTCAGACCGTGCCGCTGATCGATTTCACGAATAGGGAACGTGCCTGGGCGGAGGACCAGCTGAAGAACGTGCTGGGCCTGGAGGTCGAGGTCTATGAGGAGGCCAACGACACTGTGGAAGCGGGTCTGGTTATCCGTCAGAACCCGACGGCTACCACGCAGGTGCCTGCCGGCAGCACAGTGGAGCTGTGGGTCAGCACCGGCCCGGAGAGCGGCGGCAATGAAGACCTGCAAATGGAACCGCTGATTATCGCCCTGCCCACAGACCGGGAGACAGCAGAAGTTCAGATCGTGGTGGACGGAGTGATCAAGGTCAACGAGTCGGTCCCCTGCCGAGATGGCAACTATGTCTATGAGCTGTACGGCACCGGAACGGTCTCCGTGGAGGTGTACGTGGACGGCGTGATGGATGTGAACAATACCCGTGAGGTGACCTTCGGTGAGTGAGGGACGGATCCGAAAGGCCCTCAGCGGCTTCTACTATGTGGACACCGGCAGCGAGGTGCTCACCTGCCGGGCCCGGGGCAAGTTTCGGAAGGAGGGCATCTCCCCTCTGGTGGGGGACCGGGTGGAGGTCCGGGAGCTGGGGAACGGCGAGGGCTTTGTGGAGGCCATCCTGCCCCGGAAGAACGCATTTTCCCGGCCGGCGGTGGCCAACATCGACCAGCTGGTGGTCATCGCCTCCGGTGCCATCCCCAAAACAGACCCGTTCCTCATTGACCGGGTGGCGGCCATCGCAGCACTGAAAGGATGCAGCGTGATGGTGCTGCTGAACAAATGCGATCTGGACTGTGCCGATGCGCTGTACGCCATTTACGCAGCCGCCGGATTTCCAACTCTGCGGGTCAGCGCGGAGACCGGGGAGGGGATCGAGGAATTGAAGCCCCTGATCGCCGGGAAGCTGTCTGCCTTTACAGGGAATTCCGGTGTGGGAAAGTCCAGCATCCTGAATGCCCTGGATCCGGCGTTTCAGCTCCAGGTGGGGGATGTGAGCCAGGCGCTGGGCCGGGGACGCCACACCACCCGGCACGTGGAGCTGTTCCACCTGAGCTGCGGGGCGGACGTTGTGGACTCCCCGGGCTTCTCCTCCTTTGAGACCGATGAGCTGAATCTGGAGCTGAAGCACCGCCTGCCGGAGACCTTTGTGGAGTTCCGGCCTTATCTGGACCAGTGCCGCTTCGTGGGGTGCAGCCACACCAAGGAGAAGGGCTGCGCCGTGCTGGAGGCGGTGCGCGCTGGCAAGATCCAACGGAGCCGCCACGCCAGTTATGTGCGCCTGTATGAGGAGCTGAAGCCCCTCCAGGACTGGCAGGAGCGGAAGAAGTGAATCGCGCGGAAGAGGCGGGCAGATGCCCGCCTCTTTTTGTGTGCCCTGCCTTTTGTACCAGGACAGGCAGCGGCGTATATAATGGGAGTGAGAAAGGGGCGTGGGGCGTATGTTTCGGAGAGGCGGCGGATGCTGGATACTGGGCGTCTGTGCGGTGGCGCTGGGGGCCGGGATCCTGATTGCGGCGATCTTTCCGGTAGGGGCGCTGATGTTTTTGGTGGCGGTCCTGCTGATTGCGTGCGGCTGCGCCTGCTGCAGGCGTTAGAAAGGAGCAAATATCATGCGAATTGTAGTGTGGAAGTCCCCCAAAGCCCTCAGCGGCATTCTGCGGAAGCTGTTCAAGATTTCGGAATAAGCAGTCCCGGCCGGGCATACAGTGTCAGCAGAGCGAGACTCCGTGGACAACATGGCGGCGCACAGGGGCGGGAGAGCGGCCGCTGGCGGCCCCTCCCGCCCCGTACCGTTTTCCAGGCGGCGGGAAACGGCTGCGCCGTCCATCGGAGGACCAACGGCCGGAAAGGAAGGGCGAACCATGGAACTGGAATTGAAAAAGGCCTGCTTCGACGCCTATGAGGCGGCGGGAGAGCTGACATTGACTCAGGAGGAGACAGCGGAGACCATCGTGCCGGACTACTGTCCGGACATTGCGCGGATCATCGAGACCACGGGCAAGGTGTTCCTCCACAGCCGGGAGATGCGAGACGGCAGGGCAGAGATCTCCGGCACCGTCCGGGTGACGGTGCTGTACACGCCGGAGGGGGAGGGGGGCATCCGGACCCTGGAATTTGCCATGCCCTTCACGGTGGAGACCGACGGACGCAGTCTGCCGGACTGCGCGGCGCTGCTGGCGGACACGGAGCCGGAGCTTCTGGAGACCCGGATGCTGAACCCCCGCAAGGTCTTCACCCACTGCAAGCTGGTGACGCGGCTGACAGGCTATCAGCGCAGGCCCTTATGCTTCTGCACGGATGCAGAGGCGGGGCCGGAACTGTGCATCGAAAAAAAGCAGGAGCAGCAGCACGCCATCGTCCTGACCCACATTGCGGAGAAGGACTTCACCTTCTCCGAACAGATGGACCTGTCCCCGGGCAGAGAGGGAGCGGCGGAGATCCTCACCAGCCGGGTGAACAGCACTGTGACGGAGACGAAGATCGTGGGCAGCAAGCTGCTGTTCAAGGGTATCTTCACCGTCAGCCTCCTGTACCGGACGGCGGACGGCCGCTGCTGCGCCGCGTCCGGAGAGCTGCCGTTCTCTCAGATCCTGGAGGTGGAAGGCGCCCTGGAGGGCGCAGAGCCATCGGTGCGCCTCCAGTTCACCGGCGCGGATCTGCAGGTCGACGGCGCCGACGCCGAGGGCCGGGAGATCGCGGTGACGCTGTACCTCCACGCCACAGCTCTGCTGCGCCAGACCCAGGAACTGACGCTCCTCAGTGACCTCTACTCCACTGCCTATGATCTGACTTATGACGCCGCGCCTCTGGAACTCACCAGCTTTCGGGAACAGTTCACCCGCCGTCAGACGGTGCGGGAGGTGCTGGAGATCGGTGTGGTGGCGGATTCCATCCTGGCCCTCTCCGTCACCTGCGGAGCTGTTTCCGTCAGCCGGGAGGGGGCGGGCGTGGTCCTGCGGACCGGGGCGTCTGTCCGGGCACTGTATCTGGACGAGGGGGGCGTGCCTCTGGTGGCGGAGCGGAGCATCGACGTCAGCTGCCAGCTGGAGCTGCCGGAGGACTGCCGGGTCACTGCCCGGGCCGTCTGCCCGGAAGAGGTCCAGGGCAGCCTGACGGACCGGGGCATCGAGGTCCGGTTCCCGGTGGACTTCCGGGCTGAGGCGGCCCAGCGTGTGAAACGGGTGTGCGTGTCCGCAGGAAAGATCAATACAGACGCGCCTAAGGAGACCACCGGCGCGCCGTCCCTGGTGCTGCGTTGCCTGGGGAAGCAGGAGACCGCCTGGGATCTGGCGAAACGGTACAACACCACCATCGGCGTGATCCTGGCAGCCAATCAACTGGAGACGGAAGGAGATATCTCCCGGGACCAGCTGCTGCTGATCCCCCGGAAGCGGACCTGAGTCACCCTTGACGGGTCCGGCAGCCCATGGTAGACTGGAAAAAACGGGTATTCGGTCTGTTTCGTCTGCCCTCTGGGAAGTGGAGGTGCCTATGCCGGACTTTGCGGTGCGTGTTCGGGGAGCCAAGGGGAGGAGCTGGCGGTCCCCGAGGCGGCTGGTAGCGGTTTACCTGGGACTCTGGGTTTTTGCCCTGGTGGTGTTCTTGTTGATGGACCCCACGGACGCCATGGGGTACGCCCTTTTATTCCACTGGCTGCTCCTGCCCATCGCCGCCTTTGTGATCTCCCTGCGGATTGGGGAACTGGTCCGCAGGGATGGGCGCATGTGGCTGCTGCCTCTGGCCCTGGGACTTTTGTATATGCTGGCGGACTTTCTCACCTTCCGGCTCGCCAATATGTTGGCCTTTGACAAGATCAACCTGCCTCAGTGGGACCTGTTTTTCATCGGGGCGGCCATCTCTGCCCTGGGCCTTCTCATCGGGCGATTGCTGGGCCGCCGGAGATCCAAACCTGCCTGATTGACGGAGTTTCCCGTTGCCCCGTCTTAACAAGACGGCACAAGATAACAAAAGAGCGGAGCATCAGCTCCGCTCTTTTTCTGTTCCGTTTTATCCCTCGGAATATCGGGCGAGGAACTGACGGGTCCGTTCCTCCCTGGGGTGCTCAATGACTTGGTGGGCGTCACCCTGCTCCACGATGACGCCGCCGTCCATGAAGATCACCTGGTCCGCCACATCCCGGGCAAAGGCCATCTCATGGGTGACGATAATCATGGTGGTCCGCTGCTCCGCCAGCTCCCGAATGACCCGAAGCACCTCGCCGGTGAGTTCCGGGTCCAGGGCGGAGGTAGGCTCGTCAAAGCAGAGGATGTCCGGGTGGAGGGCCAGGGCCCGGGCGATGGCCACCCGCTGCTGCTGTCCGCCGGAGAGCTGGCTGGGGTAGTGATTTGCCCGCTCACTGAGGCCCATCTTCGCCAGCAGCTCCCGGCCGTCCGCTTGGATCTCCTCCAGGACTTGCTTTTTGTTCTGCTTGAAGTCCGGCTGCTCCTGGGCCAGCAGCTCCCGGGCCAGGGTGACGTTCTTCAGCGCCGTGTACTGGGGGAACAGATTGAAGGACTGAAACACCAGCCCGAAGTGGAGCCGCTTCTTCCGCACCTCGCTCTCCCGCTGGGTGGCGGGA
>OODR01000494.1_pt1 | contig 17610 bp, 10 predicted proteins | sample 1671741 | NCBI WGS metagenome assembly OODR01 (sample SAMN06348187, study PRJEB24527) | human gut metagenome | biome: human gut; feature: ankylosing spondylitis patient; material: feces | host: Homo sapiens | place: China | collected 2015-10 | reverse complement strand
CAATGAATAGATATATACCTTATCTTTTTCAATTGAGTAGCTAAATTTATTTGTTTCGGACATAATATCCAATATTTTCTCCAAGTTATTTGTTTCTATAATAAAACTTCCGTGGAAAATCAAATTTTTGAGCTGCTCTGATTCAAATGCGAATGTCACATCAAACTGGCGTTCCAACTCTTTAGAAATGATCGACATGGGAACCTCATCCCAAAAAACTCTGCAGTTGATCCACTGTTCTGCATAATCAGCGCTCTCGGTCAGTTTATAAGTTTGGTCAAGTTTGTTAACTATCATTGTTTGATTAGGTTTCATTATAAACTCTTTATTGATGCATGATAGGGCAATGGAACCCTCTAAGAGTGATACCTTTACATAATTTTCATCGCTGTAATTTTTTATGTCAAACTTGGTGCCCAGTACCTTGATCTGTGCAGAGTCTGTTTGTACAACAAATGGATGCTCTCCATGCTCTACTTCAAAATACCCTTCACCTTCCAGTCGGACATTGCGATTCTTCCGACCAAAACTCTCTGAGTAAGAAAGTCTGGAATCTGCGTTTAACCACACGGTAGAACCGTCAGGAAGCTTCATTTTTAATTTCGATTTTCTTGGAGCGTATACTTCGGAAATCAAAGAATCATCCGGTGTTGTAAAATTGTTAATTATAAGAGGGGTGGTAAACAGTAATATAATGATTGCCGCTGCGTAACCCGCATACCTCACAAATAAGTTTTTTCTTACCTTTCTTGTCCCGGCAATCTTATGTTTGCGGATTCGTTTCGCAAATCTGTTATAGGCTTGTTCTTCGTGTACAGATACATTTTTATACTCGGCAGACAGAAGCCAGATTCGTTTCTGCTGTTCAAATATTTCTGATTCTCCGGATCGGAGTATATCCATTCGTTCAACTTATGTAAGTCCTCTTTAGCGATACTTCCCGAGAGGAAATCATATATCAGTTTATCAAATTCTTCTTTCATACCATCTTAAACTTAATATCTATTGAAAATCATATACCTGCGCTATCATCAGGACAGTTTGTCAATAGAAGAAGTATAGTGAATTACTTTGCTTTTTAATATTAATTAAATATATTCGTAATAAACATTACAATCAGGGCAAGATAAGATCTTGCTGCTTCCTTCAGTTTATCCAGTGCACTTCGCATGTGATATTTCACTGTATGAATAGTGATTCCCATGATTTCGGCAATTTCTTCTTGTCTTTTGTTCTCAAAACGACTCAATAAAAATACCTTCCGGGTTTCCGGAGATAAGCCGTCAATCGTCTTCTGAATAATAGAATGTAGCTCTTTACCCTCTAAATGCTCAACCGGATTTTCGCCCAAGGACCATAAATCGCTGTAAATGACCAGGTCTTCTGACGAGCAGGCCGTTTCCCTTCTCACATATTCAAGCTGAAGATAATTGATACACTTATTGGCTACACTTCTGAAAAGGTAGTTCTTCAATGAGGTGTTAATTGTTATTTTAGAGCGGTTTTCCCATAGACTATACACCAAATCTTCTACTATAGATTCTGATAGATAAGAGTCTGTCAAATACCCTCTCGCTATCCGGCAAAGATCTGTATAGTAAGTTTTATAGATGTATCGGAATGCCTCCTCTTTACCCGATTTCAGGGCCTCGATAATCTCTGTTTCCAGGTTTTTTTCCATTATGTCTTTCAGAAATCGTATATTTGATTTATTAGTTAATATATTAAGGTGAATACTCACAGGTTCTGTTTCTCCGATGGATAATTCGGGGGCAAGGTATTGAAAAAATGTAAGATGACCAAACTCACTAATAAAAAGATGAGTTGAAGGGCTGAACGAATAAAAAAATCATTTCTCACTATACTTTTTATTAATCTGGCTGTCATATTAATGAATAGGCCAATAAAGCATATTTTAACCTGAATCTCTATGAATGGTAAAAAGAAGGATTGTAAAAGAGCATAGCGCGACACTCTTTTTTAAGTTATAAGGTATACAAACAGCTGTTTTAGTTTAGTCATGCAGGATAAAGATTGTTTTCAGGAATAACAGAAAATAAGCTATTTCTTATTTAAATAATATTGTATGAAGAAACTACATTTTCTATTAAGCACATTCCTTGTGTTTATATTCACGTCATGCGGAGAAGATGAACTGAAAGGTGTTGTCTTATCCGAAGATCCGGGGTACGTAAAAGAACCATTGGTAGCCATACAGGCAGAAGATGGCACAGGGAACTGGATAAATGGTCTTATTGACCAGAACAGTAGGGTCATAGCCTTAGATTTTCGCATTTTGGACGACCAAAGTGCGGTGAATGTGAAACTCAAACTGGCGGATGAATGGGCAAAGCCCATTGATCCGCTTACTACTGATGCTGTACTGGACTTGAGCAGCGGTATCACCCGTATTAAAGTGAATGATGGAGCAGATGATATCGAATATACCATTTTCAGCACTTCTACTCAGCTACTTCGAGGCGTAACGGCTACTTGTAACACAGAGCAGGTTAGTGCTAACTTTATTAATGGCATCGCTTCGTTACGTTTCAAACAAAACACTGCATTTGCAAACGTTGTGTTGATGCCGACTTTGGCAGATAACGCAGAAATCATCTCTACGGATCCCGTCAGTCAAAAGGATGAAAACGGAAACCTGATTGTTGACCTAAGTAGCACACTTACTATTACTGTAAAAGACAATACGAACAACATGACTAAAAAATATCACTTGAGTGCTGTAAATGGAATTATTGACGCAGGGGTAAACTGGAAAAATATTACTGCTGATCTAAAAAGCCAACACAGTAGTATTTGTATTCCTGATTTCATGATTGTCTATGAAAATAAAAACTTGCATGGAAGGAGCGGTAATACGGGATGGTTGATAACTATTCCTGCCGGTAGAATAAATATGAAGGTTAGCTGGGATATGAATAAAGACAATGTAACATGGGCTGAACCCACTGCTCAACATCGTACAACAGCTATCATGAATGATAATATGGATTATTCATTGTTTGTTCCGGGATTGTCCGGGCAATTCTGGGTACCGATATTTTATAGCCTCGGGTGGAATGATAGTGGGCTGCTATCCGCACCGCGTCTCGGATATAACCTATCTACTTCTTTGAAGTATTGTCCGGGAACTCTGGGAATTACAGCTGATGGAAAAGCGGAGATTTCGTATGCAGAAGTGATAGATAATAACTTGTATAAGTTTACCAGCGGCGGAGCCGGCAAACAAGCTGCCAATGGAGTACAGTGGTCCCCAACCAGTGCTGTCAGTGGATATTCCTATCCGTTGCAAAAAGGGCAGATCATGATTGCCGGAGAAAATGCAGAACTTTACAAGACATTTGCTACTAATGAAGGAAGAAATACTTCGACCCGTAACAGAGGAATGGATGGAGCATTGTCAGGAAGTAATTCATGGGCTGCTAATCCGGTAAGCATTTGGACTTTTGATGGCAAGCCTGTAGGACGCCGGGCTGTCGGTATCACGGAAGAAGGAGACTTGGTCATTTTTGTAAGTAATCGTTTTACGAATTCTTATAACTCGGTAAAAGCAGCTTGGAATGTCTTTAGTGATGGCTCTTCTTTACGGGAAGTTGCTGTGGCATTGCAGGAAGTGGGTTGTACGGATGCCATTGTGTTTGGTGAGAACTATCATAGTCCTGTTGTTATTCGGGATGATAGTAGAGGGGTGCCTTTAGGAAAGGTAGCCGGTAGATACGATTGGGAAACGAACGGCAATGTGAAAAATGCGGATAATGAAGCTAGTTCGCAATCCTGGATAATGTTTAAATAAGAACATTGTAAGACAATGAGTTAGTAACAAAAGATATACATATAAAAACTTAAATCAATGAGTAAAATCATCAAATGCATGTTCTTCGTGCTATTAGCCGCAGTTCTTCCACTGTCGGTTCATGCACAACAGGTGACCTTACATTTGCAGGACGTAACGGTGCGCAAAGCGTTCCGGGAGTTGGAGGTCAAAGGAAATGTATCCTTAGTATATGAGAAAAATGATGTGGACCTGACCCGTAAGGTAACTGTAAAGGTAGATAATCAACCGATAAGCAAGGCACTGGATCAGATTCTGAAAGGACAGGAGTTGATTTATAAAATAAAAGATAATCATATTATTATCACCCGGCCTGTCGTTCAGAAATCGGATAAGAAACGGCGTATCAATGGTGTCATCAGCGATGTCAATGATGAATTGTTAATTGGAGTATCGGTATCAATTCCCGGTACTAATATTGGCACGGTGAGTAATATGGAAGGGAAATTTGAATTGGAAATACCGGAGGACGCTAAGAAATTGCAAGTGTCTTATATCGGTTTTGATACACAGGAAATCTCATTGTCGCCCGGCAAGACGACATTCAACATTGTAATGGGAGAGAATGTGAAAATGCTTTCAGAAGTAGTAGTGGTTGGTTATGGCACGCAAAAGAAGGTGAACCTGACCGGTTCGGTTGCTACGGTAAATTTGGAAAAGGAATCACTTTCCCGTCCTTTGGTCAGTGCTTCGCAGGCGTTGAGCGGTATGACAGCCGGTTTGCAGGTGATGCAAAGCTCCGGGACTCCATATAATGAAGGCTTTTCTTTCAATATTCGGGGAGTAGGTACCCTGAACAGTTCTTCACCACTCGTGTTGGTGGATGGGATGGAACAAAGTCTGAATAATGTAGATCCCAACGATATTGCTTCTATTTCCATCCTGAAAGATGCGGCCTCGTGTGCTATTTATGGTAACCGGGGGGCAAATGGGGTTATTCTGGTTACTACCAAAACCGGACAAACAGGAAAGGTCAGCGTGTCCTACAATGCTACTTTTTCACTGAATCAACCTACCAAACTGATAAAAACGGTATCTAACTACGCCAAGTATATGGAATTGATGAACGAAGCTGCTACTAATATAGGAGAATCTGCTCCTTTCAGCGACATTACCATCAATCAATGGCGTGAGGCGGAAAAAGATCCGAATGGCATTTCGGCTTCCGGCTATCCTAATTATGTAGCTTATCCTAATACAGATTGGTACGATGAGATATATAGTAACGACTGGATGATGAAACATTCGCTTTCCGTCACTGGACAGGAGGGACGTACCGGATATAATCTTTCTATATCTTATACTGACAATCCGGGATTAATCAAGGATACCGGATACCAACGCTATTTTTTGCGTGCCAATGTTTATTCGGATATTACTAAGTGGTTACGTATTGGTACTCGCGTATGGGGGTATCACACTGACCAGAAGAAAAGCGATACCGGTTCACTCACCAATATCAATACCCAAAAAATGATACCGGGCGTATATCCATATTATGACGGAAAATATGGTGCGCCGGAAGCGAACGAGGAAGATCCGCAATCTCACAATCCTCTGTGGGACATGGCACAATCGGAAGGGCATATCAAAAACACGCAGTTCTTTACTACTTTCTATGCCAACGTGAAGTTTCTGAAACACTTTTCATACGATGTTAATCTGAACTATAAAGATTACCGTTATGAATCGATGTCCGTAAATACGGATTATGGGAAATATAGTTTTAGTACAGATCAGTGGATAGCTGCCCCCAAAGATCCTGCCGATTTGTATACCCGTATGGCGTATGTCCGTGAAAACCATTGGAAATTAACGCACTTGCTCAACTATAACCAGACTTTTTATAAGCATGATATTGGTATGTTATTGGGCTTTGAAGAAGAACGTTTTGTCAAACGGACTACCGACACTGCCAAACTTGGATTAATAGATTCGTCTGTGGGTGATTCAAGTTCTGCTACTACTCCTTCTTCCATAGGTGGTACAGGTGAGGAATTTACATCCCGTTCTTACTTCGGTCGTATTAACTATGCTTTCGACAGCCGTTATTTATTCGAGGTTAATATGCGTTATGACGGTTCCTCCCGTTTTGCTCCGGATAATCGCTGGGGGCTTTTTCCATCTTTCTCTGCCGGGTGGAGAATCAGTGAAGAGAGATTTATGAAAGGACTTCCTATCGACAATCTGAAATTACGTGCTTCGTGGGGTAAGTTAGGGAACAATGCGATTGGTAACTACGAATGGCAGGCTGTGTACAACTCGGCAAAGTACGCGTTTGGAGGTAGCCTTAATAATGGTTTGGCAATTACTTCTATTTCCAACAACCTGTTGGAGTGGGAAAGTACTGCCATTACGAATATTGGTATCGACTTTGCAACTTTAAGAAACCGTCTGACGTTTGAGGCTGAATTTTATAATAAAGTAACGGATGGAATCTTATATCGCCCTGATATGTATATGTCTCTCGGGACAGCCAGTGGCCCTCGTCAGAACATTGCGGAAGTGACTAACCGCGGTATTGAAATGACCCTGAATTGGCAAGACCGTATCGGTAAAGTAGAATATCGTGTATCCGGTAACTTTGCCTATAACCAGAACAAGGTCAGTAAATACAAAGGAGAGTTGCAGCGTGGCTGGGTGACAGATGAAAACGGGAACCGTGTTTATCAAACCAATATCGGCGATGTCTCTACCGGAGGATCTACCCGTGTAATAGAGGGTAAAATGATTAATGAATACTATATGTTGCAACCATATAAGGGCAGTGGAAACGGTTTTAACGCAGATGGAACAGTCAATATCAACGGTGGTCCGAGAGACGGAATGATCCGTACAGTAGACGACATGAAATGGCTGAATGCTATGGTAGGGGCAGGGTATAAGTTCTATCCGCGTCAGAACGTCAGTAAGAGTGGCATTTGGTATGGTGATTACATCTATGCTGACTTAAATGGCGACGGTGTATATGGTAATGACGCTGATAATGAGTTTCAGGGATGCTCCAATGTGCCCAAGTATAACTTCGGTCTGCAGGCAAGCGCTAATTGGAAAGGCTTCGATTTCTCCATGAACTGGTCCGGTGCGGCAGGTTTCAAGATTTACTACTATCGTTTGGCATTGAACAGCAGTGCTACCATCAAAGGATATGCTATTGGGGAAGCAATAGCAAACGATCACTATTTCTTTGATCCCAAAAATCCCAATGATCCGCGCACGAACTTGAGTTCAAAGAATCCTCGCTTGACAAATAACTCCGGTAACGACCAAAGTGGTATGACACAGTCATCAGTACATTTGCAAAAAGGGGATTATATTAAACTGAAGAACCTGACTATCGGATATACATTGCCTGCTGTCCTGTCGAAAAAAGTATATGCACAGAATATCCGTTTCTTTGCTTCCGGTGAAAATTTATTTACCATTACCGGGTATGAAGGAATGGACCCGGAAATGCGTACCGCAGTGGGATATTCTACTATGAGACAATATGCATTCGGTGTAAATATCACTTTCTAAACTTACTCTAAAACGATTTTATGATGAAAAACAAAATAAAAATATTTCGGAAATTAGTAAGATGTGCATCTATTGCCTTGCTGTCTTTCTCTATGGCTGGATGCGGTGCGGACTTTTTAGATACTACTCCTACCAATAACATAAGCGGTAGTAGTATCTGGACGAAAGCAACTTTGGCCGAACAGGCTGTTATCGGCGTATATAATGTCTTTCTGGATCAATATTGTCCTAACTCCGGCATTTTGGATTCGCACCGGATTCCATGGGATGCTTATTCTTCTGTGATGGATACAGACAAGAACTGGATTAAGCGAATGCCTAATTGTACAGGAGCAGCTACTCCCTCAAGTGGCCTGTTCAGTGATATTTATAAACGTTTTTATACTTTTATCTATCGTGCTAATGATGTGATAGATAATATTGGTCAGGTTCCTGATATGTCGACCGGAGAGAAGCAACGGGCTATCGCCGAATGTAAATTCTTGCGTGCATTTGCTTATATGCGCTTGAATATCTTGTATAAAGGAGTGCCGTTATATATGAATGCAATCACGAGTCCTGAAAACGGTAACAAAGCCCGTTCTTCAGAAGCGGATGTTTGGGCGGCTATACTCCAGGATCTGACAGATTGTGTGAATGAACCCAATCTACCGGGTAAATATAATTCGGGTGACTCTAACTATGGACGGGTAACCAAAGGAGCTGCTTATGCATTACGCGGACAAGTATATATGTGGCAGAAGAATTGGGAGGCGGCGGTTGATGATTTTAATTCTGTGGCTGACTGTGGCTTCGGGTTATATACTAAGGCCGGTGCTACCAGTTATAAGCAGTTGTTGAAAATAGCAAATGAACAATGTGAAGAAATGATATTCTCTGTGCAATGCATCAAGCAATACGGCTACTCCAATACAAGGAACATCACTTACGGCAACCGTTGTACAGCAGGTTCTATGTGGAATAACTATTTGCCTAATCCGCATTTTGTAGAATCTTTTGAGACGGCGACCGGAGAAAAATTTAATTGGGATAACTACTTGCCGGGCTATAGTACGATGAAAGAAAAAGAACGTGTGGTATTTTTTCTACGTGACGGACTGTCCGCGGCAGAAAAGGAACGTATGGCTGCCTATGGGGCAGATATGAACAAATATCTGGATAGTGGCAATGAAGCACGTATCAAAAAAGCTTACGAGAGCCGTGATCCACGTCTGCAAATGGCTGTCATTACCCCTTACGCACAATACAATGGCGCTTCTTCTGGAATAGCTCATACTTATACATTGCGTTGGCCTTATCGTGGCTCCGACAGTGCAGAGCCTTTTGATATCCGTACTGATACAAACGATAAGTTTTACTATCTATGGAGAAAGTTTGTACCTGAAGGTCTGGAACAGACAGAACGTGATACTTATGGATTGGATATTCCATTAATACGCTATGCGGAAGTATTGCTCCTGAAAGCAGAAGCGCTAAATGAATGGGGAAGTACCCATGAAAGCGAAGCAATCAGATGTGTTAATGAAGTAAGACGTCGTGCAGGGCATGTCGAATTGAATAATGCAACTTATCCTGCTACGAAAGTTAACGGGCAGAGTGATTTGCGTGAACGTATCCGGAATGAGTATTACTGGGAAATCGGTGGCGAAGATTCCATGTATTTCCATGAATTGCGTTGGGGAACGTGGAAAGATAAGAAGTTTGATAATAATCGTAACGGTCTGATGCAGATGTGGGGTGAAACGACTTATACCTGGTACTGGTTGGGGGATCAGTGCTGGAGCTGGCCTATTCCTGCTAAAGAAATGGAAATGAACTCGAATTTGGAACAGAATGAAGGTTGGATAAATTAATCTTAGTTTTAACTAATAAAGTATATATGAAAAAATTATCTTTTTTAATTGCAACAGCATTGTGTATCATGGCATGTTCCGGTGGCTCTGACGAACAACCGGATGGGCCGGGTAACGGTAATGGAAATGGGGGTGGGGGGAGTACACCTAACCCTGTTTCATTCTCCAATCCTATAGTCGGCAAACAGTTGCCTGATCCGACAATAATTCATGCGGCAGACGGAAACTTTTATTTGTATGTTACCCAACAGGATAATATCTATATTCCGATTTACAAATCTACTAATATGACACAGTGGACTTATGCTGGGGCAGCCTTTCTGCAAAAACCGAACTGGCAGCCGGACACTCGCTTATGGGCTCCGGACATTAACTATATCAATGGCAAATATGTGCTCTATTATACTCTCGGGCACTGGGACTTGCCTAAGAATAGTTGTATCGGGGTGGCGGTCAGCGACTCTCCTGTAGGGCCTTTTACGGATCACGGAAAACTTCTTGACTACAATTCTGGTACTATGCAGTGCATCGACCCTTGTTATTTTGAAGATAATGGTAAGAAGTATCTTTTCTGGGGAAGTTATAATAGTACTTCTAAAGGCTATGAAGGAGGTATCCGTTATGTAGAGTTAAGTGCTGACGGTCTATCCATTAAAGGGGCTGTTTCCGAAAAGATAGCGGGTCCTTCAATAGAAGGCATCATGGTTCATAAACGCGGGAATTATTATTATCTATTTGGCTCTACGGGTAGTTGTTGTGAAGAGGAAAGAAGTACGTACCGTGTAGTGGTGGGGCGTTCTAAAAATATCGAAGGTCCTTATGTGGGTAAAAACGGTACTGTGATGAAAGAAAATAGTAGTTATAATGAAGTAATTCTACAGGGTAATAACCTGTTTGCCGGAACCGGACACAATTCCGAAATTATCACGGATGACGAGGGTAATGACTGGTTCTTCTATCATGCCTGGCAGAAAGCGAAAATAGATAATGGTCGTCAATTGATGTGTGACCGCATACAATGGAGCAGTGATGGCTGGCCTTATATTACTAATGGCACACCGGCATCCGTATCTCGTGCACCTGTATTTAAAAACGAAGAAGAAAAAGAGTAACTTATGAAACTATTCAACTATTTATTGGCCGGGATATTGTGTGCTTCTGTCACTTGTCTCCCGGCGCAGCATCGGGCTGATCCCCAGAAATTGGTCAATCCGGAATCCTTTTCTATGATTTTGCTCGGTGATCCACAGGGATATACCAAGTATGATATTAACCAGCCGCTTTTTGATCTTTGTACCGCATGGATTGCGGACAATATAGAGTCGCTTAAAATTAAAGCTGTCCTTTGTACAGGCGATTTGGTGGAGCAGAATGATAATAATGTATTAAACCGTAAGATGCTGAACCAGACCAGTCGTGAAATGTGGGAGGCAGCATCGCAGGCTTTGAAAAGACTGGATAACAAAGTACCTTATATTATTGCCGCAGGCAATCATGATTATGGATACAAAGCCGCAGAAAACGGTCGTACTTATTTTCCTGATTATATTCCTTTTGAGCGTAATTCTACCTGGCGGAATATCTGTGTCAGTGAATTTCCTAATCGTGAAGGCAGGGCGTCTTTAGAGAATTCGGCTTTTGAGTTTGATGAGCCGGGATGGGGAAAGATTTTGGTTATAGCAGTAGAGTTTGTGCCTCGTGATGAAGTGCTGCAATGGGCGAAAAATTTGGTAAACAAGCCGGAATACAAGAATCATAAGGTGATTTTTATCACTCATTCTTATCTTGATATAGGTAATAAGCGCGTTACGAAAGATGGGTATAAGATTTCTCCACAAAACTCGGGGCAGGCTATTTGGGAGAAACTTATTTATCCTTCTTCCAATATCCGTCTCGTACTTTGCGGACATGTGGGAAGAGGCACCGGTGAATATGAGAATAATGTGGCTTATCGGGTGGATAAGAACAGTGCCGGGAAAGATGTATCACAAATGACGTTTAATGTACAATATGTAGGAGGCGGTCCGGAAGGGAACGGAGGGGATGGTTGGCTTCGCATTCTGGAATTTATGCCGGATGGTAAAACGATCAAAGTACGTACTTATTCTCCCTTGTTTGGGATTTCAAAATTGACCAGGCATCTGGCACATCGTACGGCACCTTACGATCAGTTTGATATTATATTGGAATAACTTGACCTAGTAAAAATACTCTTAATAGAAATAATGTAGATGAGAAAAATTGTATGTTCTTTAGTGATACTTATTAATAGTGTTTATCTATTTGCACAGTGGAAACCGGTTGGCGGTCGAATTATGACGGAATGGGCGGCGAAAATAGATGTTGAAAACGTGTTGCCCGAATATCCCCGCCCAATTATGGAACGTGCTGACTGGATAAATCTGAACGGATTGTGGAATTATGCTATTTCTCCGGTAGGTCAAGCTATGCCACAAAGTTATGATGGTCGGATTTTAGTTCCTTTTGCTGTAGAATCAAGCTTGTCCGGAGTGGGGAAAAGTCTTGGGGAGAAGAATGAACTTTGGTATCAGCGTCAATTCTCGGTTCCCTCCAAATGGAAAGGACATAGGATCTTATTGCATTTTGGGGCTGTTGACTGGAAAGCGGATGTTTGGGTAAATAAGGTAAAGGTGGGACAACATACAGGAGGATTTACTCCTTTTTCTTTTGATATCACGCCTGCCTTGCTGAATGGGGAAAATGAATTGATCGTGAAAGTGTGGGACCCGACTGATAAAGGTCCTCAGCCTAGAGGAAAACAGGTTAGTAAGCCGGGAGGTATCTGGTATACTCCTGTCAGTGGTATTTGGCAAACAGTTTGGCTAGAACCCGTGCCAATCCGGTCGATTGTCAATATCAAAACGACTCCTGATATTGACAGGAATAAGTTGACAGTAGAGGTTATGACAGATCATCAGATGCTTTCAGATAAATTGGAGGTGAAGGTATTAGAAGGAAAGCAGTTGGTGGCTGTAGGAAGTTCCGTAAATGGTATTCCGGTTGAAATTGCTATGCCGTCTGATGTAAAGTGGTGGTCACCGGATTCTCCGTTTTTATATGATATGGAAATTTGTCTGTATTCAGAAAATAAGTTGATCGATAAGGTTAAGAGCTATACTGCCATGCGTAAATATTCAACGAAACGCGATAAAAATGGAATTGTACGTCTACAATTGAATAATAAGGACTTGTTTCAATTTGGTCTTTTAGATCAGGGCTGGTGGCCGGATGGCTTGTATACGGCACCTTCGGATGAGGCTTTAGTATATGATATTCAAAAGACAAAAGATTTTGGATATAATATGATTCGCAAACATATAAAAGTAGAGCCTGCCCGTTGGTATACGTATTGTGATCGTTTAGGGGTTATTGTGTGGCAGGACATGCCGAGTGGCGATAAGAATCCCGAGTGGCAGAATCGGAAGTATTTTGAGGGAACAGAATTTAAACGGTCTGCTGAATCAGAGGCTATTTATCGTAAAGAATGGAAAGAAATTATCGACTGCCTTTACTCTTATCCTTGTATTGGCACATGGGTACCTTTCAATGAGGCTTGGGGGCAGTTTAAAACCCCTGAAATAGCAGAATGGACAAAGCAATATGATCCTTCCCGTTTAGTGAATCCTGCCAGTGGAGGTAATCATTATACCTGTGGTGATATGCTCGATTTGCATAATTATCCCGGTCCGGAGATGTATTTATATGACGCACAGCGTGCAACTGTACTCGGAGAGTATGGAGGAATTGGTTTAGTGCTGAAGGAGCATCTTTGGGAGCCGAATCGTAATTGGGGGTATGTTCAGTTTAGTACTTCCAAAGAAGCTACTGATGAGTATCTGAAGTATGCTAATATGCTGAAGGATATGATTGCACGTGGATTCTCGGCTGCTGTTTATACACAGACTACAGATGTTGAGATCGAAGTGAACGGATTGATGACATACGACCGCAAAGTAATAAAACTGGATGAACAGAAATTGAAGAGGGCAAATACGGAAATTTGTGAAAGTTTAAAGTAAGAAGCCGGATTAGCTATTTGGCTGAACAAAAAACTCATCTGTAGCCATTCGAATTATAGATATAGTTTGCAATATTATATAATTGAGAAAACAGAATTCAGATACTTTCTTTGTATCTGGACTCTGTTTTTTTTGAATATATAATTCTATCCATTCCTTCATTTTTCAGTGAAATGTACCAAAATTGTCCTTCATTTGGATTATTTAGGTCGGTCAATTCTATTTAAATGCACTACTTTTGCCATCAGGAAAATTAATCACTTAACAAATAATCCCTGTATTATGAAAACAATTCTTAGCGCATTAGGACTTTCCCTATTGATCTTTACGAGTTGCGGTGGACAAAAAAAGGTTGAAGTAGACTTTATTCAGGACAACATCGACAACGCTGTGGCACAGAACACAATCCAGACGGACATTATTGAGAAGTCCGGTAAAATCTTGAATCCGAGAACAATCAACGAAGATGGGAGTATCTCTTACATACCGATGGAAGACTGGTGCTCCGGTTTCTTTCCCGGTAGTATATGGTTGACTTATAATCTGACGGGTGATAAGAAATGGTTGCCGCTGGCTGAGAAATATACAGAAGCTCTTGATTCTGTGAAATATCTGAAATGGCATCATGATGTAGGTTTCATGATCGGTTGCAGTTATTTGAACGGCTATCGCATGGCAGATAAGAAAGAGTACAAAGACGTCATTATAGAAGCTGCCAAATCATTGTCCACTCGTTTTCGTCCGAATGCAGGCGTTATCCAGTCATGGGATGCCGATAAAGGTTGGCAGGGAACACGGGGATGGAAATGTCCGGTGATTATTGATAATATGATGAATCTCGAACTCTTATTTGAAGCAACAGCTCTTTCCGGAGATTCTACTTTCTACAATATTGCAGTGAAACATGCTGATACAACAATGGCTCACCACTTCCGTCCGGACAACAGCTGCTACCATGTGGTAGATTACGATCCGGAGACAGGAGAAGTGCGTAAGAGACAAACTGCACAAGGATATGCCGACGAATCGGCTTGGGCTCGCGGACAAGCATGGGCTCTGTATGGATATACTACCTGCTATCGCTATACCAAAGATAAGAAATATCTCGACCAGGCACAAAAAGTCTATAACTTCATCTTTAATAATAAGAACCTGCCGGAAGACCTCGTACCATACTGGGATTATGATGCTCCGAATATTCCGAACGAACCGCGTGATGCTTCTGCAGCAGCTTGTACAGCCTCTGCCCTTTACGAACTGGATGGCTATCTGCCGGGCAACCACTACAAGGAAACGGCTGATAAGATAATGGAAAGTTTGGGCTCACCTGCTTATCGCGCAGAAGTTGGAACAAATGGAAACTTTATCCTGATGCATTCGGTTGGCAGTATTCCTCACGGTCAGGAAATTGACGTTCCTCTGAACTATGCTGACTATTACTTCCTGGAAGGACTGATGCGTAAAAGAGATTTGGAAAAGAAATAAGAAATAGACAATGAACGGTAAACAGTGAACGGTGAATGCTTAGCGGATTCTGACGGAACATGTTTACCGTTTATCATTCGCTACTTATTATCTATAACTTTCTATTGACCGTTTGTCATTTACCTGTTTTAATTATTTATCATAAACTATCATGAATAAACCTATAAACCTTCTTGTAGGAGGCTTGACGCTGTTTGTCGCACAAGGTTGCAAGGCTCCGAAGCAAGCGTCCCAACAAGCGGAGCATCCTAATATAATCTATGTATTTCCCGATCAATACCGTAACCAGGCGATGGGCTTCTGGAGCCAGGACGGATTTCGGGATAAAGTAAACTTTGAAGGAGACCCCGTGCATACTCCTAATCTGGATGCCTTTGCACGTGAATCTATGGTCTTGTCGTCTGCACAGAGTAACTGTCCGTTGAGCAGCCCTCATCGTGGAATGTTACTGACCGGTATGTATCCGAACAAAAGCGGTGTACCATTGAATTGCAATTCTACACGTCCGATCAGTTCCTTACGCGAGGATGCGGAATGTATCGGCGATGTGTTCAGCAAAGCAGGTTATGACTGTGCTTATTTTGGTAAACTTCACGCTGACTTCCCGACTCCGAACGATCCCGAACATCCGGGACAGTATGTGGAAGAAAAACGTCCGGCATGGGATGCCTATACACCGAAAGAACGCCGGCACGGCTTTAACTACTGGTATTCTTACGGAACATTTGACGAACACAAGAACCCGCATTATTGGGATACGGATGGTAAGAGACACGATCCGAAGGAATGGTCACCTTTACACGAATCAGGCAAAGTCATTTCTTATCTGAAAAATGACGGTAACGTACGTGATACCAAGAAACCTTTCTTCATAATGGTGGGCATGAATCCTCCTCACAGCCCGTATCGCTCCTTGAATGACTGTGAAGAGCAGGATTTTAATCTTTATAAAGATCAGCCTCTGGATAGTCTGTTGATTCGTCCGAATGTCGATTTGAAGATGAAGAAAGCGGAGTCTGCACGTTATTATTTCGCTTCCGTTACCGGAGTAGACCGTGCTTTCGGACAGATTTTGACGACATTGAAAGAATTGGGATTGGATAAGAATACAGTCGTAATCTTTGCTTCCGATCATGGTGAGACGATGTGTAGCCAGCGCACTGATGATCCGAAGAATTCCCCTTATTCTGAATCCATGAATATTCCGTTCCTGGTTCGTTTTCCCGGTAAGATTCAGCCGAGGGTAGATGATTTATTGCTCTCCGCTCCTGATATTATGCCTACGGTGCTTGGCTTGTGCGGACTGGGTGATTCTATTCCGGCGGAAGTGCAGGGACGTAATTTCGCTCCTCTTTTCTTCGATGAAAAGGCTGAAATTGTTCGTCCTACAGGTGCACTGTATATTCAGAATGTAGATGGTGATAAAGATGAAAATGGATTGGTGCAGACTTACTTCCCTTCTTCAAGAGGTATCAAGACGGCTCAATATACATTGGCGTTATATATCGACCGTGATACGAAGCAATTGAAGAAAAGCCTCTTATTCGATGATGTAAAAGATCCATATCAACTGCATAACCTGCCTTTGGAAGAAAATAAGGAGATTGTGGCACAACTTTGCGGTGAAATGGGAGCTATGTTGAAGGAAATTAATGATCCTTGGTATACGGAAAAGATTCTGTCGGATCGGATTCCTTATTAGCGATTAGTAATTTATAAAACGCTGATTAACTCAAATAAGTGCCAATTTTAGGAGTAAATCTCTGCGACAATAATAGGTGTTAATCCGCATCCGCGTTTAAATTGAAAATAGTAATGAAAAACAGTTGTTTTATAGTATTATTCCTTTTGGGAATCATTCCTTCAGCTTTCGCTCAACTCATCGGATTTGAAGAAGAAGTGCCCGAAGCATTTACAGTTTCCGGAAAGGGAGAAGTGAAAATCTCTTCTCTTTTTTACAAAGAGGGTGAAAGTAGTCTGGAATGGGACTTTCAGCCCGGTTCTACGCTGGATGTTCAAATTGCTCCTTTATCGTTGAATACGAGAAACGAGAAGCAGTTCGGCATTACCTTGTGGATTTATAATGAGAAACCGCAGCAGGATTCTATTCGTTTTGAGTTTCTGAATAAGGAGGGAGAAGTCTCTTACTGGTTCTCTTATCGTTTGCAGGCAGCAGGCTGGCGGGCTTGCTGGATCTCTTTTGAGTATATGCAGGGCGACAAGAAAGATAAGAAGATCGTAGCCTATCGGCTGGTTGCCCCGCAACGGAAGGGACGTATCTTTCTTGACCGTCTGATTTTTCCGGAAAAGAAAATGAATCTTCGTACCACTCCCGACCAACAGTTGCCTACCAATAATGGGCTGTCTAATCGTGACCTGTGGCATTGGTGTCTCGTGTGGAAATGGGAACAACAGTCGTATGATATTCCTCTGCCTTCTAAATTGACAAGCGAACAAAAGAAGGAGCTGAAGACTATCGAACAACGTTTGACTGACTTTCTGGAAGTGAAAAAGGCTCCGCAAGGACCGATTAATGCTGCCTATAAAACATTTGAGAAAGCGGCTATCAGTCCATCCATCGCTGGGACGGGATTTATAGGAACTCCTATTGTTGCTCCTGATGAACAGGACAAGAAGAAAGGAGAAATGTCATGGAACGATATTGAAACGATGCTTTCCGGCTTTGCCTATGATGCTTATTATAACCAGAACGAAACATCAAAGAAAAACTACTTTACCGTATTCGACTATGCTATCGATCAGGGATTTGCATACGGTAGCGGTATGGGTACCAATCATCATTATGGTTATCAGGTACGTAAGATATATACAACTGCCTGGCTGATGCGTGATGCTATCTATA